>Ga0126383_10000777_pt1 | contig 18494 bp, 11 predicted proteins | sample PanSoiMetPlot_35_FD_96882 | JGI IMG/M metagenome (GOLD analysis project Ga0126383, IMG submission 96882) | Tropical forest soil microbial communities from Panama - MetaG Plot_35 | ecosystem: Environmental > Terrestrial > Soil > Tropical forest > Bulk soil | place: Panama | collected 2016-02-17
TAGAGGCGCGCTCGGCAATACCGCCCGGTCGGTCAGCGGTATTGCCGACCAGCCTATAGTGGTGGTCGATGTCAGTTCCGAGGGCCTCCGGCGCCTAGCGCGCAGCGAGAGCGTGCTGCGGGTAGTGCCCGACACCCTGTTGAAGCCATCGTTGCCGGACACGGTCAAACTGCTGGACGTGCCGGACGTATGGAGCAAACAAACGCGCGGCGGTGGCGTTGCGGTCGCGATCGTCGATAGCGGCGTGCAATTGGACCATCCCTTCATCACGGGCCGCACCGTGGCGGAGGCCTGCTTCAGCTCAAACGATGAATCGCAAGGGTCGAAGAGCTTGTGCGCCAACGGCCGTGGCGAGCAGATCGGCAGCGGCGCCGCAGCGGCCTGCGATTTCGACGCCGTCAATGATGCCTGCGTGCACGGCACCCATGTGGCCGGCATCGCCGCCGGCGCTGCCGGTAATGATGTGAAGGGCGTGCTGTTCAACGGCATGGCACCGGACGCCGCCATCGTCGCCGTGAAGGTGTTCAGCCGTTTCGATGGCGAGGAGGCCTGCGGCAAGGCCGACGAGACCTGCTTAGGGGCATGGGACTCCGATATCCTCAAAGGTCTTCTGTATGTCGAACGCATTGGCGCCGAGCGGAAGATCGCCGCGGTCAATTTGAGCCTTGGCGGGGGGCATTTCGCCGGGCCGTGCGATGACGAGTCGGTCTATTCGGACGTGGTCGGGCGGCTGCGCAAGGCCGGAATCGCTGTCGTGGCGGCGGCCGGCAACGAAAAACTCGTCGGCGAGATCGCATCGCCCGCTTGTGTGTCCGGCATCATCGCGGTAGGGGCCATCAAGAAAAGCGGTGAAATCGACACCCGCTATTCGAACACCTCGGCGCAGGTGGCGATCGTGGCGCCGGGGACGCTCATTCTCTCCTCGGCAGCCGGCGGCTACCGCAGGGAGAGCGGCACCTCGATGGCTGCGCCGCATGTCACCGGGATTCTCGCGCTGCTCCGGGCGCACAACCCGCGCGCGACGGTCGACCAGCTCGTCGATGCCGTAAAGAGGACCGGCAAGTCCGTGACGGACCCCCGCAACAATCTCGCGTCGGTCGTGCCCGACGCCGAAGCCGCGATGGTGGCGCTCGCCTTCGGTGTGGCGAGCGCGCCGGGACCCGACGGGGCCGATCCGCGTATCACCGATTGCGGGCCGGTTTGCATCGAGGAGGTCAAGAACATGCGCCGCATCATCTTTGTGCTGGCCAAGGGCCGGAAGGTTACGGCCGAGACGATGTCGCGCCTGCAGGACAGTTTCGGCAGGAAGGCGAAGGTCGAAGATATCGGCGACGGCAAGCTTCTTCTCGAATTGCCGCTTGCGCCGGCAGCCGAAGATGTCGACAAGGCGCTGCGCGGTATCGGCACCGGGACCCGCGTCGTCCCCGACCGCCCGCTCGATGCTCTCAAGCCCGGGCAGACGATGAAGATCCAGTAGCGCCGCGACGTCCGCTTCGGCCGAAGACACGCAGCGTGCTCCGCTTCATATTGAACCACTTCGCGGGCGTCATGGCCGGGCTTGTCCGGCTTGTCCCGGCCATCCACGTCTTGCTCGCTGAGGCACCCAAGAAAGACGTGGATGCCCGCGAAGACAGGTCCCGCCGCGGACGCAGCGGGGTGTCATATCATTGCGCGGGCGTGACGGCGAGGAAAGTGATTCAATCTCACTGGAACGTGCTCTGGAAGATCACTTCAGCCAATTTGAAGAGATTAAAGTTCTGACAACATTGCCTGTGTAGGGGCGACCCTTGTGGTTGCCGCCTCTGGCGGACGCGGTGCGCAAACGGGGCGACCACAAGGGTCGCCCCCATAGGCGCTAAGATAAGAACGGCAGCCGAGCCTGCTTTACCTCTCCCCGCTTTGCGGGGAGAGGTCGGAATTTGCGCACTCTTCGCGCAAATTCGGGGTGAGGGGGCCTCTCCACGTCTGAGCTTCGAGGAAGGTCCTTTTGCCCTCCGCGAGTCCGCCCTCGTGGCCCCTCTCAGCGCACGACGATCCGTGCCGTTGCCTCGACGATTCCTGGTAAAGCGAAAAACTCGTCCATCAGCTTAATTACCATGATGGGTTCGATGAGCTTCGGGTCTGTATTCGTTCCCGGCGCATACTCCCGCCACTGCTGATCGAGCGGGCGTGGCACGTCGCCCTCTAAGCCGAAGCAGACGAAGAGGTCGTCGGATGGGGCTTTGTCGAACGGGATAGCCGCGAGCCGGAAGTCGCGTGGATAGCGCCACGTGCCCGCCTTGACGGACGCAAACCTCTCTTGGACGGGCAGGGCTGCATATCCGGTGCCGTCCGACGCCAACACCCAGCAATAGAGCGACATCGGCCGCGACGGCGTGATCGAGACTTCGAGAACCTCACCGGGCCTGAATTCGCGCGCGGAGAGCTGGAGCCGGCTGGTGTCGGTTCGGGCGCTCGCCGCCACGTGATCGAGAAACTGCCGGATGGTCGGATCGCAGGCAAGGTGGTCGATCGCGATCGCGACCCGTCCGGTCGGCGCGATGATCGCCCCGCCGTCGCCCTCGAACCACAGGCTAATGAAAGCCCGGCTGTCGTGGTCGAGCTCGAAGGTGCCGTGGGCGGTCACACGCCCGGCTTCCGCCGGCCGCGGCACCATGACCTTGGTGACCTTCAACGTCTTGCCTTTGAGCACGCGATCGAGATCGCGCGCCTCGGCGTCGAGCGCGACCATGAGGGTATCGGTCAGGGCGGCGGAGCAGATGCTGTGTCCGGCAACTGCGGAAAACGGCAGGACGTGAACAAACCGGACATTCGGTGCCGCCTCGACGAGGTGCTTGACGGCGTTGGCCATGACCTGACTGACCTCGGCGAGGCTTTGCGGCGCGCTGAGCGCCAGCTCTATCGTGTCGCTGGTCGCCTTGCAGTCGGCCGCGCGGGTGATCGCCTGGAGGCGAAACCGCACACGGCCGGTCTGGCGATTGGGCGAGACGAAGAAGATCGCCGCGTCGCCATCGAAGGCGGCGCGGATTTGTTTTTCGACTTCCGCATCCGACAGCCCGGTCGTCCTCTCGCGCATGTCCTTGAGCCGGGTTACGTCGGCCCCGGAGGTCAGCGCCAAGCCACGTGCCTGCAGGCGGTTTTCGATATCGAGCCTGATGTGGTCCGCTTCCTCTCGCGACACCGCCGTCTCGTTTCGGTCGAAGCCGAGCACGGCGATACGGGGCGGATTCCTGTCAGTGCATTTCCGCAGTTCCCCGATCCACGCGCCAAGCGGGTCGCCGTCCCGTTCCGCGGCGGCCGCATAGCCGCCAAGCAGCGGCCACGCCACCACGATGACGGCGACCAGCGCCCGCCGGATCAACTGCACGACATTACTTGTCCCGACAAAATCGCGGTGTCTGATCATGATAACATCATGTGCGCGTGTTTCGTGCCGCAGCCTAAAGATTCAAGGCGTAAGCGTCCTGGCCACACGGAAACTGATAAGGTTGTAGTACCGGAAGTCGGCGGTGAGCCTGCCGCGGGTCGCGCGCTCTGCCTCTGTCGAGTGGTCTGACCAGACTCAAAACCGTTATTAAACGCCGAGTCAGCGAAAGCGTGCTGCAATTTCCGAATCGAGACAGTCACTCGCATCGTGCCATGGGTTTCATTGCGCGCCGCCTTCGCCGACCACCGAGAACGGCCCCCAGAATGCCGGGTAGGCATTCAGCCGGCCGGAGCTGTCGTTCATGTAGGCCAGCATGGCTTGACGCAGCGCCTCGGCGCGGCCGAGCTTCGGGTCGGCCTTCATGATGGCGAATGTCGAGGTGGTGAGCCGGGTGATGGCCTCTGAATCGCCCGCCCAGTACGCCGCCAAGACCGTGCGGGCACCCGCATCGAAGAAGGCGCGGGCCAGGCCCGACACTGTCTCGGCGTCCGGCTTGTAGCGCGCGATGGTCCTGCCGGTGGACAGCACCACCCACTCGGCATTGAGCTTGAGCTGCACCACCTCGCTCGCGGTCAGCAGGCCGTCGTCCAAGTCGGTCGGCGTCCGCGGAAGGGTGAGCACCAGCGCCGGCTCGCCCCCCTTCAAATCATCACCGCCGTGGGTCGCAAAATACACCACCCTGTAGTCGGCAAGGGGCGTGCGCTTCACCGTGGTTTCGCTCGCGTCCTGTTCCAGGTGGATGTCGGCCGCGGGAGCCCCGAGACTGGCGGCGATCGCGCGAAGTTCGTCGGCAGTGTCGAGAAGCGACGGCAGATGCCGGGCGAGCTCCGCCCGGTCGCTGCTCGCGTTACCCGGGGCTACGGCGACTTCTGGCGGGGCGGCGACGCCAGTCTGTGCGGCGCGGCGTACGGCCAGCGCCTTCGCCCGCTCGTCCGGATCGAACACCGGATCGCCAAACCCCACCATGGGCTTTGCGGCTTGGCGCTGATGTCCCGATGCCCGCAACGCTTTCAGGCTCGCCACCGCCGGGAGCACGCTCACGGCTTGGCGCTTGATCAGCCAGGCGGCATCGCGATAGCTCGCAATGTCCCTGAGCTGCGGCACCGCCGTCGCCGGCGCCTGCGTCACCAGGAGGTGAAACGGCAGCGAGGTCAGCGGGCCGGACGGCACCACCAGCAGATGACGTGCGTCCTTGATCACCTCCTCGACAGGTCCGATCAGAGCCGCATAGAGTTCGTTGGCAAGCCCCAGATCGAAGAGCACCGGCTTGCCGTCCCGCGCCGACTGCCGCAGCGCCCCGACGTCAAGCCCGTGGCGGAACGCGGCAACTTTCTCCGACAGCGCCGCTGCCCTAAGAGGAATAACCTTCGAGGCCGCGGCCTTGCGCGTCACCGCAGAGACGTAGGTCTCCTCGTCGCCGGGCACAAACAGCACCAGCGCCTCGTCGCCGGACAACAGGCCCTGGATGTCCTTGACGGACAAATCATCAGCGCCTGCGGCAGCGTTACCAAATGCGGTGGCAGGCGGACGTGCGAGTGTCACCGGGGGCGCGAGCCTGTCAATTTCATGCCTGGCAATGTCCCGGTAGTCGCAGACCCTGCCGCAGCCCTCAAGATACTCCCGGTACTTTCCGAGCGCGCGCAGCTTTTGCCAGTTCGCTTCATCAGCCTCCCCGGCGGCGGCGTCAAGCCTCGCGTCGCGCGCCTTCATCGCCTGGTCCTTAAAAGCGCAGATGGGGCCGCAATGGGCGATATAGTTCTCCAGGGCCCCGACCGTGTTGGCCGCCTCGGCCGCGCGCCAGCTGGCTTCATCGCGCATGCGGCCGTAGGCGCGCTCGATCGCCGGCACCGGCCCGTCCGGCTTGAGGGTGAGGGCGGCCTCGTCGATCTCCGGCACCTGCTCCCGGCCCATCTCGCGCCGGGCGCCTTCTTTGACGCTGTCGATCACGAAGCGCCTAAGATCGGCCCAGGACAAATCCGGCGTGGGATCCGCGACGCGCGCGAGGCCGGCGGCGCCGAGCAGGAAGCGGCTGGTGAAAAGCCCAAGCTTGTCGTCCTGGTCCCAGTTGGCCGGCGATCTCGCCGACGTGGCGAGGAGCTTGACGATGCCGGAGCCTGCCTTCGGCCTCGCGGGCACGAAGCCCGGCGCCGAGACGGTGAGCAGCGACTCGCCTTTGCGGCCGGTTTCCCCCGTGAAGCAGGCGTCGATCATGACGATCACCTGGCGATCGGCGCCGACCTTGCCCTTCACCAGTGCGAGATTCTGGTAGAGCGTGTCGAGCAGAAAGCCGGTTTCGGCCTGGCTCGGATCGCCGTCGGACGGCAGCAGGAAGGGCTGGTGGGTCTGAAGATCCGGCACCCCATGACCGGAGTAATAGACGAAGACGTTGGAACGCCCCTCCTTGACGGCCCGCCACAGCCGGCCGTCCTGCGGGCGCCGCTCGCTGCCGAACATCTGATTCAATTGGCTGAGCGTGGCATCCTTGAGCACCAGGATATTGCTGACGCGGAAACCGAGCGAGCGGCTGAGAAAATCACGCATCGCGGCGGCATCGTTGTGACCGAAATCGACCGACACGGTCTGCGAGTAGTTCTTGTTGCCGATCACGACGGCGATCGAATCCGCATTGTCTTCGAACAGCCGGATATTCTGGGCAAGCGCCGGCTGCACAAGCCATGAAAACCACGCGCACAGAACGAGCGCGAGGACGTGAAAATCCGGCCAACGGAAATTCTGCGAACGAAGGAGACGAGCAATCATGACGACGGACTTACAGCGGTTCCAGGCCATGTTGAACCACCACTCTCCGGGTCGCGGCCGGGTTTGTCCCTGCCACCTCGATTGTGCTTGCTCCGCGCTCTAACTCTCGAGGTCGCCGCGACAAGCCCGGCGACGACAGCGGAATACCTGATTCGAAACGACCGAAATCCGCTGTCGTCGCGGCTGCCGCGATAGCGCGGCTGTGGCAAAATACGCCGTGTGGCGTTCGAAATCCAGCTACTCCCGTCCCTGCACGGGCGGCGAATTCTCGGTCGTGGAGGATGTCGCCGCTTTTCTTTTCGCCGCCGCTTGGGCATCGCGGGGAGGTGCGGATGAGCCCCGCATGGAGGACCGTCGGGCAGCTGCTTTTTGCATGAGACCCGCCGCGACGGCGTGGTCGGTGGCCGGAATTGGATGCCCGCCACAGAATCGCTGGCGGACCGGCTCGAGCTCGGCGGTCACGGGATCCGCGACCGTGATGTTGCGCGCCACGCAGCCGCCTTCTATGAAAAGCCCGGCGGCCGGGACGCTCGTGAAGAGCGGGCCGCCACGGGGGTCGATCGTCTGGTTGCAGCCGCCGATCGACACCGCGAGGAGCGCCACCGGGGCGAGTCTGGCAAGAACACCCATGACCGTCCCCCCTCAAAGATAAAGGCCGCGCCCGCACCGGCGCATGCGCCGGTATTCGATATAGCCGGTATACACATTGTAGCCAGCGATCGTCCGATAGATGCAGAAGTAGCCGCTATTTCGCCCGTTGTAGTAGACGGTGCGGTTGTCGAGGTCGATCCCGAGGAATTGGGGGTCGCTACGCTGTTGGGTCGCCCGATCTCCGGCAAATACCGGTCCGGCGAATCCTGCCAGCGCGATGAGCGCCGCAAATGCTGCCGCAAAATTCCTGGTCATGGCATTCTCCTTCGATCCTGACAGCCCGGAGGAAGCCTCCGCCCTCCCTGGAGATGGCCATGAAGGCGCGAGAGCGATTTTTGCCAGGCGCAGACACGTCGAGCTCCGGTCGGTTCGGGCACTCGCCGCCAGGTGATCGGGAAACGGCCCTGATGGTAGGATCGCAGGCAAGGCGATCGATCGCGACCGCGACCCGTCAGATCGGCGCGATGGTCGCACGCCCGTGGGCCGTTAGGTCACGATGCGGATCAGCCGATTTGCCGCACGATGCGCGGCGTGTCCACCAGCATGAAAGGCGCAGCCTGGACAGCAAGCGCCAGCGCCTCGAGCGCGCTGGCGGGGCGGAAATTGTCCACCGTTGCCGGACCGCCCAAAGCCGGATGCAGTTTGGGAGCGTAGATTTGACCGAAAGGGAGCGCGCCATAGGCTTTTAGGGCGCGCCTGAACAGCGGCTTGCCGTCATCATCGGGGGTGTCGTTCGCGCCCGCGTCAACCCCATACAACGCGTTGCCGAAAGCATTGCCTGCATCGATATTTGGCCGCTCCTTGAATAGATAAAGGCATCCGACGGAGTGAAAGAGCACATTGATGTCAATTCGCCAAAGCCTTGGGGACCAGGCGAGAATAGAACCGAACGCTGAAAATCCGACGATGCGAATGTCGCTCGGCTTGAATTCCCTATCGCCTTCGAAGATCATTTCGACGATCGGCTGATATTTTTCGGGCTCGACGAGCTGGAAAAAACCGTCCATCCACACCCCGATTCCGATCTCTGTGAGAAAGACGAGGTAGGGATCGGGAAGCGCGCCGTGCAGACGCGAGACATCGGTCTCCTTGAGGACATAGCCGCCCTTCGGGCGGCCGAACTTTTCGATCACATCGTCATAGTCGGTCGGCACAGGAGATCCTCCAAACACGTCGTTACGACGCTAGCGGTCAAGACGTGGGCGTCCCGCCCTCCTCATTGCAATTCTTCAGCTCGACGTTCATCTTCTTACCTTGCTTTTGCGCTTCCTCCGCATGTTTTTTCAACTGTGCTACTTTCTTTCCCTTCCATTGAGGGCCGATCGACCTGTTGGCCGACCGATCGCCCATCTGGATGCCACTTTCCCCCCCGCCCGCAATGCCATCGAGATCGTGTACGGCATCAAGCGTCTTGGCCTCGCGGGCCGCGACATCTTTGGCCTTGGCCTCCGCACGGGACCGACTCATCTTCTCTTGCACATACCGGTCCCTCAGTTCTGCCGTGCGGTCTCGCAGCCAATCTTCTCGCACTTGCTTTCGAGCCTTCGCATCGCCAGCGCCGCGACCGATCTCCTGATATCTTTGCATATTGTTGAGAAGATCGTCGGGCTTCATATTGTTGATGGTGTCTTGCTGCCGTTTGAGCTGGTCATTGAACTCCTTTTGGTTTGCCCCCTCCGGCGGCGTGAAACACTCGATCTCCCCGCAGTTAAGGCAGGGCGTCGCCGCGTCTTCCGCCGTCGTTTTCTTTTCGACGTCCTCATTGGCTTGTTCCATTTGGGAAGCGATGTAGGCGCCGGCGGCCCGCCCAGCGATCGCTCCCACTCTGCCGCCAATAATCACGCCAAGAGGAATAGCTTCCGGGCCGAAGAGTCCTCCTATGAGACCGCCGAGAACTTGCCCCAGGCGTCCACCCGCAAGTGCGCCGGCCCCTTCTAATGTCATATCCGTCGCAGTCATTGCGCTTGCCCTCCAGATGAGCCAGCACGCAGCGACGCCGCCGTGTAGGTGATAAGCGACTTAACTTGCTCGTCGGGGCTCTGCTCGCCCGAGCGAATGTAATCCGTCACATCCTTCATTTGCGCAGCCTTGCCGCGAGAGAGAAGCATGATGTAAGCCCACCGCGCTTGCCCGCGCTCGGTCTCGATCCCCAAGGCTTTTGCGGACGGCTCGCTCGCCAGAACCGCGCGGCACGCCATTTCGTCGGTCAGACCAGGGATTAGTCTCGACCCGTTCTCCTTCAGAAAAGCCCCGATTCGTCCGCGCGATTCCTGAAGCCGTATTTCGGAGATTTCGTGCATCTGCTCGGGGCGGAGGCGCAACGGACCATGTGGGACGATGACGGCCTGCTCTTCAAGCGCGGGCGCAAAGCGGGGCTTGCCGCCGCCCTCGCGCGGCAACACGATCAGATGGGCTGGACCGAGAACCCGCGCATATTGTCCTTCGTCGAGGACCGGCAAAACCTGCGTCAGCACGCGCGGGTCGAAATGGCGGAACAGAACGTATTCATTGCGATAGTCTTCGGCGGGGCGCCCAACGCCTTCTTCGCGATCTGGGGCGTCGTCGCGCAAGAGCGGAACCACCGCCATGTTGAGCCCGCGCAAGTGGCGATAGAGCGCGGCCTCGCCCGAAGAACAGGACCATAAAACGGCCGCCGGCCTGTCGCCGATGAGCGCCCCGAGTTTTTCAGCGGCACCCCCCGGCGTCAGATCGACGAACCAGGGCCCGACTTTTTCGGCCGCCTCGTCTGCGTGGCCGAGAAACAGCGAGCGATGCGGCAGTCCCGCCTCTTTCAGCAGAGCGGGAAGATCGTCGAACTGCGCGCCGTCCACCGCCGCAAACACAGGTCCCGGCACGTGCACGGCGGCTTCCGCGAATGTGGAAGCGGGAAAATTTACGGAGAACGCCATGGCTCATGCTTTTACGAAGGGCGCGGCCGAGGCGGACATTCTCTTGAGGCAAGCGGCGGGCGGCGTCGGCGATTTGCCCGGCACAAGAACTGGCGAATAAAGAATCGGCCCGGGCCCCACCGTCAATTGTGCCTCACTGCCCTTGATGATCGTCGTGAGCGCGCCCTCAACTGTTACTGTCCCCATCTTGTCCATTTGAAAGCGCGTCTCGCCGACCTTGATCGAAAACTTCTGTCCCGCGGTGATTTCGAAAGTCTCGCCAACATCGATGACATTCGTTTTGCCGATCATCGACCGTGCCGCCTCACCGACATTGAGGCGCCATGTCTTGCCTACGGTCGTCGCGTTGGTGTCCCCGACCTGCGTATAAAAATTCTTCCCGACATTCGTGACCTTGGCGACGCCGACCGTCTCCGATTTCGCACACCCCACGGTGTCGGTCTTGAACGCGCCGACGATGGTGTTCATCGTCCCTGAAACCCCGTAGGGGATGGAGCCGGCGTCCTGGCCCACCTGCGCGCCGGCACTGCGCAACGCATTGCCGGCGTCCTTGGTCGGGTCGGCGTTCCCGTCGGTGACGCCCCGCAAGCCTTTAAGCCCATCGGCGGAGAAAAAGCCGAGCGCCGCCCCGGAGACGTTTGGCGAAATCTGGCCGCCCCCGGCCTCGGTGAGCAGGTCCGCGGTCGTGCCCGAAAGCCCCTTCAGCTGCGGCGTAATCAGCGCAGCCGCCTGGGCGGCAGTACCTCCGACGACGAGATTCATCGCACCGCCGACTTCAGTCTTGTAATTGCCGCCGACATCGATGGCGTGGTTGGCGCCGACCGAAGCCACGTGGTTGCTGTCCACGCGCTGGGTGTGGTTGTTCAGCACGCGATGGGTCCAGTCTTTCTGTGCATGCAGGAAGAAGTTCTCCCGGGAAGTGGCGTCTTCGATGGTCATTTCGCTGCGCCCGCGAGACTTGTGGCTGTTTGAACGCCACACCATGCGCGTCTTGTTGGCCGGCAGTTCATAGGGCACCGGCAGCGTCTGCGGGTTAGGCACGCAGCCGACGACGATCGGGCGATCGGGATCGCCGTCGATGAAGGCCACCATCACCTCCATGCCGATGCGGGGGATCACCTGGGCGCCCCAGTTCGATCCGCCCCACACCTGGCTCACGCGCAGCCGGCAGGATTTGTCGCCGTGGCGATCCCAGAAGAAATGCACCAGGACGCGGCCGTGGTCGTCGCAGTCGATCTCTTCGCCCTTGGCGCCCACTACCTTTGCGGTTTGCAGCGAGTTGATCAGCGGCTTCGGCGTCTCGAGCGGCGCGCGGAACGGCTGCGACAGGCGCTGGAACTCATATTCGCCCTCGAAATTGCGCTCCTTGACGGCCCCGCGCACACCGCCCGCGTAATAACTCTGGGGTCCGAACCGGCTGGCGATGCGCGCCGCGATCCAGGTGTCGTTCTCTTCGCCGCGCGGATGGCGCTCCAGCTCCATCTTGGCGCCGGCGAAGACAGCGACAGCATTGCCGCGCGCGACCCGACGCTTGTCCACGGCCTGCTCGGCCTCGAGCCGCACCCGTGCATAGCGCTCGCCCTCATCGAGCTGTCCGTGCATCCCGGGATGAACGTAGATTTCGAGCTGGCTTTTGTCGTAACGCTCGTCCGCGTCGCGATTTCCGCGCATGTGTGCGTTCGGCGTCATGTGATTGTAGTCGTTGAGCTCGAACCGGCCGCTGCGCAGCTTGCGCTGAGGCCGCCACGAATAAATCGTGGCCCTCGGCGACTCGAAATCGGTGATCCGGTTCGGATTGAAGGCGACGCTCGCCTGGCCCGGTGCGGGCTTGTGCGCATTAGCGCTGTCGGCAAACACCAGCTCGTGGCTGCCGGCACTGTGCTCGAAAAAGTAATAGATGCCGTGTTGCTCCATCAGGCGGCTGATGAAGTTCAGATCGGTCTCGCGATACTGCACCGTGTAATGCAGCTTCGGATAGTTCTCTATCGTCGTGAAACGATAATGGGAGAAGCCGCGGCGCGAGAGTGTGTCCGTGATGATGTCGACCACGGTCTTGTCGTGATGGATGCGGCAGTCGGACGTCTTGCCGAGCAGCCAGGTCCAGGGCCGCAGCAGCAGCCGGTAGTAGGAGAGGTTCCCTCCCTCTTCGAGGTGGTCGAACTCGGCTTCCAGGATGAGACCGTGGTAATAGCGTTTGCCGAGGCCGTGGCAGTCAAGCTCGATATGGGCGGGGCGGCCGAGCAGCTGGTCGAGGTCAATATTGGCGTCCGCGCTGACGGCCAGCACATCGAAAACGAAGAGCCGTGATAGCCCCTCGTCGGCCTCGAACCCGACGTGGCACAGGACATCTTTGCCCAGTGGCGTGGTGAGCTTGCCGAGACGGTTGGCCTGGGAAAGCATCAAGCGAACCCGTTCAGGCGGACGGAGCGTCGAACGCTTCTTTGCTGGCCTCGGCGGCGGAAATGACCGAAGCATCCACCCCCAAAAGCCACCGTTATGATCAGACCGAGTGCGTTCATGAATAGCCTCCCCACAAAGGCTTCTGCATGCCTAATGGTCTGACCAGACCCAAAACTGTTATTGGCGGTGTATCGCACGTAGCGTGCCGCTACTGGCTAAGTCACCGTGTCTAATGGCCATTTTCAAACGAATTTTTTTTTGGTTTTGGCAAGATCTGCTTATGAGGCGAAGGTCACGACATGCCGATATCGTGCAACGCTTTGCCGGTTTGAGACGCGGGGCTTTTCGCAATCGACACAACCGCAGAGCTTGCAGTGGGCGCCCGGCCTTGTCGCCGGTTCGGGTCTCGCTCTCTTTACCGATCCGGTGCGGCTCGATTGAGCCGAGGGTCGGATGGCGCAGTCGCGCCGTCTCTCAACGACGTCGAAGCTCGGCCGTAGCGGTCGCATGACGCTAATTGTGCGAAATAAAAACGATGCGGTCAGCGCTGACACGGCGATCAAATCCAAGCTGTCGCGGCCGGGGTCCGACTTGCGGTCGAACTGCCTCTGAATGGGCCCCTGTGCGGCGAGCGCTTGCTTCGGGTAAGCCAAATTCTCGAACCTAAAAACGACAATGGCCCGCGCTCCCAGATCTCAAGGGGCGCACGGAACGGTTGCGACAGGCGCTGGAACTCATATTCGCCCTCGAAAACGCGCTCCTCCACGGCTCCGGGCGACCCGCTCGAGTAGCAGGTCTGCGACCCAAACCGGCTCGTAATGCGCACCGCAATCCGGTGTCGTTCTCGTCGCCGCGCGGATGGTGCTCCAGCTCCATCTTGGCGCCGGCAAAGACAGCGACAGCATTGCCGCGGGGCGACCCGACGCTTGTCCACGGCCTGCTCGGCCTCAAGCCGCACCCGCGGATAGCGCTCGCGCTCATCGAGCTGTCCGTGCATCCCCGGATGATCGAAGATCTCGAGCTGGCTTTTGGCATAGCACTCTGCCGCGTCGCGGTCTCCAGAGACTTATCACATCCTAAAGAAGGGCCCTGGAAAGGACTCCATTATTTTGGTCAGATATTCGATCAAATCGTCAGCCGCTTCGGATGGTCGACAGGCTAAAGGTCTGGATCAGGCGGGCGACTGCGCTCGGCATTTGCTCCTTCGACGCCGAAACAACGGGGCTCGATGCGCTTCGCGCCGATTTGGTCGGCTTTTGCCTCGCGATCGCCCCAACGCCGCGGCGTATGTCCCGATTAATCATGTCGATATCAACGGCGATATTGTCGAGAACCAAATCGAGATTAAAGCCGCGTTGCTCGTTTTGGGGCCGTTGCTCGCCGATCCGAGCGTCATCAAAATCGGCCATAATATGAAGTATAACCCTCAAATCATGGCGCACTTCGGCGTCGATATCGTCGGAATCGAGGACACAATGCTTGTGGCCCAAGTCCTCGACGGCGGCAGCGAACTCCGCGGCACGGACGACCTTGCGCTGCGCCACCTCGACCACACCACCATCACGTTCGACGAAGTCACCGGCACGGGGCGCAAGCGCATCCCCTTCGCCAAGGTGGCGATCGGCCGGGCGACTGAATACGCCGCAGGAGGATAGCGACGCCACGCTGCCCCGTTGGAACGTGCTCCGGCCGCGGCTGGAAGCCGAGCCGACGTTGCTCGCGGTGTACGAGCATTTCGAGAAGCCACTGATTCGCGTGCTCGCCCGGATGGAGCGGCGCGGCATTGCGACCGATACCGCGGCCCTGGCGACGCTGTCCGGCGACCTGGCGGCGCATGCGGCGCTGCTCCTTGCCGACGTCCGCGAGCTTGCCGGCGAGCCCAGTCTCAATGTCGGCTCGCGCAAGCAATTGCGCGCGCGCTCCTGTACGACAAGCTCAACCTGCCCTGCGCCACGTTGACGGACACGGGCATGCTTAACACGATGCCGCCGCCGACGTCGGCAGCCAACGCGCGCTGGCCTGGTCCTGGCCCGCTTGGGCATCCCCTCTTTTGAGCACGCCCTGGCCGGCACACGGCCCGCTCCGCGAAGCGCCGCCGCCACGCCCCTCTCACGGCGCGCCGTCAAATGGCACATCGCTGAAACCAATTGTGGCGAGAGGATCCTCGTCGAACTAATCGAGCGGCTCTACACCGTGCCGCTGACATACGAGGTCCTGGAGACGTTGCTGCCGAATTGGTTAAATTAAGCAAAGACGCCAGCGTCGCGCCGGCGGCCAAGGAATGCCGCGGCATATAGTACAAGGGAAATAGGAAAACGCGGCTGGACAATGACAATCACCTCCCAAACGTCCTCCTTTCTAGCTCGATGCATTCATTAAGCCTCATAAGATCGTCCAGCGACATCTGCTTGCGCCCTTCCTCCGTCTTCACCTTCCCGTACAACAGCTCCACACCAATGTCAGGTCTTTGCAAGTGATGCTGCTTTAAGGACTGCCGGCACTTGTTCATCTCGCTCGCCTGAGCCTGAATCCTAATCCTTGTCAGATCGCAGCGGGCGCGCCGGTGTTGCTGTGTTGCCCATTCCAATTGCCACAGGCGTGAGTCTTCCGCATCGCGAACGCTTTCGTTAGGCACGGGCACTTTCACCTTATAGTGAAATGGACGATGGCATCGCTTCGCCGCATGTTCTAGAAGGTGTTCATCAGTAATTTCCGGGACGCCATCTGGACGTACAAATAAGCTCTCAAAAATCTCACCATAATACATATCAAATAATTCTTTCAAATAAGCTTTGAACTTAATATCGAAATCAGCTTTCATCTCCTTTATTGTTTGGTAAAATAAATTCGTCAAACCGTCGCCGGTAATATCACCTCCTTGTATACTAAGGGTATTGTTTTCGTAAGTGAGATTCCTATGAATAATTCTATTAATACGTAGTGTTTGGCGGGGCACGTTAAAAACACACTCTTCCCAAACCAGCTTTCTGAGATCATTGGCTTGCACGTTTCCCGCATTATGCTTCTCCATCCAATTCTTTATCCAATCCGGCTTGCCTATTGTGCTTTTTATCGCAGCTGATGTTTTTTTAACAGCATCTTTGACCTTTTCCCAGGGAAATGAGCTTTGTGCCGGCGTCCACGTGCCGGCCCCCAGGACTGCCCCCGTAAATACAGGCACAACGGCAAGAACCGGCTCGGCAAAGCCTGCAGCCGCCCACAGCAAATTGCCGAAGAGCACCATTCTAAATTGGTCCCTATCGTCCTCTCGCTTCAGATCCCGCTGGAGCTTTGCGATCGCCGCCGAAGCAGCCGCCAGCCAAGCACCAAGGGCGTCTTGAATCCTCTGCTCGACATCGTTAACGGTAGATGGCATCTCATCCTCGCTTTTTACACGCTCGGGGGCATCGCCATCGCTTAGCGCGGTCCAAACCGGCTTGTGATGCGCACCGCGATCCAGGTGTCGTTCTCATCGCCGCGCGCCACAAAGGCTTCTGCATGTCCAATGGTCTGACCAGACCCAAAACTGTTATTGGCGGTGTATCGCACGCAGCGTGCTGCTACCGGCTAAGTCACCGTGTCTAATGCCCATTTTCAAACGAAATTTTTTTTGGTTTTGGTAAGATCTGCTTATGAGGCGAACGTCACGACATGCCGATATCGTGCAACGCTTTGCTCCTTTGAGGGGGTCTTACGGGTACCAGCCGGTCGGACGATGATCTTTCGCTGGTCGGTCCTGTTTTTCTCCCCGACCGTGGGTCGTCGTCGGTCTGGCCTTTGAATGGCCCCGGCCTCGGCATGTCGTGGCGGGCACTGACCGCCCGCTAGGTGCTGACGCGCCCGGCAATCGCAGTTTTTGGTCTGGCCGGACCATTGAACAGAGGCAGAGCCCTTGCGGCGGAGGCTATTCATGTTCCCCATCAAACGACTGGGTCTGATCGTGGCGGTGGCGTTGACGGTGAATGCGTCCGTCATTGCACCAGCGTTTCCGCAGCAAGGCGCGCCGGCCGGACTGAGCCCAAGAGAAATGGAGCTGTATCGAACTGCAAACGCAAGAGTAATGGGACTGTATCAAGCTGGAAAGATCCGTGAAGCTGCGACCCTGCAGGAACAAATGCTGGCGATCGAAGAGAAGGCACTCGGTCCGGACCACCTGGTCCTTGCACGATCGCTCGAAATGCTGGCCGGGTTCTATCTGCACCTGGGGCGCTACGCCGATGCCGCGCAGCGCCTGAATCGATCTCTGGAGATCCGACAGAATAAGCTCCCTCCCGACCATCCTGACGTTGCGGAGTCGCTTAACTTCCTGGGTAAGCTCGACACACTTCAGGGCCACTATGCCGACGCTGACCGGCATTTGACGCAATCGCTGGCGATCCGGAAGAAAGCGCTTAAGCCTGAGGATCCAGACGTTGCGGATTCGCTCATCAACCTTGGTTTGCTCAGGGTAGAGCAGGGCCGCTACACCGACGCCGAGCCTCTTTTGAGGGATGCGTTGGAGATTCGGGAGAAAAGACTCGGTCTCAACGATTACCTCACTTCTGAGGCGCTGGGCAGCCTGGCAAGGCTCTACCAGGACCAAGGTCGCGATGCTGAAGCCGAGCCACTCTATAAACGAACGCTAGCAATCGTAATAAAAGAGCTCACGCTCGAGCATCCGATTGTCGCGATGTATTTTGGCAACCTCGCTCAGATCTACATGCACCAACACCGCTATGCCGACGCCGAGGAGGGGTTCAAGCTGTCGCTGGCGATACGTGAGAGAGTACTCGATCCCGACCATCCGGACGTTGCAGAGTCGCTTCACAGCCTGGCTGCGCTCTACCACGACGAAGGTCGCTACGCCGAGGCAGAGCCGCTCTACAGGCAAGCGCTCGCGATCCTCCAAAAAGCGCTCGGGCCGCTCCATCCGCGTGTGGCGAAATCCCTCGACGACCTAGCTCTCCTCTACCGGCACCAAGATCGCTATGCCGACGCCGAGCCACTCTACAAGCGATCGCTGGCGATCAGCGAGAAAGTGCTCGGTCTCGGCCATCCGGACGTTGCGCGGTCACTCAACAACCTGGCTGCGGTCTACGGAGCGCAGGGTCGCTATGCCGACGCGCTGCCACTGGTGCAGAAGACGATCGCCTCGGCCCACGCCGTTCCGTCCATGGCCGTTCCGGTGTTGTTCGGCGCCCAGGAAAAGGGCCTGATTTCCGCTGCCAAGGCCCGCGACGATGCGCTCGACGTGGTGCAGCGCGCCTCGCAGACGGCGGCGGCCGCTGCCGTCAACAATCTCGCAGCGCGCCTTGCGGCCGGCAGCGACCGGCTAGCGCAGCTGGTTCGCAAAGATCAGGATCTTGCTGCCGAAACCGAGACCCTCGACAAGGCCATCGTCGCCGCCGTCTCCAAGGACCCCGAACAGCGCGCCGCAACCAACGAGCAGCGGATCCGGGATCGCCTCGCGGCGATCGCCACGGAGCGCCAGACCCTCGAAAAAGTCTTCGCCGCCGAGTTCCCGGACTACGCCGCGCTGTCGCACCCCCAGCCGTTGACCATCAAGGACATCCAGAGCCTGTTGTCCGTCGACGAGGCGGTGGTGCTGTTTGCGTCCGGCGGCGAGGAGACCTACGTCTTCGCGGTGACGCGCAAGGCCGCCGCCTCGAAGGTCATTCCTCTCGGAGCATCGGCGCTGGCGGAGAAGGTGGCCGCCTTTCGCCGCGGCCTCGACGTCAAGGCGCTGCAGCAGTCGGCACAGAGCGGCAAGCCGGTGTTGTTCGATCTGGGGCTTGCCCATGAACTCTACGCGGCTCTGATCGGACCTGTTGAGGACGTGGTCAGAGACACCCGGCATCTGCTTGTCGTGCCGACGGGCGCACTCACCTCGCTGCCGTTTCACCTGCTCGTGACCGAGAAGCCAGCCACTGCAATTCCCGAACTCAAGGACATCGGCTCCTATCGGGACGCCGCCTGGCTGATCAAGCGGCAGGCGGTGAGCGTGCTTCCGGCGCTTGCGAGCCTCAAGGCCTTGCGCCAGGTAGCCCGGCGGGGCCCGGGCGCCAGGCCGCTGGTGGGGTTCGGCGACCCGGTGTTCGATCCGGAGGAGCGGGCGAAGGCGCTGGCGCGCGTAGCAAAGACCCGCGTCGCCGTGAGCCGGGGCTACCCCGACTTTTGGCAGGGGCGGAGCATCGACCAGGCGAAACTTGCCCAATATCTGCCGTCGCTGCTCGACACCGCCGATGAGCTCAAGGCAGTCGCCGGAAAGCTCGGCGCTGCGGAAAGCGACCTCCACCTCGGCAGCGACGCCAGCGAAACTGTAGTGAAGCGCACGGCGCTGGCCGACTACCGGGTCGTCTACTTTGCGA
>Ga0126383_10000778_pt1 | contig 18484 bp, 16 predicted proteins | sample PanSoiMetPlot_35_FD_96882 | JGI IMG/M metagenome (GOLD analysis project Ga0126383, IMG submission 96882) | Tropical forest soil microbial communities from Panama - MetaG Plot_35 | ecosystem: Environmental > Terrestrial > Soil > Tropical forest > Bulk soil | place: Panama | collected 2016-02-17
AGCAACTGATATCGAGATGAGCGCTGAACGAAAACACAGCCGGTTGGCGATTTTCCTGGTCGCCCTTTGGGTCGTGTTTACGGTCACGCTGACGGGTTGGTGGCTGATCTTTGGACTCAGGCAGCTGGACCTGATCAACCAATCAAATCTCGAGAACGCGTTACAGCTTCATCGGCACTATCAGATGCTGCTCTGGGAAGGCGGCATCCTGATCGCGTCGTTAATCGGCGGCGGGCTCGCGCTTTTTTATTTCGCCCGGCGGGAGCAGAAGCGGCATGCGCAGGTGGAAGAATTCTTCGCCGCCTTCACCCATGATGCGAAGACCGCGCTGGCGAGTCTGCGGCTGCAGGCTGAGAGTTTGCAGGAGGATTTTGCCGAGGCGCCGAACCCGCTGCTCGATCGTCTGCTCGGCGACACCCTGCGTCTGCAACTGCAACTCGAGAACTCTCTGTTCCTGGTGAACCTGACCCGCGGCAAGTTTTTCGTCGAGCCGATTAGCCTGAGCAGTTGTCTGGAAAACCTCAGCCGCCACTGGCCCGATTTGACGATCCGGCAGAGCGGCGACGCGGTGGTGACGGCCGACGCGCGTGCGCTGGAGAGCGTGCTGACCAACTTGATTCAGAACGCCGTCACCCACGGGCATGCGACTGAGATCGAAGTGAAGGTTACCGGCGGACGAAAAGGCCGGACTGCGGTGGTCATCGCCGATAATGGTCGCGGGTTCTCAGGCGATCTCAATCAGCTGGGCAAGCTGTTTGTTCGTCACGGGCGCGGCAGCGGCAGCGGGGTGGGGCTTTATATAGCGCGCCAGCTCATCAAGCGGATGAACGGCAATATCGAATTTGACCGCGGCGCGGAGGCAGGATTTGTGGCCCGTTTTGATTTGCCGGCCGCGGGTGATACGCCCGCCTCCGGCGTGCTGATCGCGGCAACTGAGAAGGTGCACGCCGGCGGCGTGGTTAGCAATCATGAAGCGTCTCTTGCTGGTCGAAGATGATCGTTCGCTCGGGGCAACTCTGCACGAGCGATTGCTGCGCGAAAAGTACGACGTCGCGTGGGTCGAGACCAAGCAAAGCGCGCTGACGAAATTGAATGAGGGGCTTTGGGACCTGGTGATCCTGGATATCGGCTTGCCGGACGGTTCTGGTTTTGAATTGGCGCGGCACATCAAGTCGAACGCGACGATGCCGATCATGTTCATGACGGCGCTGAGCACTGCTGAGCATCGGCTGGAAGGATTTGAGATTGGGGCGGAAGAATTTATTCCCAAACCGTTTCACCTGCGAGAGTTGCTGCTGCGAGTGCAGCATGTGCTTGAGAATCATCCGGTCCGGCACAAAGTAACCTGTCAGGGTCGCACGGTCGATTTGGATAACCGGGCCATCGTTCAGCCGGACGGTAGTCGCGAGCATCCGGCGGCGCGCGATTTCGAGTTGCTGCAGTTGCTGATTACCAGCAGTCCGCGGGTCATCAGCCGCAATCAGATTCTCGACGTGCTGTGGGGTGAAGACAAGTTTTTGAATCAGCGGACTATCGACAACATGGTCGTGCGATTGCGGCAACTGCTGGGTGATACGGAGAGTACCTGTATTCGATCGGTGCGCGGCGTTGGTTATCAATGGTGCGGAGATGACTGATCGGCAGAAAGCATTCGGCGATGCAGAACGAGGTCAGTACCATCTGCGTCAGCAGATGGATCATCCGTGAACGCAGGTCGCCCTGATCCCATCCGCTCACGCAGATGGTAACCGACTCCGCGGCGCTTTGATCCGAAGAAGATGAGTGAAGCAACAATATACGAACCCAGGCCGTCGGCGTCGTCGCGCTCTGAGGCCGCACCGCAAATCGGCAGCGCGCGATTCCAGAACGCCCTGGCGCGCCGGCCGCAACTCACACCGCCTGTCTGGCTGATGCGCCAGGCCGGCCGCTACCACCACCACTACCAGGCGCTCCGGGCCAGGCATTCTTTTATGGACCTGTGCAAGCAGCCGGAATTGGCGGCTGAGGTGGCGTTCGGTCCGGTCGTCGATTTTGGTTTCGACGCTGCAATTCTTTTCAGCGACTTGCTGTTCCCCCTCGAAGCGCTCGGGATGGGCCTGGCCTATACCGATCATGGGCCACAGCTGGATTGGAAACTTGACGCCGGTTCCATTTCCCAGCTTCGTTCGATCGAAGACGCGTGGCCGCACCTTTTGTTTCAGGGAGAGGCGATGCGCGCGACGCGCGAACGCATCCCCGCCAATCGCAGCCTGATTGGGTTCGTGGGCGGTCCCTGGACTTTGTTCGTCTATGCAGTTGAAGGCACCCACAAAGGATCGCTGACAAATGCCAAGCGGCTGCTCCCGCTGTTTCCGGCTTTCTGCGAAACCATGGTCCCGTTGCTGGAACGAAACATCCAGCTGCAACTCGACCACGGCGCCGAGATCGTGATGATTTTTGACACTGCTGCCGGAGAACTGTCCCCGAAGCTTTTTCAAACTGAGGTCGTGCCCCGGTTGACGCGGCTGACCAGCGCGCACAAATCGCGCATCGGCTACTACTCAAAGGGAACGCAGCCGGCGCATCTGCGGGACCCGCTCTTTACCGGCGATCACCTCGCGGGTATCGGTGTCGATCACGGCTGGGACATTCGCGAGGCTTTCGCGGCTGCGCCCCGCGGGTTCGTGCAAGGTAACTTCGATCAGGCGCTGCTGCATTCGGCCCGCGCGGAATTGAAGGCGCACCTGCTAGCCTATTTCACGCCGATGAAAGAGGGAGATTGGCCCGGGTGGATCTGCGGTCTGGGCCACGGTGTCTTGCCCGCCACTCCTGAGGACAACGTCAGAATGTTCGTGGATACAGTGAGAGAAATATTCCGGGAGTAGAGCCAACTCCCCAGCTGAGCCGGCCGCTTGAGCTCCCGGTTCTGAAAAAATTTAGAGAGGTAATGCAGTGACAGATTTGTTTGCCAAGTACGACGTGCCGGCGCCGCGCTATACGAGTTATCCCACGGTCCCGTTCTGGACTGATTCGCCCACCACCGATCAGTGGATTGACCACTTGAACAAAGCCCTGGCCGATCCGGCAGCCACCTGGTCGCTCTACTTTCATCTTCCATTCTGTGAATCGCTTTGCACCTTTTGCGCTTGTAACACCGTAATCACGCGCGACCACGGTCGGGAAGATGGGTACGTAAACCTGCTCTCGACCGAATGGAATCTTTATCTTGACCGCGTGCCGGCGCTGGCTGAGCGCACGCTGCTGGGCGTCCATCTGGGGGGCGGCACGCCGACTTTTTTTGCGAAGGAAAATCTGGAGCGCATCCTCAAGCCAATCCTCTCCCAGACGAAAATCGATCGCGATCGGTTCGAGGCGTCCGTGGAAGTTCATCCCGGTCACACGACCCGCGAACAACTCGAGATGCTTCACGATCTCGGGTTCACGCGCATTTCCATCGGCGTTCAGGATTTCGATCCCGAAGTGCAGCGCCTGGTCAATCGTCATCAACCGTACGAAGTGACTAAATCAGTGACCGACGTCGCGCGCGCCCTTGGCTATAACTCCGTGAACTACGATTTGATTTACGGTTTGCCGCGCCAGCACCCCGATCGCTTTAAGCAGACAGTCGAAAAGACCATTGAGCTGCATCCCGATCGCATCGCGCTTTACAGCTTTGCGCGCGTGCCGTGGATCAAGCCGGCGCAGCGCAGTTATAAAGATGAGGACTTGCCGGTGGCCGGCGAGAAACGGGCGCTCTATGAATTAGCGCGTGAGATGTTGCAAGCCGCCGGCTATGTAGAGATTGGCATGGACCACTTCGCAATGCCGCACGATGGCATGGCCGCAGCGCAGCGACAGGGAACTCTGCACCGTAACTTTCAGGGTTATACGGAGACGCGGACCACCGTGCTGCTGGGCCTCGGGGTCAGCGCAATTTCCGAGACGCCCACCTGTTTTCATCAAAACGAAAAAGCCTTTCCGGTTTATGACCGGCGCGTATCAAACGGCGAGATCGCGACGTTGCGCGGCCATCTGCTGACGCCGGAAGATCAGGAACTGCGCGAGCAGATTCTGCAATTCATGACGAAATTCAGAGTTCGTCTCGGCGACAATCAGGCGGAAGATGCGCGCGACTTTCTGGGAACCATGATTGACGACGGGTTGGTTGAGGTTTCAGGCGACACCATGAAACTGACGGAGAAGGGAACGCCTTTCTTGCGCAACGCCTGCATGTTCTTCGATCGGCGGCTGCGGAGTCAGGAGCAGCGGCCGCAACTTTTCTCGCAGGCGCTGTAGGTCAGAAGTCCGGCCGTCAGGGGAGGGGCAGAATGATGGCGCGTCCGTTTGAGGAAAGAGCCTTGTGATGCAGCTTGCCCTCCCTGACGGTCGGGCTTCTGACACCTTTTATGAGCGATGTAATAACCGTAGCTGGGGCCGGCTTTTCCGGATTGACCACCGCGTACTTTCTCGTCAAAAAAGGTTTCAAGGTTCGCATTCTCGAACAGGCCGCACGGCGCGGCGGATTAATTCATACGATCCGGACACAGCATGGCCTGGTCGAGACTGCCGCGAATGGTCTGCTGGCTTCGGCCCGGGTCGAAGATATGTGCGCCGATATCGGCGTGCCGCTCATTGCCGCGAGACGCGAGGCGCGCCGGCGTTTCATCTACCGGGGCAAACCCAGGCAAGTGCCGCTGACCATCGGTGACGTGCTGACGGTCTCAGGCCGGGTCGCACTTAACCTGGTACGACTCTCTCCTGGCCGCGGCGAAACACTCGGCGCGTGGAGCCGCCGGGTACTGGGAAACGGAGTGACAGATTATCTGCTGGCGCCGGCGCTGGGCGGAATTTATGCCGGCGATCCCAATCGGCTGAGCGCGAGTCTGATCTTTGGCAAGGCGAAGTTGCCCGATCAACTGAATACCAGCAAGCCGGCCAAGGGTAAGTTGCACGGCACCGTTGCGCCACCGGAGGGCATGCAGCAATTGATCGATGGCCTGGTTGCCTACCTGAGCAAGAATGGCGTCGAGTTTGACGTTGCCAGCGACCAGGCCACGGCCGCGGATCAACCGCTGGTGGCCTGCCTGTCGGCCAGCGCCGCGGCGAAATATCTTGAGGTCATCGCGCCGGATCTCAGCCGCGCGCTAAGTAGTATCGAGATGCTCTCACTCGCAACTGTCACCTGCTTCTATTCGCCGGACAGCGCCCAGCTCGAAGGCTTCGGCTGTTTGTTTCCACGCGACCAGGGCTTTCGCGCGCGCGGCGTGCTGTTCAACGATTTCATTTTTGAGGGGCGGGGACCGGCGCATGCTGAGACCTGGATTTTCGGCGGCGCTCTCGACGGCGACGTGGTTAATTTGAGCGATGATCAATTCGCCGAGACGATTGCCGCAGAGCGCGAACGATTCTACGGCCGTCACGACGAGCCTTTGGCGATGCAGGTGACTCGTTGGCCGCGCACGCTGCCGCATTACACCATCGAACTTGAAGAGACGCTGACGACGCTGCCGGCGCCGCCCGATAATGTTGCGCTGGTGGGAAATTATCTGGGCCGGATTGGACTGGCGAAAATTCTGGAAAGGGCGGCGTTGGTGGCGGATCGGCTGGCGGGCACGCCCCCGGCCTCCTGGGTCTGGTAGCGAATGTCAGCACGCCGGAGGCGTGCGTACCTATGACGACTGGCGTTCTTCTGATCAATCTCGGCACACCGGACGCGCCCACACCTGAGGCGGTCGGTCGATACCTGCACGAGTTCCTCATGGATCCCTACGTGATCGATCTGCCGTTGGCGCTGCGATGGCCGCTCGTAAATGTGCTCATCGTGCCACGGCGCAAGTATCAATCTGCGGCGGCGTATCAAAAGGTTCAACTGGCCGACGGCTCGCCGTTGCTCGTTCACACGCGCGCCCTCGCACACACCCTGGCCCAACGTCTGAACGAAATAGATGGCAGCTACGTGGTGGAGTACGGGATGCGTTACGGCAGTCCGTCAATCAAATCGGCGCTGCAAAATCTGAGAGTCCGCGGCGCCGAGAAAATCATCGTCCTGCCGCTCTATCCGCAATATGCCGAGTCGAGTTTTGAAACGGCCGTGGTCGAAACCAGGAGCAGCGCCATAGCTCTGGGTTGCGCCGACCTGCTCACGTTTTTGCCGCCGTTCTATGACGAACCGGGATTCATCAGGGTCTGGGCTGAACGCATTCGCGAGACGATCGATCCGGAAACCACCGATCATGTGCTTTTCAGCTTTCACGGTTTGCCGGTGCGTCACCTGACGAAGTTCCACCACGGCGAAATATCCGGACCGGCCGCTGAATGCTGCGTCGAAGTCAACGCTACCAATCAACAATGCTATCGCGCGCAGTGTTTCGCGACCGCGCGCGCCATCGCCGACTATCTGCATTTGGACGCGGCCGACTATACAGTCTCGTTTCAATCGCGCCTCGGCCGCGCTGAATGGATTAACCCGAATACTGTAGACGTGTTTGCAGACCTTGCTGGTCGCGGGCTGAAGAGAATTGCCGTCGCCTGCCCGTCGTTTGTTTGTGATTGTCTCGAGACCCTGGAAGAGATTGGCATCCGCGGACAGGAAACGTTTGCGGCCGCCGGCGGCGAACGGTTGCAGTTGCTGCCATGTCTCAATTCAGATTCGCGTTGGACTGAGGCGCTGGCGCAGTTGATTCTCCAGTACCGGACTGAGCCGGTCGCGGCGCAACCTGCCGTAATAGACTGACTAACCAACAGCGTCAGGAGCGCATGCCGGGGTAAAGCCTGGGGTGGAACCTCAGGTCAGAGATCTTGCCGAACTCATCGTTCACCTTCCGTCGTGGTTTTGAGGTTATTAATATGAGCACGGGAAGAAGCCAACGCGAACGTGCGCAGCTTCCGTCACCAGTCCTGGGGCTGTTGCTCATGCTGATTGCGCTCGCGATCCTGAGTATTACTGGCGGCAGATCGTCATCGGCCCAAACCCGCGAGCTCACCTTTACTCACGACGTCGCGCCCATTTTTTACCGGCATTGCGCCGCCTGTCATCAACCGGATGATGTGGCGCCGTTTTCGGTGCTTGAGTACAAGGATGTCTTGCCCTGGAAACAGACGATTCGACAGCAGGTCACGCAGCGAGAGATGCCCCCGTGGCATGCCGATCCGCGCTACGGTGATTTTGCCAATGTCGCGCGCCTCGATCAGCGGGAGATCGACACGATTGCGTCCTGGGTCGACCAGGGCGCGAAGGAGGGCGACCCGAAAGATATGCCGGCCTTGCCGCCGGTCGTGAGCGGTTTCGAAATCGGCAAACCGGATTATCTGCTGGCGATGACCCAGGAATACACGGTGCAGCCGCACTCTCCTGACCAGTACGTCTACGTAACTTTTCCCACGAAATTCAACGAAGACAAATGGGTGCAGGCGGCAGAAATCATCCCGGGAAACAAACGGATCGTGCATCACGTGATTGCCCACGTCATCCTGCCGGCTGAAACCACCGGCCCGGCGAAGCGTCTCAGTGGTGAGTTCCCACAGGCTGACGCCGATCCCGGTTCGATCTTCTACAAGCAGGGATCGCTATCGCGGGTAAAGATGGATGCGCCGGTCATCGACGACGGCGCCCATGCGGCGAATGGCGGTTCGCTCTTCCGGCGGCCGACGGGAGACGATGGCGCCGCCGGTTACAGCATGCTGCTCGCTTCTTATGCCCCGGGAAAGGGAGCGGACATTTATCCCGCCGGCACCGCCAAGAGAATTCCGGCGGGGTCAACCGTGATTTTGCAGATTCATTACTCCAGCTTTCATGGCGCGATTGAGACGCCGCAGACCGATCAAACCGCGGTCGCCATGGTCTTTGCCAAGTCTCCACCGGCGAAGCGGGCCATCACCGCGACCATTCCCAATCACTTCTTTAAGATTCCGGCCGGTGCCGCAAATCATCAGGTGACCGCGGCCTATACCTTCGATCGCGACGTCGAATTGATCAGTTACATGCCGCATATGCACCTGCGCGGCAAAGACATGAAGTACGAGGCAGTCTATCCGGATGGCCGGCGGGAGACGTTATTGTGGGTGCCGCGTTTCCAATTCAACTGGCAGACGGTTTACCGGCTGAAACATCCGTTGGCGCTGCCCAAAGGGACAAAGTTGATCGTAACCGCGCATTTCGATAATTCGACAAAGAACATGCATAACCCTGATGCGACGAAGCCGGTGCGGTGGGGCGATCCGACCTACGATGAGATGATGATTGGGTGGATTGAATACACGGTGCCCGTGTCAGTAGCCCGACCGTGAGAGAGGGCAGCGTTCCAGACTAAGTACAATTGCCGGAACGCTGCTCTCCCTTACAGTCGGGCTACTGATACCTGGACACCCGATCTACTGGCCAAACCTTGATGAATTTAACTTCACGTCAGCGCTGGCCCAGGCTTTATTGAACCTCGCTTCGATCAGCGCGGCGTCTTCTTTCTTTCCCTGGGCTTTCAAAGCCAGCGCCAGCCCGAACAAGGACCAGCCGTTCTCTTTGTTGCGGCGCAGGTCTTCCCAGTAAACGGTCTCGGCTTCAGCCGGCCGCCCTGCGTCCAGCAGCACCGCGCCGAGCGCCTGGCGCGGCGGAAAATGAAATTCGGAAGGCTCGGTGTAAACGAGCGCATCTTCCAAGCGTACGGCGCGTTCGAGATGGGCCACGGCAGAATCGTAGTTTTTCCTTGCCGCCTCAATTTCACCGGTCAGCACTTCCTGCCCAATGGTCAGAATCGCCCGCGCCGTGTTGGGCGAGAACAGCGGTCCATCGAGTGACTTGTCCGGCAGCAAGGCGTTCAGCTTTGCCAATTCCTGCGCTGCATCGTTTGCTTGCCCCTTGCCCAGGTAAGCCGTACCCCGCCCGTAATGCCACATGCCGGTTAAGTACACCGCGGTGGCCGGCGGCTGAGGTTCACGCAGCATTTCATCCCACTTTCCAAAACGAGTGAGGGCGTAGTAAGGGACCACGCGAAAGCCCGCCAGCAACGGCACTGCTTTCAGCGTATCGTCATCAACCCGTGACGCTGCTTTGCGGGCAGCTTCAATTGCGACTTTGCTGTTGCCCTCGGCCGTGGCGGCGAACCAGAGGAAGTGCAGGTTGTGCGGATAGTAGGCCATTGGATAGAGGCCCTGCGCCCGGCACTGCGAGATGTAGTCTTCATCGGCCGCGATGGCCATCACGTTGCTCTTGGCGGCATCGGCATAACGGCCGACGCGTTGGTAGATGTGCGCCGGCATGTGGACCATGTGACCGGCGGCCGGCATCAGCGTCAGCAGGCGATCCGCCGCGGCTTCAGCTTTGTCGGCCTGGAACGCTTCCATCAAATGAATATAAAGATGCAGCGCCCCGGGATGGTTCGGACTGCGTGCGATCACTTTCTCAGTTAGGGCGACAACTTCTGAAGTCCGTTCATAGGGCGTGCCGTCCTTGGTCCAGTATCCCCACGGCCGCAGGTCCATCACTGATTCGACGTAGAGCATCGAGATGTCATCGTCATCCGGAAATTGCAGATGGACTTTGCGCATGGCGTCGGCATACGCCACATCATTGGCCCGGCGATCTTCGGCCTTGCCGTTGTAGCGATTTTTCAACGCATCGATCAGCGCCTGCTCCTTGGGCGAGGCTTTCGCCCTGAGTGCGTCGGCCTTCTTGACTGCCTCCAGCGCCGGGGCCTCGCTGTCAGGAGACATCGGGGCGTTGATATTCGGCCCGAGCGCCAGCGCTTCGCCCCAGTAAGCGATCGCCAGGTTCGGATCGAGACGTTCAGCTTCACGATACGCGCGGCCCGCTTCCGCATGATTGAAGGCGTACGAAAGGTTCAAGCCCTGATTCATAAAGAGCTGCGCCTGCTTGTTCTTGGTCGAGACCGGAAAGACATGATTGCCGAGCTTCTGGAGACGCGGCGCGATCTGTCCGGTCGGCGTGGTTTGGGTCGTCTCCGCCGACGCTTTGTAGTGAACGTGATTGGGCATCGGCTTATCCTGGGCCAACCCCAGGTCTTGAAAAACCGTAAGCGTCAGGATGACGGCGCCGGCAGCAATTAAGAATCGGGTGAGTTTCATCGGGTGCACCTCTTCGATCTGGCTGGATTTGTCGCGGCAAATTCTACTGCTCTCAACATACGGCATCAAGGATTTTCTCGTAGCCCTGGAGCGCCGGTGGTCACGGAGTCAGTACCGTTCGCCCAAGCGAATGGGCCAAGAGTGTTCGGATTTTTCTCAAGATGTCTCCTTGATCCATTCGCTGACGCGGATGGTATTGACCTCGCATTGATGGTCACGGTGATGCGTAACTCGAAGGGTTGCTACAGACTAGCCGGTGGTCGAAGCGCGGCGGAGACTGCCGGAAAATGGTCGCGCACGTTCTGGCGCCCGTCAGGGTACTTTGCCTGCTATTCTAAGAACGCAGCGCTGGGCTACGCTTTCGATTAACGGCTACTGTCTTGCAGCCCGGTGGGCTATCAACCATATGAGCACATCCAGTTACCCTCAACTACAACAACTCGCCGACGATTTCTGGACCTGGCGCTTCGCCAACCAACCCATCTCGAGCGACGACATCCCGCGTATTGAACGGCCCGATGGCTGGAGTCCCGACTGGTCGTCTGACGCGATTGCGCGGCGCCGCCGCGAACTCGCCGATTTCACCAGGCGGCAGAGCGAAATAGATCCCGGGTCGTGGCCCATCGCGCAACAGGTCGACTACCGGCTCATCGGGTCAGCCATCGCGCGCGTAAATTGGGAGTTGAATATCACCCGCGGCCACGAGCGCAATCCCGGCTTCTATGTCGACCAGACCTTGGGTTTGCTGTTTCTTTCATTACTGAAACCGCCGCCGTTTACCGAGGTTCGCAGCCGTGAAATTATCGGCCACCTGCGCAGCTTCACTCAGACGATTGCGAGCGCGAAGCAGAATCTCTCCAGCCCGGTGAAACCATTCGCGCTGGCGGCGATGGAAAAGTTGGTGGACGTCCGCGATCGTCTCACTAAAGTTGCCGAAGCGCTCGCGCCTTTGCTTTCAGGCGTGGGCGCGACGGAACTACACATTTCTACCGCCGAAGCGATCATCGCGCTGGTTTCGTTTCATGACTGGCTGAAGATGCATCTTGACGAAATGGCGGAAGCGACTGCCGTGGGCCGTGAGGACTACGTCTGGTTCCTCAAACACGTGGCGCTCATGCCTTACACGCCGGAGCAATTGCTCGTCATGGGCGCGCACGAATGGGAGCGCTCCGTGGCCTTCGAAACCTGCGAACAGACACGCAATCATGGCCTGCCGGAACTCGAGCTGTTTCCCGATCAGGCGACGCAGATGGCCCAGGAAGAATTCTGGGAAGGAGCCTCGCGCCGGTTTCTCGAGGCGAAGAATATCCTCACCGTGCCCGGCTGGATGAAGCACTATCGCAACCTGCCGCTGCCGCCATACGTCGAGCCGCTGTCCTTCATGGGCGTCACCGACGATCTAACTTCCGACACGCGGCTCAATGAAGACGGCGTGAGCTATATCAAACCGCCGTCGCCTGACCTCGATTACTTTTCGCTCTCGATTGCCAAGGACCCGCGCCCTTTGATTGTGCACGAAGGCGTCCCCGGTCATTACTATCAAATGTGTCTGTCATGGGCGCATGAAAACAAGATTCGCCGCCGCTACTACGACTCGGGCGCGAACGAAGGCATCGGCTTCTACGCCGAAGAGCTGATGCTCCAGTTCGGCTTCTTTGACGACAAGCCGAAGCTGCGCGAGATCATGTACAACTTCATGCGCCTGCGGGCGCTTAGGGTGGAAGTCGATGTGAAACTGGCGATCGGCGAATTCACCATCGACGAAGCGGCTGAGCGACTGGAGAAGATCGTGCCGGTCGATCGCGGCACCGCGCGGCACGAGGCCGTCTTCTTTGCTTCTTCACCCGGCCAGGCAATCACTTATCAGATCGGCAAACTCCAAATCGTCAGGTTCCTCGCTGACGCGCGCCTCTATCAGCAAGACGAATTCAACCTGCGCGCCTTTCATGATTATCTGTGGCTGAACGGCAACGTGCCCATAGCGCTGTTGCGTTGGGAGTACTTGGGATTGAGTGATGAGATCGGCTTGCTCGACGCGCCGGCCGGTTGATTTGGAGTGCGCCGGCAGAGTCCCGATTTATCGGGCGACGACGGCGCTTTGGATTGGCTGAACCAAAATCCGAAATAGCGAAAGCCAGTCAAAAACCGTCGCCTATTTATAATTGGGGCGGTACCCGCAAGCTCACTTCAAGCCGGTAGAGAGAAAGGCAGCACTGCCGAACTTTAACGCTCGCTGCCTTTCTCTGATCGACCGGCACCGCGCCTAGTCGTGAATCCAGTGGCCAAAGTCCGCATACGTTCCGTCGTTCCACCAGTTCCTGACGATATAAGGGTGATTATGTCCGCCCGCTTGACTTTGCACGGTCTGAATAACTTGGCCGTCCTGGCGCACAGCCATGAACGGTTGTGTCTCAGGCACAACGGCAACGATGTGCCCGTGCCCGTGATGGAATTGCGATTTGGCTCGAGCCACCGTAATGCAGACCTTGCCCTCGTTGGCCGCTGCCTGTAGCTCAGTCAAGTCAACAGTGCGGCGCCAACCAAAGCGCTCGCCCCATTCCTTGAACCACTCGTTCAGGCCGTTGGCCAGAATTTCGTTCACCGTCACTCCGTATTTCACCGGCACTGATTGTCCCTGCTCGAGTTGAATGATCGCCTGCTGCGTCCACCACACGCGCGGCAGGTAAGCTTCCGTCATGTAGCAATAGTCGTAGGCGTAAATGTTACAGAAGGTCATGCCGCCGTAGGGCAGATAACGCGGACTGCTGGCGACCCGAAACCAGTCGATTAGCTGACGGATGGCGGCAACTCTGGTCTCGGACGGATCACTTTCGTGGCGTTTGACCGGCGGCTCTTCCGTCAGCGGGAAGGCGACCAGCTTGTTCTGCCGGGTCACCGAGTTGTTGCCGGTGGGCAGATGGACTGGTCCCACCTCGTTATGTGTCTCGTGGGCGACCGTCTCGGTGAGAAATTTCTGGTTGACGAAGCCCTCGGCGGTGGCGCCGTTGAGCATCGTCTGTACCTTCCACCAATTCGCGACATCTGATTCTTCGAGCTTGGTGACCTCCTGGCCAAATGGCAGCACCGCGATCACGTTATCACCGGTGGGATCGGGGGCGCTGCGTAGGTTCAGACCAAGTGATGCCTGCTCGTTCACTTTGTATTTCTGTTCGGGCATTTCCAATCTCCTTTGTGTAGTCAACCTCTGGGATAGATGCCAATAAGACTGTCGGTCTAATTGTCGCTGATCGTTTCGCGTGGGCACTTTCTGCTTTACATCAAGTTTTGTCTACCTCCGTTAATTAACGCGTGAATTACCGCTCAAACCTCTCATGGTTTTTATCCGAAGGTCCTTTTTCGAACAGGCGACATGATAGAGACTCCAGCAGGATGCCGTTAGCGTCTTTTGGAGTGTTGCTCGCACGGGGCAGTAGCCCGACCGTTAGGGAGGGCTCGATTTGCTACGTCACGAGCCCTCCCTGACGGTCGGGCTACTGCCCCGGTGCGAGCAACACGGCATTCTGACATTTACCAAGGATGCCTGGCCCTGGCGGAAGCCGGTACTTTTGCTGCAGAGATTCCTGAGCTAGGCATTTCCCGCTTTAAAACGAAAACAGGATGTGCGATTGTCTGGAAACTGAAATAGATTGGCCACGTGGGAGGGAGACACGCAATGATTACCAGAAGAGACTTGCTGGTTGCGGCCATGGCCGCGGGCTTGACGTTAGCCGGCATGACGCTGGCGCAATCGCGAAAGCCCGCGCTCACTTCGTCCGTCTTTGACTGGAATGCCATCGAAGCGAAGCCGACCAAGACCGGCGCCAGACGCGATTTCTTCGATGGGCCAACTGCCACCCTGGACAATTTTGAATGTCATGTCACCACCATTAATCCGGGCGAGGCGCCGCACGATCCGCACCGGCATCCGGAGGAAGAGTTGATCATCGTCAAAGAGGGAACTATCGAAGCGATGCAAAACGGCGTGACCAAACGCGTGGGCCCGGGCTCGATGATTTTTGAAGCGTCAAACGACTTCCATGGTTTGCGCAACGTGGGGAAGACGCCCGCGACCTATCACGTAATAAAGTGGTTCACCCCCGCGACGCCGAGTCAGAGCCGGGAGCGGTAGCCTTGGGCCAATTTGGAGTGCGCTGACTCGTCGGCGCTTTTCTCCCGCAGAACCAAAGCGGTGACAGGTCACCGCACGCCGAAGTTATTTCTTGCCTCCCACCGGATACTTCTCGAACATCTTACTCACAGCTTTTTTGATCGGCTTCTCCACGGTCTTGGCGTCCGCGGCGTCATTCGCGCTGGTCGAACGGTTCAGCGTGTGTCTTGCCACACCGCGAAAGACACTCATATCTTTCTTAGTGTCGATTAGATCGACCAGCAGGGTTCCGGTGACCACGTTCATTAGCGCCGCGGGGTTCGTGTAGCCGCCCCAAACCTGATATTGCGCATTATTCCAGGTCGGGCCCACCGCCTGAATGTCCGCGCCGACTGCGGCTGCCACCGCAACTTTGATATCTGGATTTGCGTCGACTTTCGTGAGCCCGCGCCTGGTCAACTCGCCTTCGACCGCAGTGATAATCAATTGGCTGATGACCGGATTCTGCGCTATCCGTCCTTTGTCCCAGCCAAAGGTCTTAAAGCTTTGAAAGTTCGCGGTCGCATCGACATCGACTTTTACGTTTTGCGCGATCACGGACGCCGTGCTCAAAAGAAAAAGGGCCACAGCCAGGATGATTGATCGTTTCATAGCCGTCAGAGTATGACGGGGGCTCGGGCTAGTAACCTGTAAGAAATAACAGTGGCATGTGGAGCGCGCGGGCAAAGCACCGGTTTACCGGAACGTCGACGGCGCTTTGGATCGCTCCGCGGTCAGTACCTTTGCGGTAGCCGGTGGGTGATCCATTGCGACCCGATATCCTATTAGACCCACCCGCTACCGCAGGTGGTACTGACTTTTGCGCGACCACCGCTATTCGCCATTAGCCATCAACGCGTCGCTCGACTATATTTTCCGCTCAGGACAAACCGGTGAACACCGAACTCTTAATCAGCTTGCTGACTTTCGGCGGGACCCTGCTGCTGGTCATTACGGGTCTGCTTAATTTCTCCGTCTTCGTCAGGCAATTACGGGCTGCGCGCGAGCAGCTCGAGACCGCCCGGCGACAGTTGGAGAGCGCCCGCCAGCAGCCGCAAATCCAACTGGTGCAGCGGGCGATGTCCGAGACATCCGACCATCTGAAACTCCTGATCGAGAAGCCTTACCTGCGCCCTTACTTCTATGACGACAAACCCTGGGTCGAAGGAGACCGGGCCACCCTCGATGAGGTGAAAGCCATGGCCGAGTTAGTGCTCAACAACTTCGCCTCAGCGATCATTCAATCAGCGGTATTCCCGGAGTATCCGATCCGCGGCGTCGAAGAGACGATCAGGTTTCATCTGCGTCACAGCCCGGCCCTGCGCGATTTTCTGATGGAAGCCTTCGATCGTTTCCAGCTCGCCGGCCTCGCGCTGATCTGCCTCAAGAACGAAACCAAAGCTGCCGCCGAACAGGACCTGCGCGCCCTAATCGCCGCCGCCGGCGCAGACCTGACCGAGAAGGCCCGCCGCGAAAGACTGCTGGGTCACCTGGAAGCGACCGAGAAACCACATCCGCTGGAATTGGCGAAGTACAGCTTGGCGCGCGCTGGAGTAAATGCTTCAGAGATGAATATCACCCAATGAGAGCGCGAGAATTTGGAGCGCGGTGGCAAGCGAAGCGCGACACCGCTTTGGATCTTTTCGCCAATCGATAGTCCAAAGCGCCGTCGACGCTAAGCTCTGCCGTCGGCATTCCACAATTCCTATAGCGACCACTACAGCCATTCGACTTCCGCGTTTACCTGAGCCTACGAATGTTCCACAGTGATGTGATTATTCTTTCATCGATTAGCGTCGCGGAATGATTGACTGTTTTACTTCTGAGGACGTTTGGCGTTGTGATAGGTTTCAGGAGATGCCGATGACTGAAGACGAAATGGCGGCGCTCCGTTTGCTGCTGCGCGAGGAGCTGCAAGCTGAACTGAATCCATTCCGCGCGGAGGTGTCGCGACGTTTTGAGGAGATGGCCTACCATATTGATGGTCTGTATCAACGCGATGAGAGGCGAGAGTCTGAGTACTTTTCCAGCCGAGAACAGATTAAACGTCTCCAGCCAAATCTCCCTGATCCGAACATCTGAAGAGTCGTGCCTCGGCAAGTCCGAGAATTGCCGCGCATGGTAGGGAGGGAGAGCCTTTCCGAGTGCGGCGGCGCCAGCTTAAACACCAGCTTCGCAAATCCAATTTCAAAGGTCGATTTACTTCACCCTTACAAACGGCATGTCGCGCATGCGAGAGGCTCCGACGTGCATGCGATCGACCTTTCCCGCTCGATCCCGGGTGAACCAAACGACAAATCCTTGCCATTGGAAATGGTCCTTATAGATCGGCTGCAGCGGCAGTTTCATTGACGGACGCTCGGTGAGGAAGACCTTGCCATCCTCGACCGCAAAGGTGAAGGTGGTGTTGGCTTCATCGCTGAACCAATCTCCCTTGAATGACTCGATGTCCGCCGCTGTTGCATCCACTCGCGCTCGCGGCCAAAGCGCGTGACGGCGCCGTCATCATCGGTGCTCTCGGCAGAGATTGGGTTGCCGTCCTTATCGACGCTGAACTTCAATTTGTAGTTGCCGCCGATAAACTGTCCGCCTGCCTGTGGGATGAGGCGGCCGTTGCCCCAGCGCGGGACGCCGTTATCAATGGTGAAGCGTGTGGGCGCGTGCGTCTTCTCATTTCGCCAGATGCCGGCAAACTTCTTCAGCTCGTCCTCTGAAACCTGGGCCGGCTCGATTGGTGGAGTCGCCGGATAGGGTCCGAAAATTTCATCCGTGATGTTCGCGGCGACCCCTCCGGCAAACGGGGAAGTGCCGTTACACATGACCGCGACTGAGACCTTGTTGTTCGGGTAACGCGCCAGAAAAGTCTGATAGCCGGCCGTTGCGCCGCCGTGCGAGACATCCTTCAGTCCCTTGTAAGTCGAGACCTCGAGACCGAGCGCGTACGGTATCTTGCGGCCATCATTCAGCACGCCGCGAGTTTCCAAAGCGTTGACCAGCGGCTCGCCGAGCGTTTTCGCATCAAGCATCGCGTTCCATTTCAGCCAATCGCCGACCGTCGTGAGCATGCCGCCGTTGCCATAGACATTCATGAAGGGCATATCGAGTCGCCATGGGCCGGTGCCCTGGCGCGAATAAGCCTGCGCGCGGCCGGGAACTATGCGTTGGTAGTCGTCGCGCAACGAACTGTGAGTCATCCCCAGCGGCTTGAAGAGCCGCTCCTCGACGAAGGCGGCAAACTTTTGTTTCGACACGCGCTCGACGATGATCGCCGCCAGGTTGTAGCCACGGTTCGAGTACGAGTACTCCGCACCCGGAGTGAAGTCGAGCGCGCGCTGATGCGTAATCACGTCAAGGGCGAGATCCTGACTGATGACGCGATCGCCGCGGCCGGCGCCGGTCAGGCTCATGACCGTGCCCCAGTCGCGAATGCCGGAAGTGTGATTCAAGAGATGACGGATGGTCAGCGGGGCGCCGTAATCGGGCAATTCCGGAATGTATTTCCTGACCGGGTCGTCGAGACTGAGCTTGCCATCCTGTTGCAGCAACACCAGCGCGGCGGCGGTGAACTGTTTGGCGACTGAGCCTGACTCGAAAATTGTTTGCGGGGTGTTCGGGACATTGAACTCCATATCGGCAAGTCCGAAGGCCTTTTCGAACACCGGTTCGCCGTTGAGTGATACGGCGGCGGCACAACCCGGCGCCGGGGCGACATAGGCTTTGGTGTATTTTTCGAATACCCGTTCAGCCCCGGCGACAACTTTCTCTTTGGTAGGCACCTGTGCCAGGGTTGGGCTTGAAAGCAACGCAACCGCGAGAAGAAGAAAGAATTTTCAACTCATAGTTTCCCAGGCCTGTCGTCATGTGGACAATTATTTTCGTCATTTAGAGCCGGGATTGTATCGAGAGAAGATTGACGTGTCGACACTCCCGACACCGGAAGAGAATTGATCTGGATTACTTGCTATTGGCTTCGGCTAAAGCCGAGGTCTTTTTCTTATTCTGATCCACTAGCTGAAGCTAGTGGCAATTGATCCAAATTAACTTGTCATTGTCTTCCACTAATTGCCATTACTCCACTCCCTTGCCACTGGATTCCGATAACTTGCCACTAGCTTTAGCTAGTGGAAAAGGAGTTGTTCTTGAATCATCGGCTTTAAGCCGAACTTCCACGGCTAAAGCCATAAGATGTAGCTTCGGCTAAAGCCGAGGTCTTTTTCTTATTCTGATCCACTAGCTGAAGCTAGTGGCAATTTATCCAAATTAACTTGTCATTGTCTTCCA
>Ga0126383_10000779_pt1 | contig 18479 bp, 7 predicted proteins | sample PanSoiMetPlot_35_FD_96882 | JGI IMG/M metagenome (GOLD analysis project Ga0126383, IMG submission 96882) | Tropical forest soil microbial communities from Panama - MetaG Plot_35 | ecosystem: Environmental > Terrestrial > Soil > Tropical forest > Bulk soil | place: Panama | collected 2016-02-17
ATCAGGAAGCGTCCGTCAGGCGTGGCGCTCAGGGAAATTCCGGAGCACGAGTCGAGAGTGAGGCCGGAGGCGAACGGTGAACCGGCTGCCGCCGTCAGCGCTCCGCTGGTTGGGTCGATAGCGAATGCACTGATGGTCTGATCGCCACCGTTGGAAACGAACAGCAGGTTATTGCCCGCGTTCAGGGCCACGCGATTCACAGAAGAGCAAGCTGCGTTCGCGCCCAAGCCGCCGGTTACAACAGGCGAGCCGGCCAGAGCCGTCAGCGTGCCATCTACGGCCACTGAGTAGCTGGCAATGCTGTTGCCCGCCGCCGCCTGGTTATTCACAAAGAGGAAGTTCGCCGTGGGCGCAGCATTCACAGTCAGCGTGCCATCGGTGGAGGTGACGGTGTAATTGCCGAGCTTGCCGGCGGGATCAACCAGCGTCGCGGTAATCGGATATGTTCCGGGCGCGCTGGTAGCGGTTGCTGTGGTTGAGTAAGTTGCAGTGATCGGGTCGCCGTTCTTGATTCCCGTGATAATCCCGCTAAGCGGCGGGTTGGGAGTTCCAAACAGACGGCTGGCGTTCGCAGCAGTCACGCTCAGAGGAGCAGGGTTGATGGTCAACGTGCCGTTGTTGATGGTCACGGCATAGTTGCCCAGCTTGTTCGTCGGGTCGATCAGAGTTGCCACGATTGGATAAGTCCCAACCGGGCTTGTGGGATCAGCGGTGGTGCTCACGCTGGCCGTGATCGGGTCGCCATTCTTGATTCCGACAATCGTCACGGTGAGCGCCGGATTAGCGTCGCCGTACAGGCGGCTGGTGCTGGCAACGGTCACAGTCAGCGGAGCCGGATTGACGGTGAGAATGCCGTTGTTGCTTACCACAACATAGTTCGCAAGCGCGCCCGTTCCGTTATCTGAAACCGTGGGCACGATCGCATACGTTCCAACCGGGCTCGTAGGATCAGCAACGCTTGAGTAAGTTGCGGTGATGTTATCGCCGTTCTGGATTCCCGTGATGGTGCCGGTGAAGACCGGGTTCGGGTCGCCATAGAAGCGGCTGGCGTTGTTGGCGGTGACGGTCAAAATTGCCGTGGTCACAGTCAACGTGCCGTTGTTGATGGTCACTGTGTAATTGCCGAGCTTGTTGGTCGGGTCAACCAGAGCAGGAATGATCGGATACGTTCCCGCCGGGCTGGTGGCCGTGGCCGGAGTCGAGTACGTTGCGGTGATGTTGTCGCCGTTCTTGATTCCGACAATCGTTCCGGTGAAGGTCGGATTCGGGGCGCCAAAAGCGCGGGTTGCGTTGTCAGCGGTTACAGTCAACGGAGCGGGGCTGACGGTGAGCGAACCGTTGTTCGCCGTAACTATATAGTTCGCAAGCGCGCCGGTGCCGTTGTCAGTCAGAGTCGCAATAATCGGATAGGTTCCAACCGGGCTGGCTGGCGTCGCCGGCGTTGTATAGATCGCGGTGATGTTGTCACCGTTCTTGATTCCAGCGATGGTGCCGCTGAATGCCGGATTCGGATCGCCATACAGACGCGCCGCATTGTTCGCCGTTACCACCAGGGCTGCTGGAGTGATCGTCAGCGTACCGTTGTTGATGGTGACGGTGTAATTGCCCAGGACGCTATTGGGATCAACCAGCGTCGCCGTGATTGGATACGTTCCCACCGGGCTGAGCTGAGTTGCCGTGGTGCTGTAGTTCGCGGTGACCACGTCGCCATTCTTCAGGCCGGTGATGGTTCCCGTGAATGCCGGATTCGGATCGCCGTAAGCGCGCGATGCGTTGTCCACGGTCACGGTCAGAGGCGCCGGATTGATGGTGAGTGTGCCGGCAACGAACGCGAACACGTAGTTCTGCGCAGAAAGTGTTCCTACGGTGCACGTAATCGGGTAGGCGCCCACCGGGCTCGCCTGGGTGGCAGTTGAGGTGCAATCGGCCGTTCCGCTTACCACAGAGATATCATCGCCGTTAACAAAGCCGGTGATGGTGTAAGTGAACGTCGGATTCGGGTCGCCATAGAGCCTTGATTGATTGTCTGCTGTGACGGTCAACTGCGCTTTGGTCACGATCAGGTCGCCCAGGGCGCTGCTGGCGGCAAAGCTGGCATCGCCGCCAAAAGTGACGGTGAAGGCTTGCGCATGCGTGCCAACCGTGGTGAAGCCCAGCGGAACCACGGCAGTGGCTACGCCGCTCGCGTTGGTTACCGCATTGTAAGTGCTGTTGTTTTGATTGAAGTTGAATCCAATTACTTCATTCGGTACCGGTGTGCCGCCGCTGGTTTTGAGCGTGGCAGTCACAATGGCATTTCCACCGTAAGGACCAGTTGCCGTGGGAACAGTAAGCGTTGTCCCTGCCTGGGCGCCAATGGTGATCGGTACGCTAACAGTATTGTCGTTGGGATTCGGATCGACCGTGGATTTGTTGCTGATGCTTGCCGTGTTTACAACGACGGTCCCGTTGGTCAGATTGCCTTTGGTTGTCGCATTCAGATTGGCCGTGCGTGTTTCCTGCGGGGCCAGAGCGGGGAATGTAATCAACTGGGCCGTCGTTGCAGGAACGGATACGCTTCCGCCGCCGCTGACTGCGTTGGCCGCGGTCTGCTTATAAGTAAATGTCGTAGGAGAAGGAACCGACGTCACGACAAATGCTCCATTAAACGTGGAGTTCGCGACGCTGCTGATAGTGGCTGTCTGTCCGACAAAAATCTGATGAGGGGCAGTGGTGGTAATCGTTACCACGTTGCTCGAACGATTCGCGCCCGTGCCGGTCACGATGACCGGATGAGGAGCAAAGCTAAAGAAGCTGCAAGTGCCCGTACCGCTGGTCACAAGGCAGGTTGCATTGTTAGCGCTTCCGCCGCCGGCAGCATCGGTAGCCGGCACATTGTTCGGAGCAGTAACAGTTCCACCGCCGCTGATTGCGTCTGGTCCAGCCTGCGCATAGGTAAATTTCGTCGGCGCAATCTGGGTAACGGGGAACGATCCATTGAAACTGGGATTGCCCACGTTGGTAATCGCCAACGTCGCATTCGCCGGCAACTGGAACTGTTGCGTCGTGGTGATTGTTACTGTGCCGTTCAAACGCTGGGCGCCAGTCGAGGCAACGACCGTAAGGGTCGGCTGCGGGAAGGACGAGGTTGTAAGCGCCTGCTGATACGTGAACGTGTTTCCGCTGGCCGTCACAGTCTGGTAGACGCCATTGAACGAAGGGTCAGACAGGAAGAAGCCGGACTGGATTGGGTTCGGCGTGGTTGGCGAAGGCACTGAGCTGATGGTGACACTTTGACCCGGCTGCAACTGGTGCGGAACGGTGGTGGTGATGGTTACGGTGCTGATGCCGCTGACAACGTTGTTGATACGCGTTGCTCCCGAGGGATTCACGATGGGCGAACTTCCGCCTGCGCTCAGCGTGGGCGGGAATGTGTCCGCCACCACGGCCGATGAAGTCGTGGTCGTACTATTGTTCTTGATGCTGAGCTGATACTGGATCGGTGCACCCGCCGGAGCGGTAGTTGGCACAGCCGCCATGGTGAGCGTTAGGTCTGCCGTGGCGCAGCTGCGGGCAGGATATGCCACCAAGTCCTGAATTTCGCCGGCACGGTTGATGGCAAGATCGCTCAATCCCATCAGCACGCCGCCATTGCCGATCCTGAATACCGCGACGCCAAAAGCGTCGTCCGCCACATAAAGGAACGTGCCGGTGGCATCTGTGGCCATTCCCGCCGGCGTGTGGACCTGGGTGCTGGTTCCAAATTTTCCCACGTTCACCAGGCTGCCGTCAGAATTCACCAGGAACGAGTTGACGCTGTTGGTGAACTGGTTGCTCTGGAAAAGCAGCGTATTGTCAGGGCTATATAAGACCAGATTGGCATTGTTGCCTGACGATGTAAACGGTGTTCCCGGCACCGCAGTAAGAACGCCTGAAGTAGGCGTGCCCACTGAATTGTCAACAGTCCATGCGTCGGCCAGAGCGGGGCTGCCTGTGGCCTCACCGGCATAAAGACGATCGGCGGCGCAGCTGAAATCGAGCCCGGAGAGACTTCCTGTACCTGTCTTGGTAAATGGTGAACCCGGAACCGGCGTCAACGCACCGGCATTAATGGTAAACATCGAAACACTGCTTTGATTTGAAGTCGCCAGGAACTGTCCATTCGGCGATATCACCATGCTGGCATTGGGCGAGCAGCAGTTCGTCGTGAGAGGGGTCACCAACGGAGTCAGCGTTCCACCGGCGTTGATGGTGAACGTTTCAATCTGGCCATTGCTTGATGCGTACAGGAAGCTGCCGTCCGGCGTTGCCGCCAGGGAAATGCCCTGTCATGAATCAAGCGAGAGCAACGTGGGAAATGGCGAACCGGCAACGAGCGTTAATACGCCGGTGGCCGGATTAATCTGGAATGAACTAATCGTGCGATCGCCCGTATTCGCCACAAACAGCAGATTGTTTACCGGACTGAGAACGATCCGGTTGAGGCCATAACAAACCACGTTCGCGCCCACTCCGCTGGTGGAGAAGGGCGAGCCGCTTAACTGCGTGAGCGCGCCCGTAGCGGAAACTGAATAACCAGAGACCGAGTTTGCGGCCGCCTGGTTATTCACGTAAACGTAATTCCCCTGTGCCTGCGCGGCCAGGGGAGACAGGACCGCCATCAACAGTAACAACGTGGCTAAAAGCCGGAGCACTCCGGCTGGCTTTGATCCTGTATTAACGCGGGTGGAAATTTGGGCGCGCATGGTATTGCCTCCAAAGTGGCTTGCACAAGCCACTCAACAAAAAAATGACAACCGTATCGAAAATGCTTTAGGGACTGAAGCCCGGAAGGGACTTTCCTCTTACCCTATCTCTCGTGTTGCGATACTTGCACTACGACACTTAATAACGCGGGCATTAACCGCAGCTTGAAGGCAAATTAAAATTTCAAAAGTTGCCCGTTCATGCTGCCGCTCTTCTACGTACCTTGTGTTCCCCATGCGTGTTGCCGGCATGGAGGGACACTTTCGCGCGAGGTTCTCCCGCGAAGTTTGCACAACTCAAGTGAAAGAGGGATTTGAGACCGGAAGGACTTACAGCTTTCTCTTTCCCCGTAAAAAAATCAAGCCGCTTAGCAGGTTGCCCCGGAAGGAGCCAACCCTAATGGTTCGTACTGCGAGACATGGTGAGATTAGGAGAGCGGGATTAAGCCGATCTTAAGGACATATTAAAAAACCTAATGAAACGCAGATGGCGACAGACGCAGGCGCAGTCGTGAAGCGATCTCCGGAAAATGACGCGCCTTTTAGTGGGCTTCTTCCAGCACGAGCGGGCACCAGTTCTCATCTCCCTTTGGGGCGGGCCGCTTGGAAGCGCTACGCTCGATTTCCTGGAGCATGCATTCGAGCTCAAGCAAAGGCCTGGGGTAGGCAGGACGCTGGGTGTTGAGCAGAGGATAGAAATTCCGGATCGCCACAGTCTGTTTCGCGCCTTTGTGAAAGAGGTCCATCTTTTTTTCCCAGTTGTAATCGATGGTGCGGATCTGGGAGGGGATTTCAGCAGGAAGCGAACGGATATCCTTGTTCTCAATCAGCATGGTCAACCTATGCAGCTTTTGTGGCGTGAGCCGGAGAGTATAGCTGCCGGTTTTGCGATCATTCCCTTCCTCCTTATAACTAACGCGCCCATCGGAAAAGATCGTCAGGTCCTCGGTGTGGGCTTCATCCAGCAGCGGTCCCTTGATGTCATTGTGAGAAACCAGGAGTGGGCCGGGAGCATCCTTAGCCAGGGCAAAGAGCGACAACAGAAAAATAACAGCAAGAAATCGGAATCGCATAAGAAGAAGTTTACCTCAGGGATGACCCACCATCAGGGTTCGAAAGAGATCACTATAAGAAAAAAGGCTGGCGATCTTCCGCCAGCCTGTTGGTTAAAGGTTGAAGTTACGGAACGATGAAAACATGTCCTTGTCCGTGCAGCCCGGTTGCAGGCGGCACGAGCTGGCTCTTTTGCAACGTCTGGTCAGGAACAATCAAACCAGGATCGTCAGCAATCGCCAGGTTCGCTTTGGAGTCGGTCTGGCTGTTGAAAGCCAACGCTGTTATCGGTCCAAAATCCAGGTTCAGGCTCAAGAGCGGATTGATCGAACCCTGCGACACCCAGTCAATCATGGTGGTGCAGATGGATCCGTACTGGGCCACTTCCGGCGGCAACGCCAGTCCGCCGCTTACCGCGCTTGCTGCGGGAAGTCCCAGGCTGCCCATGAAGAGACCAGGGGCGAGTCCAGGATCTGACGGCACGCTGGCGGAAAGCTTTACGCCAAGCGGCGGCAGGCAACGTTCGCGATCACCCACCGGGCCAATAGCGAAGGCTGCCGGATTGACAAACAACTGCGGGCTCAGGAGAGACTGCGGATCGGGGCTTTGCAGACGCGAGATGGGTTTATTCACTTCGCGAGCTCCGCCTCTCTGCACATCAGGAGACGCTGACACGATCACGGTCACCTGGCTGCCTTTGATCAGCTGGCCTCCAGCATTTGGCGGCGGCGCAAGCTCGGCCAGATAGAGATCGTTCCCCATAAAGGACATGCTGAGTACGCCAACGCCGTGCCCGAGTCCGCCCACCGGGATCGGCGCGGTTGGAGCCGTTGCCGGCTGCTGGATTTTGTTAATAGAACCGACATTGTAATAACCAATGTAAACCGCTCCATCGTTGAACGGACCGGTTGGAATGGCTACTGCAGCGGCGGTGCCTTTGCCCGAATTCAATAAACCAGTTTCGGAGACCGTTCCGCCCGTTCCGTCGGGAATAAATTTCAACCTGACGATGCCCTTGCTGTCGCCGGAAGAATCGGGTATGTAAACGTTCTGGCGGCCCAGAGCATCAACTTTGTCAGCAGCAGGCTGGCCAGGGATGAAGCCAGCGGGTTGGAAGCAATGCGTCATGGCAGCCGCGCCGGTGATCGGATTCTGATCGATGCGGCAGAAGCCATGGTCTTCATCAGAGACCCACCAGTTGGTCTGCAACCAGAGCAGGCCTCGCGGATGGGTAACGCCGCTCAGGAGCAGGACCGCGCGCCGGGCTGCGTCGTTGCTGGGAGCGCCCACCGGAGGACTGTCGTTACCAGTTTCGCTGTTGACGCATGGAGGCGGATTGAGCGGGGTGACGACGCAAGGCTCCTGAACCAGCGAGGGAGAGGCTTGGTAAAGCCACGTCCTGCCGGTCTTGGGCAGGATGCCTGCAACTGCCGGAGGCGGCGCTTCAATGATGGGATCCGTGGTGACAGCCATGTCCTCAATGAACGCCGTGGTTCCATCAGGATTCAGCTGGCTGAGCGCGGTTGGAGTCGCGGTCTGGAGAAAGTTAATGCCGAAAACCAGGGTGTATTCCTGAGGAATCGGGCTCACCGGACATGCGGTTACCGCGTTCGTTACACCAGGCGCAGCGCAAACACGGCCGCTCTGGTTCCAGACCTGGTGATTGTTGGCGCTGGTAGTGTCATAGCGGACGATACGATTACCGTTGCCCCAGTAGATCCAGCGTCCGTTGGGATTGTTGGAGAAGAACTGGTCAGAAACCATGCCTTGCTGGCTTTGCAGCTTGCCGAACTCCAGCATTGCCTGGCACTTGGGCAGCGTGTAGTTGCACTGGTCGGCGTTCTGAAGGCGGTTCAGAAAGCCGGCTTGTTGCGCCCATATGTCATGGCCAACCCATGTCATGCTCAGCAGGGTCTTGCCATTGTAAGAGGTACCTACGCGCTCCACGGAGTTCCCTTGCGCCGTCCAGTTGGGCGTCAGAGGATTCCGTATGCGCCAGATGTCGCCGCTGCCCTGGAAGCAGATGTAAAGCTTGCCATCCGGGCCGAGACGCGAATCACGGATAAAGCGACCGGCATTCACCGGTGCGCCATTGGTGAAAATGGAAGCAGTACTATCGAAAATTCTGACCTGGCTGGCAGCATTGATGATGGTCCTGCCAGGCTCGGTGGGGGAGGCCATGAACTCAAGGCGGGTGACTTCCTTAATACCGGCAACGAAAACGTAACCGTTGGAAGGCAGGCCCTGGTTGTTGATGACGCCGCGGGTCTCTACCTGATAATCCGTCGGAGCAAAAACTCCAGGCAGATAGCAGGTGCCGAGGTTCAGAATGCCATTCGAAGGCGCGGTGTCAGGACCAGTGTTATCGAGCCGGCAAAAGCCGGAAGCTCCGTCAGACACCCACCAATCGGTTAAAGGCGCTCCGCCAAGCGGGTTTGGCACAACCGCTCTCACCATTCCGCTCGGGCGAAACATCTGTTGATTTCCTACTTGCACGCCGGGTCCGGCAAATGCGCTGGTTACGCACAACAAAGTAACCAGAGCCAGCAGAAAGCTGCGTTTCCATGAGCGAGTTAGCAAGGTTTTTTCGCCTTCCTTGCCTGAGGCCCGCAAAAGGTTCGAGTTCATTGTTGGTTCCTCTCTTCGATGAATGCTTCTTATTACCGATCCCGCTCTTCGAGCCCGATGCGGGGGAGTTCTTTTCTGCTATGGAAGCTGCCGGACCGAAGTCCGGCAGCCCCCGGGTTTGGTTACCTCAGGAACGTGATGCCACTCTGAGCAGATCCACCAGCGTCCGAAGTGATCGTTACCAGGTTCGGCGGCGGTATGTTGCTGAAGCGGAGCGAGAACACGCCCTGTGCGAATGGGATGATTGGTCCCATCACGCCTTGCCACTGGAGACCGGTGGCGGGGTTAATGATGTCCAAGGTCGCAGTCAGCGTGACGCCTGGAGTGAAGTCGCTTGCGTTCACGATCAGGCGGCCCTTGGTGCGGCGATAGACTACGTTGCTGATCACGATCAAGTCAGTCGCCGGCTGGACAGTCACGTTTACGGTGGCCGTGTTTGTGAGACCGGTTATTGAGCTGGTGGCCGTCACCTGGAAGGTGAAGGATTGTGCTGGCGTAAGCTGCGGCACTGTACCCGCCGTGAAGGTCACCATTGCGCCCGTAGTCGGGGCCAGTGAGGCATCAGGAGGCAGCGGAGTCAGCGCGGTCCAGGTGAAGGTTGACGTGCATGGCACACCAGGTGCGTCAGCAGGATCAACACAGGTTGCGCTCAGCGTTACCGCTGCGCCGCTGGCAACCGTGATGGACGTGCCGCTCACGGTCGGAGGCGGAGGCGGTATGCCAGGAAGCACTGGAGCAGGATTCGGCCCGGTCGCCACTGCGTTCACCGATGGCGGAGTCCCTGCCGGCGCGATGATGACCGGCACAATCAGACTTGCCGGCGCCGATTGCGGAACGCTGCTAGTCTGTCCACCCACAACCAGGGAGAACGTCAGGTTCTGCGCTCCAGCGATGGCCGGAACCACAAAGGTCGGTTTGGCGGCAAACGGATCGCTCAGAGTGACCGTTGGATCGCCGGGATTGATGATCTGCGCCCACTGGAACGGACCGGTTGGCGGATTGCTGCTGGTGCCATCCAGCGTGACTGTGATTCCAGCGAACGGCGGGTTCGGGTTGGAAGTGAATTTCGGCACGGCGAGCGTACTGATCTGGCCGGGAACGCAAGTGAGTGGAGGCAGCGTGTTATCCGGGAACGGATTCAGCTGTCCCATCACCTGGTTGGGATAGAACGGCATTGGTTGTTGTCCCAACTGGATCTGGGAGCTATCGAAAACGTCGCTTACCATCGGCAACTGGCCCATGCCGTTGTCGAGGAAAAGGATGTCAGCAAAGTTGGACATCGGCTGACGTGAGCCTGGCACCTGGTTCTCTGGGAAGATGAACTCGCTGCTGGGCAACTGATATTCGGAGTAGGTGAGACCGTTCTTGGTCTTGCCCGGGACTGAGCCACTGACGCGCGCACCCACGTTCTGCACGGCAGGCAGGAAGTTGCCGCCCTGGGGGAAGCGCATGCGCCAACGGCCTTTTACGCCGAGACCCGGGGGGCCCGGTTCAACCGGGAAGTTCGCGGCCCATGCCGGTTCGCGGAAGGTCAGATTGCCGTTGCAATCCTGGTCAATCGCGGAGACGTCGATCTGACGCGCGACATCCGTGGTGAAACCTTCCACCCTGGTGCGTACGCCGGCTTCCTGTGGGAACAGGGCTTGATCCACTCCGCCGGTTCCCTGGATGACAACTTCTTCGATGACATAAGCTGGATCGCTGCCCGGCCATGTATAAGCGCCAACCGTTAGAGCCTGAACATCGGTTGCGGTAATGAACGGACCCTGGTCATCCATCTCAAGGGTGCCAATGATGTTGACGAAATCGCCCACTTCAAACGGCATTTCAAGAAGAGGATCCTGCGGAATCGGGTTTTCCACGGTCGGCGGATCGCCCACCTGGTTCATGGTGAAGATCGGCACCAACAGCGTGCCGGTAGTGGGATCGCGCGGCCGGTTCTTTTCCGGACACTGCGGGTCCTGCTGCGCATCAGGATTCAACAGCGTGAGCGAGGGGCCTTCCGATCCATCGCTGCCATCCACATACGGGCTCACCGAAGGAATACACATCGGATAGCCGGTTTCCGAGGTCACGGTCGGGTTGTTCTGGTCAACAGCGAAACGGGGATCAGCCGACTTTCCGGCGCTGTAACGGCCTTTGGTCAATATGGTTGGATTTCCCAGGCCATCGAGCAGCGGTGTGCCATCCTGATTCGGCACCGTGAAGGTGATTGGCGGATCGTTGATCTGGACCCTCATGCCATTCACAACCATAACGCCATTGGCGTAATCGAACTTCTCGATGTAGCCCTGGGTGAAGTTGCCCGGGTCCTGGAACATAAAGACCAGACCGGCAATGTACTGGCCGTTTACGATGTTTCCCTGGATGTTGATTTGATAAGTTCCCGGGAAGCGCACCGTGTCAGACATCGCCAGCCCCGTTTGAATAATTGGGTCGGTCTGATGCGTGTTCGGGTTCAGTTCGAAAGCTTCCTCCCACGTCAACAACGTGTTGGGAAAGATGACCACGGTGCTTTGCGGAATCCGGATCATCCCGTTATTTACTTCAACCCAGCCACCGGTGATCTTGCACTGTGCCGGCAGTGGGGGGTTGTCCGGCGTGGGCGCAGGATTATCGTCTTTGTTGCACAGTCCCGGTGTTGCATCCAAAGAAGCGTACTGGAGGAACCCGGTGATTTGAAAACCGGTGGGCATATTGCCTTCACGCGGTGGTTGGATCGGCGTTGGCGCCGGAATCGCGGCCGGCGTCGGCCACGGAATTGGGTTCAGGCTCTGGGCCGATGCTCTTGTGCCCAGGCCAACAATCAGCAGCAGCAGTACAACTCCCGCTACTTTGAAACCTTTCGTTAGTTGCTCAAATCCCCGCATTTTGAAGCTCCTTCCGTCGTACTGCTTTTCGTACTGCTCTGCCTTGCTGATGACTTCTCTCGTTTGCCGCCCCGCTGGCTTGTTCGGGCGGTTGCTTGTAACGAACCTGGTTGGGCCGGACATTAGTGCACCCCCAACAGGTTTTCGAGGAAAGTGGGAAGCGGCTTGCCGCCTTTCGCGCCTACCGCCGGTACTTCAATGAACTGATTTGTTGCCTGCCCCGGATGCTTCAGGTCCGGTTGCACCGGATACCCGTTCGAGCTCGGAGGATGACCGTTTGGCGTGAACAACTGTGGATGGTCAAACGGCGCCGCCTGGGCCACCGTGCGTGGGTCCGTCAATCCATTGCGCAGGAAGTCCACCAGGTCAGTTTTTTCCTGCATGGTGAGCCCCAGCAGCTCAATGTCCGGATCCATGTACTTGACTTCAGCAACCGTATTGAAGTCACCGCCACGGTTGTAGAACTCAACCACCTGCTCAAGCGTCAACTGGCTGCCGTTGTGGAAATAAGGCGCAGTCAACGCGACGTTGCGCAGTTGCGGCGCTTTGAAGAAGCCGCCGCGGGCAATGTCATCGTTGCAATTCATTGGCGCCGGAGCAATGCCATCGCCGCGCCGGCCAGGGACGATTACTGTTTCGTAACCGCCATCACAAACGTGCTGGCGCAGTATCTCCGCCTGCGAAAGAGGAAGGCCCGCTACAGGATCGTTGCCAGCCAGGCCCGCGTCTTCCGCCGTGGGCCGCACGCCAATGTGGTAATAGCCCGTGTCATAAACGCGCGCGCTATCGTCTTCCATGATCATGCGTTCCGCCGGGAAGCCGGACACGGTCCCCACCGCAGCGTTGGAGAGTTCAGGTCCGCCGTGGCAGCCGATGCAGCCTGCCTTGCCCTGGAAGAGATGTAGCCCGCGAAGCTGTCCGGTCGTCAATGGGACCGCTCCCACGGAATAGTTAATTTGAATAGGAACCTGCGAACCCGGCGCCTCGCCGAAAAATACGCTGAGTGTGCCGCTGGCGTAATCAATGGTGCCGCCGTTGATGCCCGCGCCCATAACTCGTCCCTGTCCATCGTCAAACGCATAAGTGTCCTGGTCGGTGAAATCCAGAGTGGGATTCAATCCAATGACGGAAACTGTGTAAGGCGTGATGCCGGGCTTCAACTGAATGGTGTATTGGTTCTTCAGGTTGTCGCCGATCAGCGTGTAGCTCTGCTGCTGTTCCAGGTATTTATCCAACGGCGTCTGGTCAGCCACCAGCGTGCTTTCGTACATCTGGACGGCCACTCCCCAGAAAAGCGAGAAGTTGTATTCCATCAAGCTGTAGTCAGTGGTGCCCGCCGGGCAGGTTTCAAAGTTGGCCACATCCACCGTGATCGAAGTGCTGCCGTCAGCGGCTTCACAGATGTGCCGCTGGAACTGCCACCACTCCGGCTGAAACGCTTTCTGAATCAGGACCGAGTAGCTGGTTTTCAAACCTTTGTCCGGGGATTTGGAAAACGTGCCCAACACACTGTCCGTGGGGTCCACGATCTGCTGCGCCAGAGGAACGCGGGCCAGCAGCTTTTTGCCGACCTGATGGAAGTTGCGTCCATCCGCCGACATTTCTGTGCTGCTCAGGATCGGGCCCAAGGACTGTGAGCACAGCGCTGAATTCACCATGTTCACCTGGGTCGGTCCCAGCTTGCCGTCAATGGCGTCAACAACCAGCAAATGCGTCTGCTTGTCGCGGGTGCCGAATGGATTTGCGCCGTTGCACACGTTCTGCGCGCGGCCATCCCAGAAATTGCGGAAGTTAAAGACTGCGTCAACCGCGCTGGGCGTATTGCGTCCCGTTACCTTGCGGGTATTGATCAGCTTGGTTGGATCAGAGGGATCTGGATATGAGAAGACCGGATCAGGCGTTGACGTGTTCAGTTCAACGCTGTTGGTGTTGACTGAGCCACCCGGGACAGTCCCGCCTGCTTTCCCGTTTTGCTGATTGCCATTCCCCGGGCCGGTGCCCACGTTATGGTTAGGAATGTGAATGTTCGGCCCAACTTTCCCGCTGGGATCGTGGGTCATTCCTTCATCATTGCCGGAGCTGCTTGTATCGCTTGGTGCATCGCCGTCGCTGCCGATGTCGCGCACAACCGCACCCGGATCGGTATGCGGATCCACCACGATTTTGTCCATCGACGTGGAGAACACGCCTTGTGAGCCCGAGACATCGTTGATGTCAGAGGTTACGCTGAAGCGGTCATTGATGTCGGCCAGCTTGCGAAATGGATAATCGCCATCATGGTAGCCGCCGAAACCAGCATCCGGGCTGCCCGCGCTGTAGTGATAGTTGGTGCCTTTTCCGCCGTTGAAGGGAACGCCAAGCTGGAAGGTGTTGTCGCCGCCGGCCTGGCCAGGATTTACTTCGTTGTTGGCGCGGCTGTCTGCGCCGGCGTTGAAATGGCAACTGGCGCACGCCTGGATATCATCGCTACCTGCCTGCATGTCCCAGAAGAGGGCTTTTCCCAATTCAATTGCCGCAGTTTTGTCGGCGAGGATTCCGTCCATGCCGAAAACTGGAGGAATCGGAACACTTGAGAGGGGTGCGAGAGGGCGCAACGGAACTCGTACCGAGCCAGTCCCACTTGGATTTGAATCAGCACTCTGGGCCCGGACATGGCCGTAATACCCAACTGCAAAAACGATTGCAAGTACCGATACGAAGATGCGCAGGAACACTAGTGTCCCGGAAGACCGTTTCATCGTTTTTCTCCTAAATCGCTCGGTGCCACCGGTTCGATACAGTCCTGTCCGGGGTGCAACGCAGTGCACAGTTTGGGGGATGGGGATTAAGGTTTCATTGGCTGTGTATTAAAAGCTTTAATACGTTTGAGGGGCGGGAGAGTCTGGCAGTAATTAGCAATAAATCTTTTAGAAACCTATATTTAGAAATAATCGCGACGAGTAGGGACGAGCTTTGAAAATGACCGATTTTGGAGTGAAAAATTTACGAAGGTACATGTACCTATTAACTTTTTGGGTGTGACCTTAGGCTTGGATAGGGCATTGGTCATTTGTTCCAGCCCATGAAGCGGTGTGCTGATGACCTGAAGAACCCATGGACAAGCCCTAAGGCCGATGAGTGCGAAGGTTCTTCCCCGCGGTTGAGGAAAGCTGACTACGATGCCGCAAAAAGCGGCATTGCCACCTTTATATATATGTCGGGCAGGTTTGCCCGGAACACGCTAAAGATCAGCGTAGGAAATCAGTTCTGTTTTCCGGCGGGCAAGCGCTTGTTTCGTCGCTGCAGAAGTCAACGCGGCCAGCTCAATCTCCCGCGATTGCGTAAGCCGCGTTCCCGCCGACTGAAGGTCCGCGTCAGAATATCCGGGATGGCACACCAATTCCCACGTACCTTCAGGTAATGCCTCCAATATCCGCAACAGCTTTTGCTGGTCCAGCAGTCCGGTTACGGCGATGCCCACGGTGCCGTCGGTTGAGGCCATTCCCTGCTCTTTGATCACGCGACGAAACTCCGCGGCAAACATCCCAAACGCCGTTACGCCGATGGAACGCAACCAGAGTCCTGGAGTGCCCAGCACCATGCTGCCGGGCCAGCTGCGCATGGGCTCAAATGGATTTCTTACAGCGCGGATTCCGCACGTCCGCGCCGCGCGCAGCAACGGACGCAACACATGCGGGAACATGTGCGTATGTTTGTGGCTATCGACATGAGTTAGCGTAATTCCGCTCGACTGCAGCTTGCGGACCTGCGCTTCGACTTCGCGCTCAATTTCCTCAGCCGCGATCTTCTTGCGCACCGCTGCCATGGCGAACTGCTTCAGGCTGCTGCGAAAGCGTGCGGAGCCATTTGTAAGAGAAAGCAGATTTGTCGATAGTGGCACGCCATCGATCAGGACCACATGGCATCCGGTTTTGAGTCCCGGTTGCGCCCTGGCCAGATCGATTGCTGCTTCAGACGCCCGCGCATTAGCCATCAGCGTGGCTGAGGTGATTATGCCCTGGCGATTGCCTTCAACAATCGCGCGGTTTACGCCCGCGGTCAGGCCAAAATCATCGGCATTAACAATGAGACGCCGCACTGGGTGAGTCTAACAAAAGCGCTCACCACAAAGGACACGAAGGAACACCAAGGAGGAGAGAGCACGGCAATAACTCTACGCAAACAGTTGTGGTAACGCCTCAGGAAATGCAAGATGAAAACTGGTGAAGAAATGAATCGATCCGCAATACGAAGTAAGGAACACACCTTTGTGTTCCGGAGCCTGCCCTGAGCGAGCCTTGCGAGTCGAATGGGTGTCCTTGTGGTTAAAACTCTTAAGCCGTCTTGACCTCTTGAGGGCGGACTTCTCTTTCTCCCAGGAACATCTTGATCTTCTCCAGCAGCGCGGGGAAGAGGTCTTCTTTTTGCAGGCATGCGGCAACGTCTTTGCCGCCGTCGATGGGGCCATAGCCGGTAACGATGATCACGGGAACGTCGGGGTTCTTTTCGTGGACCTTCTTGGCCAGTTCCACGCCATTCATGCCATCCATGCGGAAATCCGTGACTAGAATATCGAAGTCCTCTTCGTCGAATTTCTTCAGGGCCTCAGCCCCGTTGTAAGCGCTGACGGCGCGATATCCCTGCATCTCCAGGATTTCGCAGCTCAATCTTGCCAGCACTTCATGATCGTCAACGAAAAGGATTGCGCGCATGAATGACTCCTTTGGGAACTGCTGATGGGAGCTCTTACGGGAGGCCGCCTATCCTTGAGCACGTTCGGCCTCTGTTCTTTGTTTCATCATACGCCTTAAAAGATGCCTATGGCGCATAGTATTTTTAGTACAAGCCCTTATCGTTTGGCCTGTAACTTGCTCCAAAAGAAACTACTTATTCGCTTTCCGGCGGCAGATACAGGGCCGGTGTGCTGCTGTTCTTCATCGCCTGGTTGAAGGCAGGCACGTCCGTTGACGTGATTTGCTTCCATGCCGCAAGCTGTTGGTCCAGCTGTCCGCGCAGCATCTTAAACACTTCATACTGCTGCTGCGTTGGAGCGCCGTCGCCCGCTTGCACAATCGCGCTCAACGAATCGAATTGCTCATTCAGCATGTTGGGAAAAGCCAGGTTCGCTTCTGACCCCTTCATGTTCACCTGGATAAGCTGCTCCTCCACGGGTGCCATCTTCTTGTCCAGCGCGGCCGCCTGTTCAAGCAATGCTTTCATGTTAGGATCGCCGTCAAAACGCTGCTGCATGGCCTTGATTTCAGCCCGCATGGTGCGTACCTGGTTTACCGCCCGATGCAGCTCCGTATTGGCCTCGCTTACCTGCATGGCCAGCTCAAACTGCTTGCGCAGATCGTCGGCATTCACGTTTTTGGTCCGCGGGTCCATCACAATCTCCAGCGGCTGCTGCTGGCTCTGGCCCCCGGACGTGAGTTTCACGGTATATTGCCCCGGCTGCGCTATCGGTCCTTGCGGGCCAATCCCGCTATAAAACGCGCCCGGAATTTTCACCGGCTGCTCCCAACGCAGGTTCCAGGCATAACGGTTCATCCCGGCAGAAGCGGGGATCGTGGTAACTTCCTTCACCTGGTCCGGCCATTCCGGAGGCTGTTCGTCGCCCTTCTTCTCCTTGCTGGAAAGCGTGCGAACTACCTTTCCGGTGGAATCCAGGATTTGAAGTTTCACTTCATCTTTCGGCGCAGCCTTAAAGTAATAGTCGATGATCGCGCCCGGCGGCGGATTGTCCCCTACCGGCCCACGCCGCTCGATGTCCGTCGGCAGATGCAGCCGCAGCGCCGTCTCCGGTTTGAACAGCACCATCTCTGCGGTCGATGACACGGCGTCAAGCTGCCGCAATGGAGTAATGTCATCCAGCACCCAGAAGGCGCGGCCGTGAGTGGCGGCAATCAGGTCATCGCCGTGTATTTCCAGGTCGTGCACCGGCACAGCCGGCAGGTTCAGCTTCAGCGGCTGCCAGTGCCCGCCGTCATCCACAGAAAAGTAGACGCCTGTTTCCGTTCCGGCATAGAGCAGCCCTTTGCGTTTGGGATCTTCCCTGACCGAGCGCACGTAAGAGCCTTCCGGGATGCCATTGGCCGTAAGGATCCAGTTCTTGCCGTTATCGCGCGTGCGGTAGATCAGCGGACGGAAATCATCCAGCTTGTGCCGGTCCACCGCCACATATGCCGTGTTGGGATCATGATGTGAAGCTTCAATAATGCTGATCATGCTCCATTCCGGCATGTCTTTGGGCGTAACGTTGGCCCAGTGCTGGCCGCCATCCGTGGTCAACTGGATCAATCCATCGTCCGTGCCGGCCCAGATCGTGTCCTTCTTGAGCGGCGACTCAGCCAGCGCAAAGATCGTGTCATAGTATTCAACGCTAGTAATGTCCAGGGTAATCGGCCCGCCGGAGGGCTTCTGCTTGGATTTGTCATTGCGCGTAAGGTCACCGCTGATTGCCGTCCAGCTCTGCCCGCCGTTGGTTGACTTGAACACCATCTCCTGGGCCGTATACATCGTGTTGGGATCGTGCGGTGAAATCATCAGGGGCGACGTCCAGTTGAAGCGGTGCAACAGTTTCTCCGCTCCGTTTCCTGAGACATCCAGCGGCCAAACCGAAATATCGACGATTTGCTCCGTGCGCTTATCAAAGCGGGAGGTAAACGCTTCCCCATTGGCAAACGTGATGTTTGGATCAGGCGGATACGGCGCTATGTAGCCGCTCTCTCCGCCGCCTACCGCGTACCAGTCCTGCCGGCCAATCACACCTTCATCGTCATAGCTCTTGATGGCGATCGTCGAATTATCCTGCTGCGCGCCATAGATGTAATAAGGCCAGCGATTGTCGGTAATCACGTGGTAGAACTGCGCCGTCGGCTGGTTGTATTGCGTGGACCACGTGCGCCCGCCGTCGAGTGAAACTGTTGCGCCGCCGTCATTGCCATTGATCAGATGGTCCGGATTGTCCGGGTCGATCCATAAACCGTGATGGTCGCCGTGCGGCGCGGGCAGCAGCCCGAATGTGCGGCCGCCGTCGGTAGAGCGGAACATGCCGGTATTCAGCACGTAAACCGTGTCCGGCGACTTGGGATCGGCGAAGATGTGGCTGAAATACCATGCGCGTTGCCGCAGGCGGCCATGTTCATTCATCCTGATCCAGTTGTCGCGGCTGTCATCCGACCGATAGAGGCCGCCCTCTTTCGACTGCACCATGGCGTAAATC
>Ga0126383_10000782_pt1 | contig 18388 bp, 16 predicted proteins | sample PanSoiMetPlot_35_FD_96882 | JGI IMG/M metagenome (GOLD analysis project Ga0126383, IMG submission 96882) | Tropical forest soil microbial communities from Panama - MetaG Plot_35 | ecosystem: Environmental > Terrestrial > Soil > Tropical forest > Bulk soil | place: Panama | collected 2016-02-17
ACAGGAATGTGGCACCGATAGAGTGAGCGAGCGATGGTGACAACAACGCGGGGCTCTGCGCCCAAAATGACGACTGGCTGAGTCACTGGGTTGGTTAGCATACTGGAAACATTCCCCTAAGCCGTGTGGTCATCCCGCTCTTTGCGCGTGTTCAGCCGCCATCTCATGGTGAAAGTGAGATATCGTCGCCACGACATTCGATGTTTTGCACGTTGTCTGGTTGCGCCACATACAAGAAAGGCCCATAAGAGAGGCCGAGTTGCTGAATTCAGCGAAAGGAGCTGCTTCGCGGCGGTTCAGAGAGAGGACATAGGAAATCTTCACATCGGACTTGATCTGATCCACACACTGTCGACAGCCAGGCCCCGCTCAAGCCGTCCTTTGAGGATGGATCGCATACACACACGAAATTCAGCGCATCCCCAGGGGGTACACACCACGGCACGTGAGAGAAGCTGGGAGCGAGCCTATGCATTTGGACCGGAATGAAGACGACATCACAGACGCCTTAGTGGGTCACCATTCGTTTACAGGCTGTCAAGATGGAATTGAGTCTGGCTCCGAACAAAGAAATGGTCTTGCAGCCTCCGGGCTGATGGATTGCCGTTCCACCGAAGTCCTTCTTGAAACTATAGAGACCTCCTCGTTCTTGATCGTCGGGGCCGTCGACTCCGCCCAAGTTTAGCGAGGTTGCGCCATCGGCCTCTAACATTTCAATCATCGTCCAGAGTAGATGTACAGGCCCACAGGATCTATACCCGTCACTTGTTGATCCACTCGCCAGATAATAAGCTCTTCCTCCAAAGAGACCGAACAGTGCGGCATTGACCGGGACATTATCTCGATAACTAACTAGCAACTTGGCCCTGTTTGTATCAAGAAGCAATGTCTGTAATCGCTCGGCTGGGGTGTAAAATGGATCAAAAAGAATGCCTCGCCGCTGCAGGGACTCAGCTTGGAAGTCATACAACTGCCGCACCCCTTTTACCGTGTTATCGAGCCTGCTCTCCACACCAAGCTTTCTAGCTTTACGGATGTCATTACGCCGTGCGGACTTAAGCATTTTCCAGATATCTTCCGTCGAACGGGATAGATCGATATAGAACTCCGCGCGGTCAGAGAGTTCGCAATTAAAAGCAGAGAGTACTTTACGGCTATTCGGTGATTCATAGGAGCAGATTCGAATTTGAAATACGCCTCGGCTTTTCAGCTCTCTTTCCAGGATGTTCAACATCGCGAGCTCTAACTCCACAATTCTCCCCTTTGTCGCAGGGAGCGCACTGAAAGTCGCTGTTTTACAAAAGTGCGAAAACGGCCAGATTTTTGGGGATGAAACGGTGCAGACGGCGATACCAATACATTCATCCCTCTGATCAAAGGCATTAACAAACAAGGGCTCTACTCTAGCTCGGCTAGACTCCATCTTGGCATATGCGTAGCAATGGAAAAATGATCCACCAAGATCGGCAGCTAGCCGATCCCACTCATGTTGATCCACAATCGATCGACACTCGATCTTTTCTACGAGCATGGAATTCGCCTTTCACGGTTCAGCGAGGTCATGTCGCTATGGAAACGTAAGAACAATAACCCGATAAGCAAGAGATCTATTCCGAAGATCGTCTGACTATTTGCTCGAGCATCTGTGAGTCAACAAAGAACTTGCAAGCCCAATTGAGGTACTGGTAGCTCCCATAGCAGCCATCGACCGGGAATGATCCTTTGATGCCGCCGCGAATTTCCGGCGGGCCGTCCACCCGCATGGTCCGCCTGACGTATCGATTTGCCGCGAACGCAGCATCACGATACCGTGTGTCCGCCGTATCCTGGAAGAGCATGAGCCAACAGTAGGCAATTTGTGCTGTACCGGTGAGACAGGCCCATGAGACTGTGCCCCGCCACTCATGGTCCAGCCGACCCGGTAGAAATCCATCCGGCTTCAGTGCAGATAATAGGCCATCGGCGGTTTTCCTTGAGGCTTGTAATAGCGACGGTTCTTTCGAGAATCGAAAGGCTTCGATAATGCCGCGCAGTACGTAACCTATCGTGTGAGTTAAAGGCTGTGTATTATCCAACACACAGCACTTGTCAAACCAGCCATTCTGCTGCTGCTGCCGCAGCGCCCATTGTACGTTGGCGAGCGCGGCTTCTCCGTATGCCCTCCTCTCCTCCACCCTTGCTGCTTCTATGAGCCCCCAGGCTACATGTGGGTCATAGGCCTTTTCACCCGGTTCTGCGAACGGCGAGGGGTATTTCCGCCAACAGCCATCGGGATCCTGCGTTTCCACGAGCCAATCCGCTGCGCGCCGAAGGGACCCGCGATAGTGCTCGCCGAATTCTAGCACGCCACTTGCCAACGCCAGCAGAATCTGCCCGGTATTAAAAGTCGCTGGCACCACCGGCCTGTCATCGACCGTTCCGGCTTGGAATGCCCCACTTGGCAGCTGAATGGTAAGAAGCCAGTCCAGCATCCTCCTCGCGCGATGGCGGAAGACCTCATCGTTCTTCCATTTGGCGTAAGCGAGCATCGTTGGGACAATGTAGCCGGTCGTCTCCGGATAAGAAGGGCCCCATCCGTCGATTAGGCTATAGTGCCGGGCCACCCCACCATCATGAGTGGAGGAATGGTCTTGGGCTTGGCCCAGCCACGCCATGCTCTCGTCTATGGCTGTTTCGAGCCCTGGATCGGAAAGAGGCAGGCCTGCCCGGTCCCGTCGAGCTTCTTGCTTTGCAGCCGCGGGCAGGCTGAGGTACTCCTGGACAGAACGGAACTGCTCTACTATGGTTCGAACAAATCCCATGGCATCTCTTCTTGATTCAGGGTGAAGTCATTAACAGACTCGCTGTCCGCCGCGAACGGCTGCCTGAGCCTGAGTATTCGCCAGATCCGATACAGAACGGCGACAGGTCGAAAAACCCTGCAGGTGATGGCCATCCTGGATCAACTCATTGGAGCCGGCTTCGACGTGTGCAACCGGGATCTGCAGTTTGGCAGCCGTTAGCGCTGCTGCGAGGGTCGAGTTGACGTCGCCTACGACTACGACCACGTCGGGACGTTCGCGTTCCAGAAGCGGCTCGAGTCGTTTCATCACTTCGCCGGTCTGATAAGCATGCGATCCGGATCCTACTTCGAGTGACACATCAGGTGGGGGTATCTGTAGGTCCTCAAAGAACTGTCCGGCCATACTCACATCATAGTGCTGGCCAGTGTGAACCAGGATAGGGTCGATCCCGGCGCGCTTTTGCATTTCCTTCATCAATGGGGCAATCTTTATGAAGTTGGGGCGAGCGCCAACAATGTTAATTATTTTCATAAGACGACTTTTGGATTTGATTCACGCTTCGGGACAACGGGTTACTTTAGTCAGCAACGGACCTATTCCACAATCCCGTTCGAGGTGTTACAAGTCAATTTTGACGAGCAGGTGCAAGATTGACACCGAGGGAAGGCAAATCCGCAGCAAAGAACGAATGTCCTTAGCCCTTGGGGATCCCATAAATATGAAAACGGTGACCTATGTCTTTAACTCCATCCACATTTAGATTGTTGACACAATGAGGTATTTCGTTATCGTCAACTTGTAACCAGCACCGGTAGCCCTCCAGTTGGATAACTTCGAAAATATCGTTTAATGACGTTCCATACCGGCCAAGCGAATCAGGATGATGAACCTCTAAACAAAATTTGGGGCGGGAGGCAAGAATGAGGCGACTGCCACGCAGTACCTCTACTTCATACCCCTCGACATCAATTTTGATTAGACTTGGCAGAATATTGTGTTCACGAGCGTAACTATCCAATGACTTCATCTTAACTTCAATTCCTCGACTCACGCTCTTTCTGTTCCAGTTTTCAGGCCAATAGCGATGATCAATGTGTCCAGACTTTACGGATGTATCGGACGTGTTTGTTACAACGGCGTCCTGGTTTTGTGACCCGATAGCCAGGTTTTCAACCCAGACATTGCTGAGTCGATTCAAAGAGATATTTCGCTTGATAATTTCGCAATTTCTGGGATTAGGCTCGAACGTGACTACCTTTCCATGCTCCCCGACATACTGAGATAGAACTATAGCGTACCATCCATGATGACCGCCGACATCAAAGATAACATCACCGGGGCAAATCATATTCTCTCTGAGAAATTTTAACTCGACCCCCTCATAAGTCCATCCGCTGTCGTACCATGATTTTGCAGTAGGATCGCCCACAAAAAAGTCGAATGACACAGTATCAATCGCTTTCTTTGTGATGTAAGGACGAAAGGTAATCTCGCGAAAACCTTCAACTACCTGTCCTGCGTACGTTGGTAATTTACGTAAAGCTACCCTTACCGGTTGAGGTATAACTGCTTTGGCAAAGGTTTTAAGCATTCCGTGCCCTCCACTAAATTATATTCACACCGACTGTCGAAAATATTCGATCGTCTTTCGCAGTTCGTCTTCCAGTTCTACCTTTGGCTCCCAGTCGAGCAAGGCCTTGGCTCGTCGAATATCTGGACTGTTAACCGTCGTTCACCACTAGATAGGCTTCATGTGAAGGACAAACCTGCCAAAGAAGCAGATTGGAACCTGAGACATAGAAACGAAATTAACAAACCTTTTTTAGCCAAAAGCTACCACCGCTATTTTTCAAACATAAGGGCAGATGCGTTTTAAAAAAATCAAGATGTTTATAAAACATAAAATCCTGAAAGTACTCAATAGAATAACGTGGGTTATCCTGTAAGAAAGCTCGCAAAAGGTAAATTTCTTGCCACGCTCGCCCCTGATATACCCATTCTTTTATGTACTCAAAGGGATAAAATATATCATGAAAATGAATATAAACACCCTTCTGCAGACGAGGCAATATTTCAAAGAAAATGAAATTCACATCCGAATTTACCTTTGACACATGGGTCGAATCAATGAACAGAATATCATTCTCGCCAAGCTTCTCAAATAAAGATGGATTGAGTTCCTGCAATCTGGATTGAATGACCACAATATGATCCTTATCTTGAGGCTTCATAAGACTGTAGAGAAGATCTGGATAAGGTTCGATAAGGGTCACATCAATTCTGTTCTGGAAAAATAGTTCATTGGTATCCAGCGTCATCGCGGAGGAGTAGCCCGAGCCGACTTCGATCAATCGTCGTGGTTGGATTATCCGAAGCATCGCGTGCAGGACAATACCATCCGAGTATGCGTAGGCCGGATTGTCAAAATAATAACGAAACTCAGGAGCTTTTGACTCTGGGAAGCAAATAACGGGATATATCCTTCCAATCTTTCCTAATATCTCAAATTGTTCATTTTCCCTAAGATCAATACCCAGTACAGCCCTATCATGATTAAAAATTCTCTCCTCGTTCGCCCGTATTTCATCCAGATCGGGAAATGGTGAAAAATAATGTCCGGGTGGTAGCCACGGAGATTGATATCGTTTCAAGTATTCAATCCATTCTGCCTCATGGATAGTGTAGCCAAGATGGAGCAAGATACGTCGAATTAATGATTTCATGTTTCATCCTTCCCGTCGATGGACCGCCTCAGAGCTGCTGAATAGAAGGACGACATGTATATACCAACCAACGGAAATGTCGCCAGAGCATACCCAATAACAGTGCACGAATCAAAATTCAGCCTCTTGCTTCCTAGCAGGTGAGCACTTCCGCTTGGAAAGTTGCAATGATGTGTTAATTACGGATCACGTATGTGCACCATCATGGTAGTAAGCTGGGACTCCTATAATATGCATTGATGTCACCTTTCACCTCGTTGTTGCCATGAGCGAAGAATGAGCAAGGACCCAATCGGGCCTTCGAATCATGTGTTTGACCAACCATTGCTCATGTCTACATTTCATGTGCAAGGACAACACATCGCCGCCATGGAGGCCAACCGCGACTTTAATAGGCGTCCAAAGCCTGACTAGAACCTATCTCAAAATTGCTTGAGCAACATGGTGATCGATGCGAGTTGCACAAAACCCAGGAAGTTGGAGGCGTAATATTCCCAACGAACAAGCAATCGTCGCTTCCATTGCAACCACGCAAAGAACCGCTCGACGAGCCAGCGGCGTTGGTAGCGCCGCAGGTGCCGGCCGTCTTGGGTCTTGACTGTGCGGGTGGAGCGGTGCGGCGCAATCAGGTTCACGCCGTCCTGCTTGAGGTCGTCATCCAGCCCATCGCTGTCATAGGCGCGATCGCCAGTGAGGGGCTCGGGTTTGGCTTCCAGCCTGGAGAAGTCGAAACTGAGTTGCACCAACGTGACCTCATGATGATTCGCGGCGTGCGTGCTCACCGAGAGCGGCAGCCCCTGGCGATCCACAATCGCGAGGATCTTGACGCTCTTGCCCCGCCAGGTATTCCCGATGCCATCGCCCCCACCCTTTGCCGACGCAAAGGTCGCATCGATGAAACTCTCGCGCTCACCGATCTCCCCTTCGTCACGCAGCGTATTGGCCAACTGCGTCACGATCTCGCGCAGCACTTCGCGTTGGCACCATTGCTGAAAGCGGCGATGCACCGTCTTGTCGTTGGGGATCACACGGCGGCAGCAGGGGCCATGGGGCCCCGGTGTTCAAAATCCGGAGCACCGCCTCCAAGACCGCTCTCGTCGGAACCGGCTTGCGGCCCGCGCGGCTCTCCGGGATGTGTTCCTCGGGAAAATGTTCCTGAATCCGTTCCCATTGGTCGTCGCGCAGTCGCAGCATGCACGTATTTATACTTAAGAACATTCAGGCTATCAACGATTTTGAGATAGATTCTAGAAAGATGTAGGTCACCCCTGCGAGCATAGGTCCGCGGTAACAGAGCTTCCTATGCGAAGATTGGATAGGGAAGACCATTAGAGGGTACCTTGGCAAACACGCTAAACACTTATGTGAATATCGCCATCATCATCACAGGTTGAACCCAGGTGGTTTGATGTAGATGTAGAGGGTGCACTACAGCCAAGCTCGATGCCATGATTTGCTAGTCGCTCCTTGCGCTAGCAGACCCAGAGGCGATTCCTAAAATTATTTTTCGCAGTTTGCTCCATAATATACTGGCTAAACCTCGTGGGTGATAGCGCAAAAGTACAAAAAGCGCTTCAGTGGCACGATGCCACCGTTGTGTTTTTATGTCTCTTACTATTTGTTCCTGAAGTCCGCCTTCATAGAGGCGTTGCCGGAAGGGAATTCCGTTATTATACGCCTCCCTATACACGGGATTTTGTTTTATGTGATCTCGCTGCAACCTTAGCACGGTAAGTGAGGTCTTCAACATGACATCGAACTTTTGAGAAGCTTGGGCTCCATGCCTACGATACTCTGCGATTACCTCGTGATGACAGTAGATGGGATAGGCTCTTGCGATACGGAGATACAACTCTGGATCTTCACTAGATACCAAATCCTCACGGAACCCACCCACTTTCTGAAGGATCTGTCGCTCGAACATGACCACGTGCGGTGGGCCGATGAAATTGCGGCGGAGCAAGGTGGCATAATGGTCCGGGGAAGGTCGGCAATCATGTACGTGCCAATTTCCTTCCGCCCCAAACCATCGATAATCCCCGCAGACAAACCCGGCATCCGGGTGTTCCTGAAAGGCTTTTAAATTTGTTTGCAGGTGATTGGGAAGAAGGCGGTCATCGGCATCCAAGAAGACAAGGTATTCCCCTATAGATGCCTGAATCCCACTATTACGGGCAGAGGCAACCCCTCGGTTGTTTTGCCTTAGATAGCGGACTGAAGCATAGCGCTTGACGACTTGGAGGGGGTCATCGGGCGAGCCATCATCCACGACGACGATCTCGTAGTGCGGGTAGGTTTGCGCCAGAACGCTATCGATCGCCTCCGGTAAGAAAGCTGCCTGCGCGTAACAAGGGATAATGATGCTTACCAACACCATAGTGAGGGTCTCTTTGCTAACTAGCGACCAGCCTGGTTCTCAGAACACTGTACTGTTATCCACAATTCGCAGCTCGGACCAGCTCCTGGACAACCTGGACTAAAAGAGACATTCAATCCTTCACGCACGGTAAATTCTCGCATTCGCAAAGGATGTCAAGAGTTAAGGGAAGGGCTTCTTTAGAAAGCTGCACAGCTCAAAGCTGTTAGCTCCGAGGTATGGATATACCTGCAGGCAGTCTCATTTCAATCAGAAGCACCGATGCACCGAGAATCATCAGGTAAGATTCAACGTGTCATGCCAGAGAGAGACCAAAGTGGTCTCTTCGATAGCCCTATCAGCTTTGATTCTGGCTATGACAGAGTTTCAAGGGTGCGATCGACGGCTCCCTCCCACGAGAACCATTCCCGAGCGAGTTGCAGGGCACCAACGGCCAATCGCTGCCTGAGCTCCGGGTGGTCCATTAACCTTACGATCCCAGCTGCCAAGGCTTCGGGATTTCGTGGCAAGCACAAGAAGACGTTTTCCTGATGAACGAAACTCATCTCCAACATGTCTCCCTTCGTCGTGATGATCGGTAATCCATGGGCGGCAGCTGACGCAAAGGAGCTGTTGTTGAGTTGAACACCCTGATCGAAAGGAAGAACGCAAACATCGGCAGCCCTCAGATAAGCAGACCCCACATCACTGTCCCACGAGTACTCGCCGGTCCAACTTACCTTGTCATCGATTCCTAATTCCCGGGCCAGCTCAGACACCTCCTTTCCGTAACAAGGTCGACTAGGAAAATCCATGGTTACCGTGCCACCCACTACGGCCAGCCGCACATTAGACTTGAGGGTGCTGACAATCTGGAAGGCGCGAAGGAGAGTCTCTACCCCTTTGCCCGGGTAAATGCGGCCAAAAAACATGAGAAGAAACTCATTGGTTTTTAGGCTAAGAAGCTCTCGACCACGGCGCCGAGATGTTCCGTTATCATCGGGAGTTATATGTAGTATTGGCGGCGGCGGAACTAATACGTACTTCTCATCAAATGAAGGGCAAAGCCCTGCCAACGTAGCCCGATGACCCTCGCACAAGACTATGACACGATCACTGTCACGCAATAAGGTGCCGTAATTCCAGTCTACGCCCTTCCTGCGCACTAACCATTTCATGCCCTTTCGAACTACTCTTCCAAGAAGAGTGCATTTCGTTATAGCACCTGTTGGCTGTACAACCTGTGTCACGAAGGGGACGCCAGGAAACATCTTTTTCACAATGGTTGGCGCGAATGTAATCATAGGGTGATAGTTGTAGAAAAAGCCCATGTAGTTTAACAATACCGCATCTGGCGTGCACCCCTTCACGAACTTGATAAGCTTCGGCAACTCTGACCACGACCATGTCCGCATGATCGGATGGACTTGGAATCGAAACTTCGCGTCCGCTATGTTCCCTGTAGTGGTTAAAACATGGACATCTATTTCCCGGTCCGCCAAATGTTGAGAGAGATGCAACATATGATCTGCCTCCGCTGCCCGAAATGGGGGAAACGCGGCGGAGATGATAAGCACTCTCATGTTGATTTTCGTACGTGGAACGAGAGGGGACAATCGAGCAGTAGCCTTAGACCTTGCGATGTGGAATTGTTATTTCTTCTCGCAAGCCTCGGCTATCTCCGTCTGATTCGCTGTAGAGGGCGATAGCTTTTTTTTGCACTTGGCTCTCTATCCAGCCATAGGTGTGCGTCAGCCCTTGTTCAAGTGAAATCTCCGGTTCCCAGCCCAGCACCTGCCGGAGAGGGGTGTTGTCCGAGTTGAGACCCGCACACCCTGAGGGCCCGGTACATGCTTCTTGACAATGTGGATTCCGGCAATCTCGGCGATGATATCAGCCAACTCGTTGATCGTAATGAGCCGATCCTGCCCTAGATTCAGGGGGGTCTGAATAATTGGACTGCATCAGTTTGTAGAGGCCAGTCACACAGTGATCAATGTAAGAAAACGATCGGGTCTGGGCCCCGTCTCCCCAGATCTCCACCTCGTGGTCGCCTGTCATTTTGGCCACAGCAACCTTCCGACACAATGCTGCTGGTGCTTTCTCACGTCCGCCCTCCCAGGTTCCCTGAGGGCCGAAAATGTTATGAAACCTCACACAATGCGCGTGTCCATCCCATACTCGTTACCATAATAAGAACAGAGCCTCTCAGTGATCAGTTTCTCCCAGGGAGGTCGAGTCTTCTGCTGGCAGCTGCGCCCAAACGCGCGGCCACGCGACCCGAGAAAGCGAAGGTTAAATCATTGTTTAACTAAGTGCCAAGCTTGTAGGTAACCCGTGTCGACCTCCAGCGTATATTTGCTGGAGGCGGAGCCGACCGCTACCAGGCTCGAGCCGGTACGCGATGGGGGCGAGCCGTGCTGCGCCGTGTCCCCAGATCGGATCAACGTCCCTGGCGGCAAGTACACGTGATACGCCCCATCGACACTGCCCAATGTTTCAAACGTCACCGGACTGAGTTCGGGCTCGCGCGTGATGATCCAGTCCGGCGGTTGCGCCTCATAGTGCTTAACAGTGCGGCTTCGTTCGTCTTCCGACGTAGCCATAACGAAATAAGGATAGATTATCGGAAACGGACGCGGTGCATTCAACAACAAGATAATCTGCTGGTCGAGCGCATTCACGTAAATATACTCCCCCGGCCGATATCGCGTGCGCAACTGCTGGGCAAGGTATTCGTATGGTGCAGGCAGCCGCTTCACAGCCCGCAAATCGAACGTCTCGACCTGCTCACGGACCGTTGGGATCAGCAGCGGCACCAAGAGATACAACGGCGCGATCCAGCCAAGCATCGAGGCGGTTGAGTCTTTTTTTCCAGATCCAAAGAAGGCGACGCCAAGGAGCATCGGAGCCAACATGATTGTCAGTAGGTACGGGTACGAACTTCGTTCGACGGCAACGCGCAGGAATTCCGTCAGCAGCAAGACGCCGATTAACGAGGCCTCGCGACGAAACCCTCTGAACCATCCGTACAAGAGGCCAGGAATACCACCGGCAAAGAGAAAATCGAGGCGGCTTTCCGTGAGGAGGCTTATAGGCTTCCGGAAAAACCAGGTATTTTGAGACCTGGAAGCGTAGATTTGACTAACTTGCATGGGTTGCTCAACGGTCTGTCTGTAACATTGAGCAAGGTCGTCGAAAGCGACAATCCATGCGAGCGCGGCTCCGGCGACCGCGGCAAAACCGAGCAGGAGCCACCCCGAGTCCTTTGCCAGCGTCGAGAGAAAAAGAGTCTGTTGTTCGCCTCGGGCCGATACCTGGTTGCTCGCGTCCGCGACTGCGGCAGCGATGAGCGTGGCCGCAGGCGCAAAAGCAAGTGAGATCTTAAGAAATAAGCAAAAAGCCGTCATGGCGCCGCCCGCAATCCACCATCTCGGCTTGGCTCTGAGGCCGGCATACAAACATCCAGCGCAACATGCGAAGGCGAAGTTCTCAGGCCGGACGCGCCCGCCCCAGATATAGCTGGAGTAGATCACGCAAGTCGCCAGTAGTACGAGCAATGCCGAAGACCAGCGATCCGCGTAAGAACGCACGATGCGAAAGAGAAAGTAGAGCCCTGCGACATGCGCGCACAACTGAGTGAGAGCCGCAGCCGTCATAGTGGCACCGAAGATGCGCACCGGTAAGGCGAAGACGAACATGAGCATGATGCCCTTGGAATCCCAGGAGAGCGTAAAACGATTCAGCGTTTCAACGAATGTGCGCGCATGCAGGAGGTAAATAGAGACATCAGGCGTCATGTGCCCGATAAAACTATTCACGGCAGAGAGCGCGGCCAGTACAGCCAAGGGTGTTCCGACAGCAATGGCCGAGACAACACTCCATGGCCGTGGGATTCCTGGCGCCGCCGAACCTGTACGAATCGGAACCGACATCGAATTACGTCTCAGTGCGGTCGCCAATCTGAACTACCCTCCCCTGAAGGCGATGTCTTACTATCGCGTAAGTGGACTGAAGATTCCGCATCACGACACGCGTAGAACTGAACACTCGGTAAGGAAGGCGGTCCTCGTACCCGGGTTCGGCTAATTCTGCAGAATGTATGCGCCGCGTGTTTGGGCTCTCAAGCTGAGCCGTTGACGAGGCGGCGGTATTCGGCATAGTCACGTATGTAATCTTCCGAGTCGTAGTACTCCGAGGCGAGCACGAGCAACTTCGCGTCCAACGTGTACTTGTACTGCACACTCCACACCATAGGAGGCAGGTAAAGCCCTAGTGACGGTCGATCGAGAGAAACCTCTCGGCGTGCCGAGCCATCGTCGATCAGGACGGCGCACGACCCACTGACGCAGACCAGAAACTGATGACATGTTTTGTGCGCGTGCTCGCCACGGACTTCACGGCCCGGAACACCGTAGACCAGAAAGTACCGCTTTGGAACAAACGGTACGTTACGCTCGATCTCACCGACGCTCACGCTGCCGCGCATGTCTCGAATGACTGGCAGATCGTGTAGCGTGACGCCAGCGATCCCGACCGACATCGTTTGGATTAGTTCTTCCCTGAAAACCGGGGCCGATGCCTGCGCGTCGACGTATCCGACTATCCGCGCGGGGTTTCCTACAACAATGGCGTTTGGCGGGACAGATCGCGTCACCACCGCCCCTGCGCCGATCATAGCGCCACTGCCGACTTCAAGACCAGGAAGAATGGTCGCGTTGGCGCCGATACTCGCGCCTTTGCGCACGACCGTCTTGAGAAAATGTTCGGGATACGCCTTACTCCGAGGAAAGCGATCGTTCGTGAAGGTGGCGTTTGGACCGATCAACACATCATCTTCGATGATTGTGGCGTCCCACAATTGAACCCCGCATTTGATCGTGACGCGATCGCCGATTGTCACGACGTTTTCGATGAATACACCGTCGCAGATGTTACATTCCGAACCTATTTTGGCGCCTGGCAAGACGTGGGCGAACGCCCAAATGCGCGTTCCCCGGCCAACGTTGGTGCTCTCGCACAATGCCTTCTCGTGGATGAAAATGTCTTGACTCATAGCGCCTGCCAGTCCTGCCTGGACGACGTGCCGTTGCCGGCAGTGGAGGAACACTTCAGCACCACAGCAAGCGGCCGGTGCTTTGTGTTTTCGTACCCGCGCCAGGCATACGAACCAACTATCCCGAGTCCTAGCGCATTCAGTCCTCCGAAGAAGAGGATCATAAGCATAGTGGCCGCGTACCCGGGCACAGGGATATCGCCGAATATCCGCGCCAGAAATACCACCGCGCCGCCCGAACTCGCCACCAGGACCCCCAACAGTCCGAAAACCATGAGCAGGCGCACGGGCACGTCGGTAAATGAGAACAGACTATCGAGAAGATACGTGACTTTCCGGCCGAGCGACCAAGCGCTTTTCCCGTGTGCGCGAGCTCGGCGCCGATAGAGCACCTGGGTGCGGCGAAAGCCGAGCCAGAAGATAAGACCGATCATTGAGCTGTTCGCCTCTGGTAACTGAAGCAGTTCATCGCTGAAGCGCCTGTTGCAGGCGAACACGTCGACGCCACCCTTGGGGATCGCATCGCTCACGATAAGGCGATAGAGACGCCAGAACACGGCCGAAGCTAGACGGACGAAAAGTGAGTCGTCACGTCCAGCACGTGAGCCGACGACGATGTCATAGTCGCCTGTCATCAGACGCGTCAGAAACTCTTCCTGCAAACTCGCGGGTTCCTGAAGATCAGCCGCCATCACCCCAAGATAATCGCCGCTGGCGGCCCGAAGTCCGCTGCGGATGGCGGAAAAAGAACCAAAGTTTCGTGAGTGCAGCAGCAGCTTTGAGGGGAATGGTGCGCTGGGAAGCCGCCGCTCGAGCACCTCGTAGCTGCCATCGGGATTGCCATCGACGACAAATACGGCTTCCATTGAAACACCAAGAGCGTGGTGGAGGCGCGAGTGAAGGCCCGACAATTCGTCAATCAATTCTTGCAAAGACTCCACGTTTCGATACACCGGGATCACAATCGAAAACATCATGACCACGCGTTGATTCGCTCAACAATAAAGGCGACCTCTGGATCGGTCAGTTCGGGGAAACAAGGGAGCGATACGACCTCTTGACACGCGTTTTCGGTCGCGCCCAGGTGAGGCATGCTTTCCAGAGCCGGTGCAACTGCCGGTTGCCGGTAGTCAGGTATGGGGAAATGAACGTCGGAAGGAATTCGTGATTGTCCGAGAAAAGCCCGGAATCCTTCTCGATCCTTGGTGCGCACAACATACAGATGGACAACGTCGCCTGCATCCGCTGGGCGCGGGGGGATGATCCGTGACGTCCTTAGACCTGTGGAATACAACCGGGCAATCTCGCGACGTCGCGCATTCCAGCGATCGAGCTTCGGTAGCATCACCTTGAGGAGCGCCGCCTGGAGCTCATCGAGCCGACTGTTGCGTCCACCGGTAACTAGAGCGTGATATCTGCGCGTCCAGCCATACTGACGTAAGTGTCTTAGCCTGCTCGCAAGTTCGTCAGATTCCGTCACAACCGCGCCCCCGTCGCCAAGAGCGCCTAGATTTTTAGTAGGGTAGAAGCTGAATGTGCCGAGCGTTCCGAACGATCCGGCCTTTCGGCCTTGAAGTGTCGCTCCGTGCGCCTGAGCACAATCTTCAATGACTGGGATCGTAAATGCGTTTGTCAGTTTCAAGATCTCGGGCATGTTCGCCATCGCGCCATACAAATGAGTGACGACAAGAGCCGCGACAGCGTGGCGGGTAAGAGCGTCGGACAAGACCTCTGGACACAACAGATGAGTGTTGGGATCAATGTCCACGTAGACCGGCGTGGCACCGAGAGCTAGGATTGCCGTGGTGCTGTACATGCCAGCATTGGCAGTGGTCGCAACCCTTGCTCCTGTTCCTATGCCCAGCGCTTTCAGCGCAAGCTCAATGGCTTCCGTGCCATTGCCCACCCCCACGCAGTGAGCGACGTTGCAGTACGCCGCAAACTGTGCTTCGAATGACTCTACCTCCTGACCAAGCACAAACCTTCCGCTTGAGATTACGCGTTCGACCGCCGCTGTAAGCTCATCGTGTAGAGGTGCAATGTGTCTTCGCAGGTCGTTCACGCCCGCGATGTTTAGGCTCGCGTCACTCATTTTGTCGTGTCGAGGCCGGCGGATCCGATCGGATACTGCGGCCCTCCGGACCTGGCGCAAATTTAGCGCCGACCGACTGCCCTTCAATACCACGGGAGATTCCCAAGGCCGGCGCGCTGAGTGGATGCAGAGGACGCCAATTTATCACAAGCTTGTCGCGCGACTCCCGCCCTCTAGTTGTGGCGGCTTGTCCAATGGATCGGGATTGCCGGCCACGCGGCCCCCTCATTGCTTCTCGCAGGAAATAGACGTCCGTCGCGTCCACGATAACTCAACAGGCCGCTTGTAGTAGCTTGGACCCGGGGAAGTTCAATTCAAGGTCTGCTCAGACTCATTTGTTTGAAAACCCTACGTGCCTTTGTGTATCGGTATTTTCGGAGCATGTTGGATGTCCAGAACTATAGCTTGTAGTAACAGCTGAAATCCTAGCAACAGCGGTACAACAGCAAGCATCACCGTTCCCGTGGGGGTGATCAAGTCACGGATGCTGTTGTGAATCCACGTGATCGCACCGAATGAGATACCACCCACAAATAACGGCGCACCGACCAGCATAAAGAGCGAGCAGGCGGTAAAGTCATGGATAAAATACCGCCAGAGGATACGTTTTAGAAATGCGCGGGTTAACTTGCCCGGGAAGGTAAGCAACACTTTGAGTGGATTCAGCGTGCTTTCCTCATCGCCATAGTGCGCTGGCATCTGTACATCGGCAACGACCGCCTGCAGATAGTAGAGATGAATAAGCATGTCCGTTTCGAAGAAAAATCCGCGGCTGAGGGTATCTAGCGACAACTGCTCAAGCGCCTGGCGGTGTATGGCGGTAAATCCATTGACCGGATCCATGACATTCCAGTACCCCGACGCCAGCTTGGTAATAAAGGACAGACCGAGGTTCCCAATCAACCGAGCGATAGGCATCTGGCCTAACGCTCTGGCGTCGAAAAACCGTGCTCCTTTCGCATAATCCGCCCTGTGGTGCAGAATTGGGGCGATGAGATCACCAATCCTGGAGAGGTCCATCTGGCCATCGCCATCAACTTTGACTAGAATGTCGGCCCCGAGTGCAAGCGCCCGCTTGTATCCGGAACACACTGCCCCTCCCACGCCGCGATTGCTTTCATGCTGAATTAATGTGACGCGCGGGTCAGCTATTTGCCTCACAACATCTGCCGTGCGGTCATGGCTAGCATCGTCCACTACAATCACAGAAGCCACCTCAGAAGGGATACTCGCAATGACACCTGCTATGTGCATTGACTCATTAAATGCTGGGATGACAACGACAATTTCTGGTCTTCTTCCTGCAAAGCGGGCGTCTTTGTCATCTATATGTGGCGTCTCGCTCACGGGAGTTATGGGGTCATTCATGTAAGAGTCACTGTATTTTTTGGACTGTTGTACGCTCTGTATTGCTCGCGCCTGGGAGTCTAACTTCTGACCACATTTCAATTCATATTAAGATTTCCAACAGAATAGCCTAGAAAAGGCACGTGCCATTATCCGTTTCTAACCCTTCTCCGGCTCTGCACCCGCGATACATTGTGTGAGGTCGTGTACCCGTAGATTGCGGATAAATACCGTAGGCTCACCCGTCCGACTTTCACAAGGGCAAAAAACCCTAGATGCTCGAGGAGCACTTCATCTAGCTGCCAATCCAAGACATTGGATGGGTATGACGCGAAGGAGGGAGGAAAATCGGCGTCTTGGGGGCATATATGGACCCATCCTCTTTTGCAAGGGGGCTCTGCGTCGTGGCCGACGAGACAGGACTGCTGGCATCTATCCGGCCTTTGAGTGGGAAGACCGGGCTTCCCTGGCCCTGATGGAATGTGCGCTCTTTCTCCTGATCAGGTCATCGGCCTCGTGGGCCATGTCCCCTCGCAGGTTAAAAAAGAGCTGGTCCGCCAGTTGTGCCATCAGGCTGAATCAACCCCTGCAATCGTCGGTGGGAACGTCATGGCGCCGCGGCCGACGAATGAGTGTGCTCCTCCTCGGCGACTCGTCGATCCGTGTCAGGTTTTGCCATGAAGGCCCACAGGATCCGAGCGTGCTTGTTGGCGACGGCGACGCAGGCTCGATTGGTACCGCGGAGACGCGGCTTCTCGGCGATCCAGCGACTCCTGGGATCGGTCTTCGTTGCGGCTCCAGACACGATGGCACGTGCTCCATGGATCAGCAGTGACCGCACGGATCGGTCGCCCCGTTTGCTGATACCGAGCCACCCCGGCTTGCCCCCGCTCGAGTGTCGTCGGGGCACAAGGCCAAGCCAAGCCGCCAGCTGTCGCCCGTTCTTGCACGCGGTGGGATCGCTCACGGCTGCGGCCCTGGGGCTGTGGCGATCATCGGCCCGACCCCTTCCACCTGGGCCAGGCGCTGGCAGATGTCGCTCTCCGCAACGCTCGGTGTGAGTCTGCCAGCAACGCGAGCCATCCGCTCGTCCAGCGCCGCCAGTTCGCTGGAGCGGGCTCCCCACAGCCCCCGGCCTCAGGCGGTCAACTCAGTGGTGGTGTCGTCGAGGATCGCCGGCAACCGTCGACGGACGTGGCTCATCGGCCGGGGAATCGTGATATCCTATGCTCCCAACAGGCCACGGAGTTGGGTGGTCAGGGCCGTGCGGGTCTGAATGAGCCGGTGGCGGATCCGAGGCCGACGCTGAAGATCCTGCTGCGCGAGGCGCTTCGGCGTCACAACGCGCCTCGGGGGACGTGAAACGGCTTCACACATGGCCTCCGCGTCATGGCCGTCATGCTTGTTCGACTTCACAGACGGCGTGGCGAATTGCGGACTCATCAGCCGGACGTGGTGACCGAAGGATTGGAACTTGCGGCGCCAAGAGTTCGCTCCGCCCCTCACCGCCATACCGACCAGACAGGGCGTCCTCTTGGCCATGACGCGCTCGACCTCCGCGCGCGTGAGTGGCTTGTTGACAACGACCTTGCCGCGGGCGTCAACCCCATGCATCTGACAAACGTGTTGTGCGACGTCGATGCCAACTGTGACCACGCTCAGGCGGGACCCTCCGTCATCTGGAGTGTGATGCAGCTTGCCAGGACCTCATCCTGGCCTTGTCACGGCCAGAATGGAAGAGGATGAGTCCATTCCATTACGTCAGACGTTGAATGTGGCATAACTCTGATTTCCGCTACGAAGTCTTTTTTGAAGCTATCAGCGCTCACTCTATTGAAGCTTTGTATGGGGCCTATGGCGGCAGCGACTACCTAATGTCCCGGACCACTTCCAGGGCAAGTGTCACCTGCTGGTAGCGGCTTGGTTAAGAAGACTTCAACCGAATTTTCATTCGCCTGATTACAGCCGAACAGTTGTCTGTCGGCACTAGCAAACCGCCGATCCTCTCGAAGCTGCCGTGCCAGTGCAGTG
>Ga0126383_10000783_pt1 | contig 18382 bp, 19 predicted proteins | sample PanSoiMetPlot_35_FD_96882 | JGI IMG/M metagenome (GOLD analysis project Ga0126383, IMG submission 96882) | Tropical forest soil microbial communities from Panama - MetaG Plot_35 | ecosystem: Environmental > Terrestrial > Soil > Tropical forest > Bulk soil | place: Panama | collected 2016-02-17
GGCGGTTCGATCTTGATCACGTCGGCACCGAGCCAGGCCAGTGCTTCGGTGCAGGACGGGCCTGCCTCGAACTGAGTCAGGTCTATGACGCGGATTCCGCTCAGGGCCGCGTTTTGCATCACGGCTTGTGACGCTGGCGCCGGCGGCCCGCCGGGCGCGAGAGAGACAGGAGATTGGTCATCCCGCCGTCCAGGAGGTCGTTGTTGAAGCCGTTCGCTTCAGCTGACGGAGTGGTCACTTGGCCGTTCCCTCCAGAAGTGATGATTCGACAGTATCCGGACTGGGCGGGTTCGTGGGAGACTGGCCGGGATGACGATCGAACTGAACACGGTGGCCGAAGCCGTCGCGGCGATCCCTGATGGCGCGAGCGTAGCACTGGGCCGGCCGGATGCGATTGGGCTGGTCGAGGAGCTGATCCGGCAGGGCCGCCGCAATCTGCACCTGGTGGGAGTGCCGACCGGCGGCCGGGCGGTCGAGATGCTGATCGCCGCCGGCTGCGCGGGATCTCTGGAGTCGAGCGGCGTCGATCTCGGCGAGGACGGCTTCGCCCCCGCATTCACACGTTCGGTCGAATCCGGGGCGCTGCGCGTGCTGGACTCCACGTGACCGGCCATGCTCATGGCGCTCCAGGCTGGGGCGTCCGGCGTCTCATTCACCCCGGTCCCGGGGCTGCTCGCCAGCGACCTGCTGCGGTGGCGTCCTGATTTCCGCGTCATCGACGACCCTTACCGGCCCGGGCAAAGGGTGGTGCTCGTGCCGGCCATCAGACCCGAGTTCGCGCTGCTGCACGGCAGCCGCGCCGACTTCGCGGGTAACGTGGTGATAAGCACCGTGTACGACGATCGCCTCGTGGCCCAGGCCTCGCGGCACGTCATCTACTCGGTGGACGCGGTGCACCAGCAGGCGGCGTGCAGCCTGGCACCTGACGAACAGATGATCCCGGCGGCATTTGTAGACACGCTGGTCCTTGTACGCGGTTGAGGAGGTCATGGCCTGCGCCATTGCGCGGGCCATTCGTGACCGTGAGCGGGTGGGGATCGGGGTCAACTCGCCTATTCCGGCTGCGGGGGTGGTTCTGGCCCAGCGCAGCCATGCTCCCCGCCTCCGTTTCCGGCTCCCAGGCCTGGAGGGTGGGGTGCCGTTCATTGGGTCAAAGGAGTTCTTCGACTTCGCCCAGCGCGGCGAGCTCGACGTCTTCTTCCTGTCCGGCGTCCAGATCGACATGAGCGGGCGCATCAACCTGCACGTGCTGGGCGACTACGGGCGGCCTCGGCGTCGCTTCCCCGGCGCGTTCGGGTCGGCCGTACTCTACCCCGCGGTAAGGCGTGTCATCCTTTTCAGGACAGAGCACACTCCGCGGGTGTTCGTCCCTCGCGTCGACTTCGTCACGGCCGCCGGGACCCCCGACCGCGTTGTGACCTCACGGGCCGTGCTTGGATTCGACAACTCGGCCGGCCGGCTGGTCCTGGACTCCTACCATCCCGGGCAGTCCGTGGAGAGCGTCCGGGCCGCCACCGGGTTCGAGCTACCAAGCCGCGCCGACGTCGGAGAGACGCCGGCGCCCACGGCCGACGAGCTCCGTGTCCTGCGGGAGGAGGTCTACCCGCTGCTGGCCGGGGTGTATCCGAGCTTTGTGAAGCAGATGCGATCTGCTGCCGCCTCGGACAAGGCGGCGCCGTAACGCCGCGGCTACCCAGAGGCCGCGACGCAATCAAACATCCCAGAACGCCAGTTCGTACGCGCTGGACACCAGAAACGCCTCCCGCATACGCTCTCTCACCCTCTGCCCCGCATCCGCGGCCAGGCGGTCGACCAGCTCGCGGCACCAACCCGCAAGCCGGCTGTATTCCGGGTCGGAGTAGGCGTCGATCCACCTGGCGCAACGCTCGTCGGCAGGACGGCCGCGTTCAGCCAGGCGCAGCCCGATCTCGTTGAAGCCCCACATGCAGGGCAGGAGCGCCGCCGCGAGCTCGGTGAAGTCGCTGGTGGCGGCCGTCCGTATCAGGAAGTCGGTGTAGGCGCGGGTGATCGGAGCCATCTCCTCGGTCTCAAGCTCGGCCGCAGTGATCCCGAACTCTGCCGCGTATGCGCGGTGTAGATCCATCTCGGACACCGCGGTCGTCCACAGGAGCTCGGCAAACCAGCGCAGCGTGGTCAGATCGGGCGCCCGTGCGGCGGCAAGGCCGAACAGGCGGCAGTATTCGATGAGGAACCGGTAGTCCTGCCGGACCCACCGCTTGAAACGCGCGATATCGACCGTCCCATCACCGATGCTCCGGACGAAGGAGTGCTCGTGCTGCGCCTCCCAGATGGCAGCGGCAGCCGCGCGCAGCTCAGCGCTGAAGCTCACTCAGGAGTGTGTCCCAGTAGAGGAGCTCGTAACCCTGGAGCAGGCGAGCGGCGCGGCGCACCAGCTTCGGCGGCACACCGCGCTTCAGACCCGCGGTTATGATGGCGGGCGCCCTCTCCTCGAAGGCCGGCGCAGGCTCTGCGAAGAGGTCGAAGAAGCGTACCTGCTCCGTGCTGAGGCCATAGCGGTCGGTGAGGGCACGGCTGAGCCGGCCACAGTTCTCGCCCCAGGCTCGGAAGTTGATCAGGTACGCGGCGGCCACCTCAGCGTCCGAAGCGTACGCCGCAAGCCATGCCGTGAACGCCGCATAAGCGTGTGCCCCGGGCAGCGGCTCGTACTCCTCGAGCTCCACCGACCTCATTCCCAATGCCGACGCAAACGGACCAAGTGCTTCCAAGGCGACCCGCTCGCCTGCCAGCACGTCGAGGAAGAAGTCGCTGCCAAACCGGCTGACCAGGTGTGCGACACTCCGCATGGCGCCGGATAGGATGGCGTATTGCTCGCCGGCGAACGGCCGCAGCTGCGAAAGCTCGATCGCGCCTTCCTCGACGGCGGCGACGTACGGGTGGGTGAGCAGCTGCCGGCGCACTGTTGCCAGCTCGGACTCGATCTGGTGGCAGAGAGCCTCTGCCCTCATTCAAACAGGTTAGTGGCCGGAGGCTGGCGGCGCACTTTCAGCACTTCCGACAACCACCGTCCGCTTCTCGGTCGGTGACACAATTGCAGGCCATGCGGATTCAGCTCGCGGTTCACCATAGCGCGTGAGCTGGCTTCTCAATCCTCGCTCCATCGCCCTGGTGGGCGCCACGGAGCATTCACTGTGGTCGGCCGCCCTCCTGAACAATTTCCGCAGCTGCGGCTACACGGGCCAGGTGCACCTGGTTCACCCCCGCAGAACCGAAGCGTTCGGCCTGCGGTGCTTCCCCAAGCTGGAAGCGATCCCTGGCGACGTCGACCACGCCTACGTGATGACCGGCACCTCCGCCGCTCTGGACGTGATCGAGGACTGTGGCCGCAAGGGTATTGGCAACGTGACCATGCTCACGTCCGGCTTCAGAGAGACGGGCACCGACGGAGAGGCGCTCGAGGCGGCCCTCGTAGGCCGCTGCCGGGAGCTCGGCATCCGCCTACAGGGGCCAAACTGCCTTGGCTTCGTCAACTACCACGATCAAGTGCCGGCGTTCGGCCTGGTCCTCGCGCCGCCACTGGAGCCCGGGGCCATCGCTCTGCTGAGTCATAGCGGTGCCATGCTCCTCCAGTTCCACCGGCTGAGCCAGGCGCGGGGAATCGGCCTGGCCTACACCATCTCGATTGGCAACGAGGCCATGCTCGCCGCAGCCGATTTCCTGGAAGAGCTGCTCCAGCGGCCCGAGGTGCGCGTGCTGGGGGCGCTGCTGGAGGGCGTTCGCAACCCCGACCATTTCCTGGACGTGGCTGAGCGAGCCCTGGCGGCCGGTAAGCCGCTCGTCGTGCTCAAGGTCGGCCGCGGCGAGGCCACGTCCCGATCTGTGGCGGCCCATACCGGCTCGCTGGTCGGGGCGGATGCCGTTGTCGACGTTGCCTTCCGGCAACACGGGGTGGTGCGGGTGCGCAGCCTGGAGGAACTGGTCGAGACGTGTGGCCAGTTCGCGGTAGGTGGCTGGCCGGTTGGTCCGCGAACAGCGGTCATCACGACATCCGGCGGCTCGTGCGGGATCATCGCCGACCTGGCCTACGGGACCCGGATCGAGATGCCCGACTTCGGGGCCGAGACGAAGCGGCGGGTAGCGGAGATCCTGCCCAATTTCGGCACGCCGCAGAACCCACTCGACACCACCGGCGTGATCGTCGACCAGCCCGACCTGCTCGGCCAGTGCATCGACGCCGTCCTGATAGAGGGCGGCTATGACGCGCTGCTTATCAACTCGGACGTGCCTCGTGATCCGGGCCCAGCCCCCGCGGTCACGGAGCGACGGATCGCCGCACTCGCCGGCGCGCTGGAGCCGGCGCGGATTTTCACGGTCCTGGCCAGCAGCTCCTCCCTCGACCCGGCTCCATACAGCCGCGAGCTGGCGGCCCGGCACCACCTGCACTTCGCGGGCGGCCTCGAGATGGGCGTGCGGACGCTCCACCACGCCATCGGGTACGGGTTGGCACGTGCGGCCGCAGCTCGCCGGCCGGCCCGAGCACCGGCACGTCGCAGGCTCACCCCATTCATGGTGGAGGGATGGAGGGGCACGGTCCCTGAACTCGAGACCAAGCGGATCCTCGAGGAATACGGGATCAACCCGCCTGCCGAGCGCCTGGCCAGGGACGCGGACCAGGCTGCGGCGATCGCCGCTGAGATCGGCTTTCCGGTGGTCCTCAAGGTGCAGTCACCCGACATCGCGCACCGCTCAGACGTGGGCGGGGTGCGCCTCGGTGTCTCGGATGAGGCTTCCGTGCTCGCCTCCTGGGAAGAGGTGCTCGCCACGGTGCGTTCGCGCAGGCCCGATGCACGAATCGACGGCATGCTGGTCGCCCAGCAGCTCGAGCCGGTGGTCGAGCTCATCGCGGGCCTGAAGATGGATGAGGTGTTCGGGCCGGTGGTGGTGGCCGGCGCTGGTGGCATCTTCGTCGAGGTCTTCGACGACGTGGCGCTTCGGCTTCCGCCAATAGACAGCGATGCTGCGCAAGCGATGCTGACGGAGCTTCGGGTCGCCCCGCTCATGTTGGGTGCAAGGGGGCGGCCTGAAGGCGATATAGCGGCCGCTGCGCGTGTCCTGGTGCAGCTGGGTGAGCTGGCGCTGGACCTTGGACCGCGACTGCGTGCGCTCGACATCAATCCGCTGCTGGTGCTGCGACAGGGCCAGGGGGCGCTGGCGGCGGACGCGCTGCTGGTACTTGAGTAGAGGTCGACGGAGCATAGGAAGGAGGACGATTAGAGTGAGGTTCGATGGGAAGGTCGCCCTGGTAACAGGTGGTGGGCGCGGTATCGGAGCGGCCACCTGCGAGCTGTTCGCCCGGGACGGGGCATTAGTGGCTGTGTGCGATCTCGACGAGGCTCCTGCCCGGGAAGTCGCCGGCCCACTCGGGGAGAAGGGTCTGGCCGTGGCCTGTGACGTCTCGCGACGAGACCAGGTCGAGGCCGCGATCCAGAAGACGCTCGATGCGTTCGGCCGCCTTGACGTCCTCGTCTGCTGCGCGGGGATAACGCGCGACAACCTGGTTCACAAGATGACCGACGAGGACTGGGATGGGGTGATCGACACCCACTTGAAGGGCACGTTCCTTTGCGCGCAGTCTGCGCAGCGGGTGATGGTTCCGCAGCGGTACGGAAAGATGGTCTTCCTGTCGTCGACGTCGGCGGACGGCAACCGCGGCCAGACCAACTACTCAACCGCGAAGGCCGGACTTCAGGGTATGGCCCGCACGCTTGCAGTCGAGTTGGGGCCGTTCGGCATCAATGTGAACGCCGTTGCTCCCGGCTTCATCGAGACGCGTATGACCGAGGCGACGGCCCGAAGGATGGGGGTCGCGTGGGAGGACTTCAAAAAAGCTGCCGCCGAGCGAACGCCGCTGCGACGCATCGGCCAGCCGGTGGACATCGCCAACGTGATCGCCTTCTTGTCCAGCGACGAGTCGAGTTTCGTCAGCGGCCAGACGATCTACGTCAAAGGCGGCCCCTAGTCGGGGCCGGCGGGCGTGCCGATGCCGACCCACCTCGTCTGTCTGACCTTCGACTTCGACACGGTCTCACCGTGGATCAACCGGGGCGAGGCGACTCCCACGCCTCTGTCGCGAGGTGAGTTCGGCGTGGTAGGCGCCGACCGCCTGCTGCGACTTCTCCAACGCCGCGGCCTCCGTTCGACCTGGTTCATCCCCGGGCATACGATCGAGACTTACCCGGATGTCTGCGACCGCGTCCATCGCAGCGGCCACGAGGTGGGTCACCATGGCTACCTCCACGAGCCGCCGGCGACGCTTACGCGCGATCAAGAGGCCGCTGTCCTGGATCGCGGCAGCGACTGCATCAGGCGGCTGACCGGCACCGCACCAGCGGGCTACCGCTCGCCGGCCTGGGACCTCTCGCCGCACACCGTCGACCTGCTGCTTGAGCGCGGCTTCAGGTACGACTCCAGCCTGATGGGACACGACCACCGCCCTTACCGCTGCCGGACGAGCGACGTGGTTACGGCCGACGGGCCGATGCGATTCGGACCCGAGACAGAACTCTGGGAGATGCCGATCAGCTGGTCGACTGACGACCACCCCCACTTCGAGCTCGTGCGGCGGCCGGGTGCACCGGTGCAGGGCCTGCGACGGGCCGGGGACGTGCTGGAGAACTGGCTGGACGACTTTCGGTACATGACGCGCGAGGAGGAGCGCGGCCTGCTCACGTACACGATGCACCCGCAGGTGATCGGTCGGGGCCACCGGATGCTGATGCTGGAGCGTCTCATCGACGGGCTGAGCGAGCTGGGTGCGCGGTTTGCGCGACTGGACGAAGCGCTGGAGGTGATGACTACGTGAACGGCATGATCGTATGTCCGCAGCCGGCTGCCGCCGAAGCCGGCCTGGCAGTCCTGCGCCGGGGAGGCAACGCTGTTGACGCCGCCGTCACGACAGCCCTGGTGCAGGGCGTGATCGACCCGATGATGTGCGGGATCGGAGGTTCGGGCGTGATGTTGATTCACCTGGCTGACGCGGGCAGGCAGGAGGTGATCGAGTTCTACGCCCGCGCCGGCTCGGGGGTCCGGGAGGACCAGTGGGAGCACCTGTTCATCCGCGAGGCCGGTGACCGCTACGGCTACGTGCTGCAAGACTGGGTCAACGACTGTGGTTATCAGAGCGTTGGCGTGCCTGGAACCGTGGCGGGCCTGGCTGAAGCTCTCCGTCGACATGGCACCATCTCCTGGGCTCGGGCTCTGCAGCCGGGCATCGAGGCCGCGCGTGCCGGCATGCTGGTGACTGGAAACTTTCGCAACTACCTGATCACTGACTACGGCCCTGACGTGGCGCCCAGCGAGGAGCGCATCAGGTGGACCCCGGAGTCGAGACGTATCTATACGAAGGAGGGCCGGCTCTACTCACTGGGCGAGGTCATCGCCAATCCTGACCTGGCACGGACCTACGAGCGGCTGGCTGATGCCGGCCCGGAGGACTTCTACCAGGGCCAGATCGCCTCGACGATCGCGGCGGACTTCGCCGGCAGCAGCGGCTCTATCAACACTGAGGACCTTTCGGGCTATCGGCCGAGGGTGTGCGAGCCGGTCTCAGGCAGCTACCGCAACCGCCGGTTGGTCACGCCCGGACCGCCGGCGGGCGGGATGACCTTGCTGCAGATGCTGAACTACCTCGAGGGCTTTGACCTGGCCGCGGCCGGCTGGCCATCTGCCAGGTCGGCGCGACTGCGAGTAGAGGCGATGGACTGGGCCATGGCCGAGCGCGAGCATCACCTTGCCGATCCCCTGTTCACGCCGGTGCCCGTGACCGAGCTGACCGCCAAGGAATATGCCGCTGCGGCGCGGGCCGCCCACGACAGTCCGACCACGACCCAGGTGTGCGTGGTCGATGCGGCCGGCAACGCAGTCTCCATGACCCACACGCTCGGCTCCTCGAGCGGGGTGGTCACACCTGGCCTCGGGTTCATGTGGAACAACTACTTGAACTGCTTCGACCCCAGGGCTGGCCGCGTCAACTCCCTGGCTCCCGGCAAGACCCGGGTGACGATGATGGTGCCCACCATGGTCATGGCCGGTGACCGGCCCGAGGTCGTTGTCGGCGCCCCGGGTGGCACCCGGATCGTGAATGGTGTCCTTCAGATCCTGCTCAACCTGATCGATCATGGCATGACGCCCCTGGAGGCGGTCAGCGCGCCGAGGGTCGACTTCCAGGGCGAAACCGTCCAGGCCGAGCTGCGGGTGCCCACCTACGTGCTGGCAGCGCTCCGTGAGCGCGGCTTCTCCGTGCGACAGCGGCCCCTGAGCTACGACAGCTACTTCTCACGAGTACAGGTGATCCAGGTAAGTGCCGACGGGGAGCTGATCGGCGCCTCGGACCCGCGCGGCGACGGCGGGATCGCGCTTTCTACATAAGAGGCGTGAGCTCAAGCGATCTGCCGGATGATCAGCGCGTCACCCTGGCCGCCTCCGCCGCACAGAGCTGCGGCGCCAAGCCGGGCGCCCCGGCGGCGGAGCTCGTGAGCAAGCGTCAGCACAAGCCGCGCCCCGCTGGCTCCGATCGGATGACCCAGGGCCACCGCACCACCATTGACATTGACGAGGTCCTCGTCCAGCGCCAGCATCCTGGTGACGTTCAGCGCCACAGCTGCGAAGGCCTCGTTGATCTCGACAAGGTCGAGGTCGTCGGTTTTCAGGCCGGCCTTTTCCAGGCTGCGGGCGAGAGCCAGCGCCGGCACAGTGTGCAGCCACGCGTAGCGTTCCGCGCTCATCCCATACGCGACGATCTCCGCGAGCGGCTGCACCTTCAGCGAGTGCGCCCTCTCGGCCGACATCACGACAACGGCGGCCGCGCCGTCTGAGACCTGGGAGGCGTTGCCGGCTGTGATCGTGCCGTTTGGGCTGAAGGCGGCAGGCAGGCGGCCGAGCCCCTCAGGAGTCGTCTCGGGCCGTACGCCCTCGTCCCGGCTCACGGTCAGTGCGCCGCCCTTCTGCTGCGGAGCGACTACTGGAACCGTCTCCTCGGCCAGCCGGCCCGAATCCCACGCGGCGGCCGCCCGTTGGTGGGAGCGGGCCGCCCACGCATCCTGGTCCTCGCGGCTGATCTCCAGCTCGCGGTTGACGCTGTCGGACGACTCGCCCATGTGCTGGCCTGTGAAGGTCGACCAGAGGCCGTCGTGGACCATGGCGTCCACGAGCTCGGTGTTGCCCATCCTTGCACCGAAGCGGGCCTTGGGCATGAGATACGGCGCTTGTGTCATGGACTCCATGCCGCCGGCCACCACCGATTCCACCTCGCCCGCCCGGATCATCTGGTCTGCCAGGGCGATGGCGTTGAGGCCTGAGAGACAGACCTTGTTGATGGTGATCGCGGGGATCTCGCTTGGCACTCCGCCCTTGATGGCGGCCTGCCTGGCCGTGATCTGCCCGGCGCCCGCCTGGAGCACCTGGCCCATGATCACGTAGTCGACGTCGGGGCCTTCGACGCCGGCTCGCTGGAGGGCAGCGCGGATGGCGGCGCCGCCGAGGTCCACCGCCGGCAGGTCCCTGAAGGCACCACCGAACCTGCCGATCGGAGTACGCGCCCCGGCGACGATCACGGATCGCGCGGTCACAGGCCCATGCTACCTGCGTTCAGCGACCCCGAAGCTGATGTTCCCCTGGTCCGTGGTCACGTTGATGGCGCTGCTGGGGTTTGCGCTGAGGTCTGCGCTCCATGTGCTTGTCAAGGGACCCCCGGTGCGGCTGAAGTGCCAGATCGGGTCCGCCTTCAAGTTTCCGGTGCTGGTCGCGACGATCGCGCGTGCGTCGGTCGGATCCGGGAGGGTGATCGAGACGTTGCTCTGCCGGCCGGCGTCGATATTCAGCGCGTTGCGACCCGGCGCGAGCGAGCCAGAGAAGAGGATGTCCCCTGCCCGCGACTTCACGCTTGCCGTGCCAGACACGGTGACATCGTCGAGCTGGACCGTACCAGGCCCGCCGTCTATGGTCGAGCTGTTGCGCAGCGAGACGTGACGGAGCGTTGTCCCTTGGCGGCCCCGGATGCGAAAGTTGCCGTCCAACCGGCCAACAGTCAGGTTGCCGAAGCACGTGATGTCCAGGTCTGTTCGAGCCGGGACCTGCACCCGCAGCTCAGCTGCGGTTGAGCGGCACGATGGGGTTGAGGGAGCTGGTCTCCTGGACGGACACGTCGTTCGCCTCGTGGCTGATGCTCACCCGCGCCTGGTTGACCGCCCACCCGGCTGCGGCGCGCGTAATCGAGCTTGCTGAGTGCTCATAATCCACGACGATCCGCCCATCGGCACCGGCCTCGACGTCGACGTCGCCGTGCTGTACGTCCAGGCGGAGGAGCGGTGCGTCGCCGACGTCGTACGTAGCTGTGCGGTGGACCTGAGCGGTGGTGGCCAACACGCTGCTGGTGCCCGCCAGGACACCGAATACAAGCATCGGAACGGCGACGATTCCAAGGAAAGTGCCGAGGACGCGCGCGTAGACGGGGATCGGTTCCATCAGCAGCCTCCTTCGAGGTCACCGCGACAACCGCTTCGGGGGCTGGGTCCCTGCGGAACGAATCGATAGCCGACCCCCCACACCGTCTGGATGCAGTCCCCGAACGCACCCAGCTTGGCACGCAGCCGCCGGACGTGGGTATCCACAGCCCGGTCGAAGCCTTCGAAGTCCTGGTTCCAGATTCGCTCGAGCAGGAAATCGCGGCTGAACGCCCGGCCGGGGTGGGTGGCGAAAAGCACGAGCAGCTCGTACTCCTTGGGCGTCAGATGCAGCGCCTGCTCGTGCAGGGTAGCGGTGCGGGCGCCGAGGTCGATCCGCAGTGGCCCTTGCACGACGGGAGCCGGCCCGCTCGGAGTTACCCCACTGCTTCGCTGACCCTCGATCGCCACTCGGCGCAGCGCAGCCCGCACCCGTGCCAGAAGCTCGCGCATCGAAAACGGCTTGGGCACGTAATCGTCTGCGCCAACTTCGAGGCCAAGCACCCGATCGACCTCTTCGGTCCTTGCGGTCAGCATGATGATCGGCATCAGGTAGTCCTCGCGCAGGCGGCGGCACACAACCAGGCCATCGAGGTCCGGCAGCATCCAGTCCAGGACCACGAGATCGGGCGGGCGCCGCTGGACGCTAGCCAGGGCGGTCCGGCCGTCAAATGCCTGCTCGACGTCGTGCCCCTCCGCTTTGAGATGGTCGCGCAGCAGGTTGTTCATGTCGACCTCGTCCTCCACCACCAGCACAAGAGCCATCGATTACCCCTCGCGCCGGCCTTCGTACCTTGAGTGGGGAGGGGGTGCCGAGGTGGGAGCGACCGGCAGGTGGACTGTGAAACGGCTACCGCTCCCGACTTCGCTCTCTATGGTGATGGTCCCGCCCATCGCCTCGACCAGGTCCCGGGCTATGGACAGGCCCAATCCGAAGCCCCCGGTGCTGCGTGTCCGTGACGCGTCGGTCCGGTAGAAGCGGTCGAAGACCCGGTCGAGGTCCTCGCGAGGGATGCCGATGCCGGTGTCCGAGACCGTCAGCGCCACTCCGCCAGGGCCGTCGGCCTGGGCTTCGATCGCGACCAGCCCGCCTTCAGGCGTGTAGGAGACGGCGTTGCGGACAAGGTTCATCATCACCTGCGTCAGGCGATCCGCATCCGCGAGGACCAGAGGCGGCTCGGGTTCAGGGATGCGTTCCACAAGCATCACATTGCGCTGAACTCGGGCCATCGGGCCGAGCGCGTCATGCACGTGGCGGACGACCTGTCCGACCGAGACCGGGCCGACCGTAAGTTTGAGCTCCCCGGCCTCGGCTCGGGCCACGGCCAGCAGATCGTCGACCAGTGCGCTCAACCGCTCGGTCTCACGGTCGATCACCTCGAGATAGCGCGCGACCTCCCGGTCGAGCGGCTTGTCGTCGCGCATCGTGAGCGACTCCACGTGTGCCCGGATGCTGGCAATCGGCGTTCGCAGCTCGTGAGAGACGTTGACGATCAGCTCCCGGCGGCTCTGGTCGGCGCGTTCCGCCCTTTTTCGCTCGCTGACCGCGACCAGGCGCGCCTCGGCCAGCTGCCGCCCGGACTCGCTCAGCCCCAGGAGGCGGGCGGCGGCGGCGGCCCAGCCGCGGCCTGCGACGTCGATCATGTAGAGCACCCAGGCCAGGACCAGGAAACCGGCCGCGACCAGCAGCCCGAGGGAGACGAGCAGGGCCTGTGGCGTGACGCCGGCAGCGCTCCCCGTGAGCCAGACGAGAGGCCCGGCGAAGTCGATGCTGTTGGGACGGTAGGTCAGCTGGTCGAGCAGGTACCAGACCGGCGCCCCCAGCATCGCGATGCCCCCGCCGATGCCGGAGACTGCCAGCGTCAGCGCGACTACCCCCGCCGGAAACTGGAGCGTCAGGTAGACGATGCTCTTCCAGGTGACCGCGCTGGCCAGGTGGTCGCGGGCCCGCTGCCAGAGCTTGCGGCCTGGCGGCCGAGGGACTGACATCGGTGGGACGTCCGCACCCAACCACCAGCGTGCCAGGTGGCGTTCGAAGACGGCGAAGCCCCAGGCAAAAGCGAAAGTGAGTACGAGGATCGGGATCCCGATCAAGAACGGGGTGGCACTCAAGCCCACGCCCAGGCCGCTCAACAGGACCATCAAGTAGACGGATCCGACCAGCGGCCTCGTCGCAATGAAGGCCGCCGACCGGTACGTCCGGCTGCTGACCATCGGCTTCAAGAACCGACCCACGGGCAGCGAGTCTATGAGGTGCCCGAGGCGAAAGGCGTTCGAATTGGTGTCCGATTCTCGTCAGATCTTGAGCGCACGACGGATCCATGCTTCCTGGGCCGCCACTGCATTGTTCAGGTTCGCACCCACGAAGTCGTGGTCAGCGCCGTCGAACCAGGTCAGCCTGGTGTCGATGCCCTTCTGCTGGAGCGCAGCGTAGGTGACGTTGGTCCACTCCGCCGGAATCGTATGGTCGGACGTTCCCTGGATGATCAGGACCGGTGGCTGGCCGGCCTCGAAATAGGTCCGGGGAGAGAGGTGGCGGTAACCCTCGGGGTTGCTGTCTGGTGTGCCAAGTGCTCCCAGGGACTCCGGCCGCTGCAGCCACCACTTCCGGGCGTTGTCAGCCATGTCGCTGCTGACGGGTCCGTGCAACACCACCGCCTTGACCCGTGGGTCAACGACCATCGCGAGCTGGCTGATGCCACCGCCGTTGCTGTGGCCGATGAAAGCGATCTCGCCCATGTCCGCCTGAGCCAGAGTGTTGAGCGAGCTGACGAGGTCGAGAGCGGTGACGAGCTCACCGACGATCTGCGGCAGGTCCGCCGGCGCCGGCCCCGAGCCGGCATAGCCGGGCCAGTTGGGCGCGACCGAGATGAAGCCGTGCGCTGCCATCGGATCGCCGAAGATCCCGGAGTCCTGACCGATCCAGTAGCGCTCGGGTGGGATGAAGCCGTGGTTCACGACGACGACAGGAAAGGGTCCGTCGCCATCGGGAAGGGAGATGGTGCCCGTCATGGTCTGGCCGCCACTCGGCCAGCTCATGTGGTATTTGGTGAAGCCCGAGCCACGGAACATCACATCGCCAAGCTGGAGCTTGCCGCCAGCATAAGGACGCACGCGAAGGGATTCGATGTAGTACGGCGGCTGCGGGGGAGTGGGGGAGGGGACAGGTGCTTCAGCTGCGGGTGTGGGGCCTGACGCCGGTGGGCTCAGTGCTCCTTGCGAAGAGCGAGTCGGGGTCGAGCGCACGACTGTCGAGCCGCTGGTGCACGCTGCGCCGGTGACGGCGAGTGCCAGGATTCCGGCAAGCCATCGCACGACCGGGACTCTACGCCGGCCGGCCTCGTGGCGGGTTCCATGACGGTTGCTGATGCTCTTCTGAGGATCTGGCTGCTGTAGGGGTCCGCAGTTGAGAACGTCAGTGCGAGGGTCAGTGCCCGGCTGATGGAAAGCCCGGATTTGACAGCTGACGCCCACGACTGTTATCTTCCCACCCGCACTTCGGGTTGACCGCCTGGGTTGACTCTAAGGGGGTAGATTCTTGGTCGTAAGTCGATATGTGACGCACGCAGCCGTCCTGCTGCTGGCGCTCGCACTGTCTGGATATGCGTCCTTAGGCCGCGGCCTCCCTGCTTCGCTGAGCCTGCGACTCGGGGAGGTCAACGCAGAGGGACTTGTGATCGGAGAGGGGGGTCAGGTCGGGAGCGTACAGCTTGGCCGCCTAAGCACCATTGTCAAACCCATAGCGATTCCTACCGACGCGCCGATTTCGCACGTACCGAAGGTCTACGAGGTACAGGACGGCGAGTCGCTGAAAGACCTCGCCACTCGGTTCCACGTGTCAGTCGAGGACATCCGGTGGTCCAACTTCTCGGACCTCAAGAACACTGCCAAGGATGTGGTCAAAGGCCAGAAACTGCTCGTCCCGCCGGTGGACGGCGTCGTGGTCACCACGCAGCAGGGTGACACTCCGATCAGCCTCGGCAACACATACCACGTGTCTCCGGCGGCAATCGTGGACTTCAACTACCTTCGCTCATCCGACCAGGACCCACTCATGCCCAACTCGCAGTTGGTCATACCCGGCGGCAAGGGACCTGACCTCGAGCGGCCACTCGTGCGGAATACGTACGGCACGACTGTTCGGACGGCCGGCTACACGATCGGCCCCTTCACCGGGTCGTACACGGTTGCTCCAGGCAATCGCTTCCCGTATGGCTACTGCACCTGGTACGTCTACAACCGGCGGCAGGTGCCGTGGCTGGGAAATGCATGGGAGTGGTTTGCTCAGGCTCAGGCGGCCGGCTGGGCGACCGGTCAGACGCCGAAGCCTGGTGCGATCCAGGTGACCTGGGAGAGCGGATTCGGCCACGTTGCGTATGTCGAGTCGGTCAATGCCGACGGGTCCTGGACGGTGTCCGAGATGAACTTCCGAGGCTGGGCCATCGTCGACATGAGGACGATCAAGCCTGGCGGCGTGCCGCTGATCGGATTCATCCTCTAGAGGGCGGCCCCTACCAGGCTGCGACCACTGGCCAGGAAGGCGAGCACCGCCGCGGTTGCCGCAGCCAGCGTCAAGCGGAAGGACAGTTTGGGCCGGTCCAAGAGCGCGGTGGTGACGATGCCGGCAGCCAGGATCGCTACGAGCGCCACGCCGGCGAGCTGGATGGGGCCTGGAGAGCCGGGCCCCAGCGCGACAGTAGCGTTGGCTCCGAGGAGGAGAAGTGCGGCCGCGGCGCCGGACGCGCGCTGGCCGATCGCCTGCGGGAGGCCGAGGACGCCCAGGCGGCGGTCGGCTGGAATATCCGGAAGCGCCTGGGTGAAATGGCCACCGGCACCGATCAGCGCACCCGCTACAGGCGCCCAGATGGCTGGCCACCGAGGGCCGGGCAGGCTGAGCGCGACGGCCGTCGGGAGCAGCCCGAATGCCACGGTATACGGCAAAAAGCTGAGCAGGGTTGACTTGAGGCCCAGGTTGTAGGCCATTGCGAAGGCAATTGCAGTCAGGTGGGCGACGGTGAAGCCGATGCCGGAGGCCAGCGAGAGGGGGACGCTGGCGACGAGGGCCACCAGGGCAGCTGTACGGAGCGTTGTGGGCCGCAGCCGGGAGCTGCCGGGGCCATCACCGGCAGCCCGGGCTCGGGCCAGCGGTTTGTCCAGCCTCTGAGCCGCCTGATCGAGGTCGCGGTCAACGTAGTCGTTGGTCCAACCCACGGCGCACTGGCCCGCGAGAACGGCGGCTGCCACCCACCCGGCACCCCAGCCGCGACCCGCCCTGAGCACGAGCAGGCTGGTCAGGAGGGTCACCACCGCCGCCGGCTCTGGGTGACAGGCCAGGAGGAGATCCACCACCAAAGGTCTGGCTCGAGCGTCTCCCGCGTATGGACCTGTGGGCACCGCCCATCTATGTTCGCACCGCCTCAGCATTGGTCGGTGGCCGCGTTGGGTACGATAGTTGCGCTTCTAACCAGGCACCGGCGCTTCAGCTGCCGGCGAGCGCCGTGGGTCGGCAAAGGGCATGTGGCGAGCCCAACGGTCTGTAAAACCGCCGCGAAAGCTGTGGGGGTTCGACTCCCTCCCGGCCCACTCGTATTCGAAATCAACCCCCCAGCGGGAACAGAATAAGAACCCCCAAAGCAGCTGCAACTGGTCGTCCCGCGCCGCAGCCGGCGCGGCCTGCTGCTGGGCTCGGCCTTCGTGCAGTGGCATTGAGCTGCTGTCCGAATCTGTTGACCGGCGGCTGGCCAGTGCGGTCCCGTCAGGAGATTCTCCGCGCCCTCGTCCCTCTCCCCTCCGACCGCAGCTGACAGCGATCTGTGATCGGTCCGACAGCGAACGCGAGCAGGCTCCGAGTCATGAGCGACGCGATCGAGGCCAGGGGCCTCGTCAAGCGATTCGGGAGGACCACCGCACTCGCGGGCATCGACCTGACCGTGCGCGCCGGCGAGGTCCACGGCTTCCTCGGGCCGAACGGCGCCGGCAAGACCACGACCGTCCGGATCCTCCTGGGCCTGCTCCGGGCGGATGCCGGATCGGTCAGCGTGCTCGGCGGCGATCCCTGGCGAGACGTCACCGAGCCCCACCGCCGCCTGGCCTATGTCCCCGGCGACGTCAACCTCTGGCCGGGGCTGTCGGCCGGCGAAACCATCGACCTGCTGGGCCGGCTGCGCGGCGGCCTGGACCGGCGCCGCCGGGCCGAGCTCCTGGAGCGCTTCGAGCTCGATCCCCGCAAGAAGGGCCGCACCTACTCCAAGGGCAACCGCCAAAAGGTGGCCCTGGTCGCGGCGCTGGCTTCGAACGTGGACCTGCTGCTGCTCGACGAGCCGACCTCCGGTCTGGACCCTGTGATGGCGGAGGTCTTCCGATCGCCGCTACCTCTCCAGAAGGTCAGCCGCTCCAACCAGGGCACGTGCCTGAACCACCGGGTTCTGGTCAAGCCCCGGTCAGCACGTCGACGTGGGGGACATCCTGGCCGACGGCCCTGCGATCGAGAACGGCGAGATGGCGCTCGGCCGCAACGTGCTGGTGGCGTTCATGCCCTGGGAGGGCTACAACTTCGAGGACGCCATCCTGCACTCGCAGGACATCGTCAAGGACGGCAAGCACACCTCGATCCACATCGACGAGTTCGAGATCGAGGCCCGGGACACCAAGCTGGGTCCCGAGGAGATCACCCGCGACATCGCCAACGTGGCCGACCACGCGCCGCGCGACTTGGACGAGCGCGGGATCATCTACATCGGCGCCGAGGTGATGCCGGGCGACATCAAAGGTGATCGGGGCGCTGGTCGAGGAGATGCCTCTCAGCACTCGCAGCGCCCGTTCCTCGAAGCCGCCCAGCAGCCCGGTTCGAACTTGACATTTATCTGCATACAGTTAAACTGGGCAGATAGTTTACCAGTTAACCATCAGCGTTGTGGAGGGGTCCGATGGCTGACTCCCTGGTTCTCGTCACCGGCGCGACAGGCATTGTGGGCACGGCGGTGCTCGCCGACCTCAAAGGCAAGCCAGGTATCAAGCTCCGGGCACTCGTCCGCAATCCCGACAAGGCAGCGACTCTGGTCAAGGAGGGGTACGAGGCGGTCCTCGGCGACCTCGAGGAACCGGACACCCTGCCGCAGGGTTCGACGGCGTGGATGTCCTGTTCCTGCTTACGCCCGCCTCCGCGCTCGAGCCCTCGATGGGCTCGAACGCTGTCACGGCGGCAAGGCATGCAGGTGTGAAGCAGATCGTCCTCAACTCGGCGATCAAGGCAGCGCACGACGCTCCAAACCGAAACGGCCGCCTGCACGCGCAGGTCGAGGATGCGGTGAAGGCGTCCGGCATTCCCTGGACGATCCTGAAGCTCCACTACTACATGCAGAACCTGCTCAGCTCGGCGAGCTCTGTCGCGTCTGAGGGATGCTGTAGATGAACTTGGGTGAGGGCCGCGTAGGAACGATCGACGGTCGTGACGTCGGCCTTTTCGCCGCCCGCGTCATCGAGCAACCGAAGCGGCAGGGGGCGACTTCACGACCGACGACTTCAAGCGGGTCGCTGGACGCGAGCCGTGCTCGTTCAAACAGTTCGCGACTGATTTCGCCGCCGCTTTCGGCGGGTCCCGGGTTCCGGCCACACATCCCTAGGAGGCAGCTGATGTCGAACGAGTTCTTCGCCCTCGACAAAGAGGGCGGTGACCCGATCTGGTACCTGCAGATCCTCATGACCATCAAGGCGAGCGGCGACAAGACGGGTGGCGCGCTGGGGCTGCTTGACTTCAAGACGCCCGCCGGCCAGACGCCGCTCCACGTCCACCACAAGGAGGACGAGGGCTGGTACCTGCTGAACGGCCGGGTGACGTGCACGTGCGGCGACGAGACGGCGGTGATCGAGCCCGGCGGGTTCATCTGGCTGCCGCGCGACATCCC
>Ga0126383_10000784_pt1 | contig 18365 bp, 13 predicted proteins | sample PanSoiMetPlot_35_FD_96882 | JGI IMG/M metagenome (GOLD analysis project Ga0126383, IMG submission 96882) | Tropical forest soil microbial communities from Panama - MetaG Plot_35 | ecosystem: Environmental > Terrestrial > Soil > Tropical forest > Bulk soil | place: Panama | collected 2016-02-17
CACTTCGCAAAGTTTTCTTGGGAACACGTTCTTGTCTTGGGCGTCTTATAGTCGGATGTTAGTTCGCCTCCGCCGTTCTCGAACTTCTCGCCTATGCCATCTCGGCAACCGCGGCGGTCGAGAAAGACGCCGAGAAGCGCAAAAAGGAGCTCCTGCGCGCGCGGTCGCTGGCCGAGCGCGCGAAAGGGCTAGGCCGCAACACCCAGCTCATTCGACTGCTGCTCGAAGCGATTTCGGCTGAGGGCGAGATGGCCGGGCGGACCCCGCCCGAGAAACGCACGCCCGCGGAGGAAGCCTTGATGGAAGGCGAAGCGGCTTTCGCCCAAGGCGAGATGGAACGCGCCATCGAGCATTACGAGCGGGCGCTGAAACTAGAACCGAAACTCTATGAAGCGCCGCTCTATATCGGCGACGCTTACCACAAGATGGGCAAGAACGATAAGGCCTACGAAAGCTATGCGCGCGCGGTCGCGATTGATCCCGACCGCGACACGGCCTACCGCTATTGGGGAAATGTGCTGATGCGCGAGAACAAGTTGAAAGAGGCGAAGGAGAAGCTGATCGAGGGCGTAATCGCCGCGCCTTACACGCGCTTGCCCTGGCAGTTTCTGACGAACTGGGCCGAGCGCAATCAGATCGAGCTCAGCCATCCGAGGATCGATATCCCGACCTCATCAGTCCAGAAGAAAGACGATAAGAACATCAGCATCTTCGTCAATCCCTCGGAAAAGAAGGACGGCTCAGAAGCGTGGATCACCTACAGCATCGCGCGCGCCGCGTGGATGACGAAGAAATTCTCTGACGCGTTCCCGAATGAGAAGCAGTATCGCCACAGCCTGCTTGAAGAGTCCGAAGCGCTGCGCATAACAGCCGAAAGCGTCTTGACTCAACTGAAGGAAGGCAAACTCAAGGAGAACTCCCTCGACGTTTCAATCGCCAACCTGTTGAAACTGCATCGTGACGGATTGATCGAGGTTTACGTGCTAGTGGCGAGACCCGACGAAGGGATCGCGCGCGATTACGCCGAATACCGCAAGAACAACCGCGACAAGCTGCGGCGATATTTGAATGAATACGTCGCGGCGGGAAAATAAGTAAGCATCACACATTTCATTTCTTGTATCCTTCCCGTCGTTGCGTTGAGCCCGCTATTGCCTCGTCCCATTCAACACCAGACTATCGATGAAAAACTCCATCATCCGGTCCTGCCGGATGCCGGAATGTCCCGCGTCCGGGCCGACCTGCACGTCAAAGCTCTTGCCGACCCTTTGCAGCGCCTGGATGAGCTGCATCGAGTTGTTCGGGTGCACGTTGTTGTCGGCGGTGCCGTAGTAAATCATCAACCGGCCATTCAGCTTGTCGGCGTAATTCATCGCGTTGCCCGCTTCATAGCCTTCTTTGTTCTCCTGGGGGATCCACATATAACGCTCGGTGTAGATGGTGTCGTAGTGGTACCACGAGGTTACGGGGGAGGAGGCCGACGCGGCCTGAAAGACGTCGGGGTGGCGCAACAGGCACATCGCCGAAGCGTAACCGCCGTAAGACGTGCCGAAGATGCCGACGCGATTCTTGTCGACGTAGGGCCGGCTCCAGAGCGACTTCACGCCCGCCGCCTGATCGTCCATCTCGACCACGCCGAGTTTCATGTAGATGGCGTCGAGGAATCGTTTGCCGCGCCCGCCCGCGCTGCGCGAATCGAGCGCCGCCACCAGGAAGCCGTATTCGGTGAGCGAGTCCGGCAGCGTGAAGGCCTCGCGCGCCCCGTTGGTGACAGGGCCTGCATAGACGCGGACCAGCAGCGGGTACTTTTTGTTCGGATCGAAGTTGGATGGGAAATGGAGCAGTCCGTGCAAATCGGTAACGCCGTCCGCAGCCTTGTACTTGATCAATTCGACGCGCTTCAGTCCGAGCTGATCGAATCTGGTCGCGTCGCTCTTCGCCAGCTCTTCAATGACGCGGCCGTCGGCGTCCACCAGCCGCGTCATGGGCGGCGAGTCGTGCGTCTGCGCCACATCGATGAAGTAATTGCCGTCCGGCCCCACGTCCACCATATGGTTGAACGCCGGATCGGTAAGCCGTTTGTCGCCGAGGCCATCCAATCCGACGCGATGCAATTGCAATTTCATGTGGTTGTCGCCGCTGCGCGCCATGTAATAGAGCGTCCCGGCCTCTTCATCCACACGCACGATGTTGGCGACCTCGAATTGGTGATTGGTCAACGTCGCAAGCAAGGCGCCGCTCAGGTCGTAGAGGTAGAAGTTGCGCCAGCCCGTGCGCTCGGAAGCCCAGATGAACCGTTTGCCGTCCTTCAGGAAATACATCGTCGGAGAGTTTTCGGTCCAGCTCGGCAGCCACTCCTCACGAACGATGCGGCGGCATTTTCCGGTCTCGGGGTCGCAGGCGGTGAACTCCATGATGTTCTGCCGGCGGTTGGTCCGGTTGCAGAGCAATTCCCTTCCGTCAGGCGACCACGAGACGTGATAGACGTAATGGCCGACGACGGAATTTCCGAACGGCTTTCCTTCGCGCACATCAACCTGAGTGGTTTTCTTAGTCTCGAGGTCGTAGATTAACAGATCGGCGATTGGATTGGGCGCGCCCGCTTTCGGATAGGCCTCGATGTCCATTCTGCTTTGGAGCTTGGTTTGATCGAGTTGCAGGAAGTAATCAGGTACGGAACTCTCGTCGAAGCGATAGAAAGCGATCTTCTTGCTGTTCGGGGCCCACCAGATCGCGGTGATCTGTCCCAACTCTTCGCCGTAAACCCAGCTCGCTGTAGCATACTTGATTCGCGTCTTCTCATTGCCGTCCGTCGTAATGGCGATCTCATTGCCGCCGTCGGCGTCGCTCAGCCACAGATTGCGGTCACGGTAGAAGGCTTTCAACTTTTCATTCGGCGAGAGGGCCGAATTAAATTGTCGCCCGCGCTCGAGGCCGCTCGCCCCCCGATGGCGACCTCCGGACGCGCCCGGCGGAGGCGGATTATTCTCTCCCGTCGGCGCTACCTCCACCGTCGTTCGGGTGGCGATCGTGTAGTTATAAGCTTTGCCGTCTCTCCGGAATTCGAAGGCCTGACCGCCGTCTTTCCAGACCACCGACAGCCCACCCAATTTGACTGAGCCGGGTATCTCGCGGTTCATCTTCTGATACTGCTCATAGCCGGGCATCGTCCTCAGTCGATCCTGCGCGCTAACGCCACCGGCGTTGGGGATGCAGAGTATGACCGCAAGAACGACAATCAGATTTCTTTGCAGAGTGTTTGCACTCCGTTTCTTCATCTTCCGAATCTCCTTACTCGAAAATTTTCCTGTCCCTTATTTTCCTGTCCCGGGTCGGATGATCGTGACTCGCGACCAGTCCCATACCTCCAACACACGGACGTTGACCGCCTTGACGCTCAGCGAGCGTTTCCGGCTTCACATCATGCAACGTCAATTGATGGTTGATCATTTCCAGCAGGTCGGACGCCTGATGATATTGAGGATTGCCCGGCGCCGGGTAAGAACCGATCCCGCCCACGATGTCGCCATAGGCATCAAAGAACGCCATCGCGTCCGCGCCTCGATGGTAACGCGCATCATACGTGATTAACCGTTATTCGACTATCTTCCCGGCGCTGCCTTTGCCGACGCGCGGCCCGCGGTTGTCGCGCGCCGGCGCGTGATCGAGATTCGCCACGCGGCGCCCGGTCTCGTAAACCAACTGCCCGACGCGCGCCATCTTCTCGAAGTTGATCTTCTCGACGCTGTCGGTGTTGTGGTGATAGTCGGGATGAAGTCCCGTCGTGAAGAAGACGATCGGGATGCCTTTGGCCGCGTAGCTGTAATGATCGCTGCGGTAGTAGACCTGCTCCAGATCAGTCGGGTCGTTCATCTCGAAATCGAGCTTGAGCGGCTTGGCCAGACCGGCATTGGCGTCCACCGTGATGTTGTGCAACTCGGTGCTGATGCGGTCGGAGCCGACCAGGTAGACCGAGTTCGCTTCTTCAGCCTTGTCGTCGCGGTCGCGTCCGACCATATCCATATTGAGGTCAGCGACGATTTTGTCGATTGGCGCCGTCGGATAATCGGCGTTATAGCGCGATCCCCACAAGCCCCTTTCTTCGCCCGCGAACCAGAGGAACATCAGCGAGCGTTTCGGCTTCGGTCCCGTGGCGAAGGCCTTGGCTAGCCCGAGCGTCGTTACCGACCCCGATCCGTCATCATCCGCGCCGTTCCAGATGCGGTCTTCGACCGCGCCTTTTGTGACGGGGCCTACCGCTCCCTGACGCGCGCCCTGTACGACTTCACCTTCGGCATAGCCGACGTGATCGTAATGCGCGCTGAAAAGCACGTAAGTGTCTTTGAGCTTTGGATCGGTTCCATCAATCACACCGACGACGTTGCGCGTGAACTGCGTGCGCACGACCTGGTAATCGGCGTCGAGATCGAAGCTGAGTTTGACGCCTTTGAGCGTGAAAGACGGGAGCGGCTCCTGCTTCGCCGCCTTTTCTTTCAGCTCGGCGTATTTGACGTCGGCGTTGCTGAAGAGGAATTCAAAGAAATCATCCTGCCCAGTCACCGCCGGCGATGTCGGATGATCCAATCGTTGCACGGTGGTGAAATCCCCTTGCTCGACGCCGCCACGGCCGGCGCCACCGGATCCGCCGCCCTGCCTTCCGCCGAATCCGCCTCCTCCAACGCCGATGCTCGCGGCGGCCTGTCGCTGCTCGAGGGCGTATCTAGAGCGCCCGAAGAGCGCGCGACGAAACTCCGTCCCCAATCCTTTCGGCCCATTGCCGCCGAGAAAGACGACGGCTTTGCCTTTCACGTCCTTGCCCGCGTAATCATTGTGATTGGCGAGCGGCGCGTCGAGGCCGTAGCCGAGGAATTCGACCTGATCCACGTTGAAGCTGCGTTTGCCGCCGACATTTTTAGGAAAAGTGACGCCCTCGCCATCTTTGAAAGTCCGCGTCTGGCCGTTCACTTCGACCGTGAGCGTCGAATGATTCGCGCTTTTGACGCCGAGCACGCGCACGCGCTGAAAGTACGATCCGTTATCGCCCCCCGGTTTGACGCCCCACGACCGCAGTTGCTCGGCCAGGTAAGCCGCGGCCAGCCCCAGACCTTCCGAGAATGTGGCTCGCCCTTCGAGTTCATCCGAAGCCAGATAGGACAACCATTTCTGCAGATCATCGGCGCGCACAGTAGCCTTATCGCCCTTATGGTTCTGCGCGGGAACGGCGCTGAGCGTCAGGCAGAGCATGACAATAAACACTAATATCCTAGTCATATGACGAGAGAGCATCTTTCTTTTCCTCCAGATTGGCGGTTGCAGTGGTTGGAAATCTTAACCGGTCACATTCGATTACGCGATCCCGCCGCGCGAGGTTACAGCATTTGCGTGACTCTCTCTGTCTGCGTCAGACGCTGTTCTGGTGAGCTGCAGTCGTCGTTGTGAGCAGATTCTCGGAGGCATGGGATTTGGCAGTTAGATGATTGCTGGGGTTGTTCAACTTGAGTGTTTCCCAATGCCACCTCGTTTGCGCTGATGGCGAGGATTAGAGAACGACATATCACATAGTGAGCGCAGTTGCCTTTGACATTAACATTTTTAGTTTTTCCAGGGAGCAGGAACTTCTTTCTCCAAAGCCGCGCGCTACAACCTCACCGTGCCGTCCAGACTGCTGGAGGCCATGCGGGACCCGTCGTCGGAAAATGATAGCGACGCCAGACGGAACACGGAAGGAATAGAGTTCCCGTTTAGCGAGCGGATCGTATAACTTCAACAGGTATTCATTGCGCCCAGCCGCAACGCTCCGCTGCGATTCGCCGATTGCTATCCATTCTCCATCCGGCGCGAAGGCCAGGGCGTCCACCGGATATTGCTCTTCCAGCCGCCAAATCTCACCGTGTGTGAGGCGCCAAAGGTGATGCCACTCGAAGCCGCGCAGATCTACTTCTCCCGGTCGCGGAATTGCGGCTCGCAGTAATTCCTCAACACGATTAACGTTGGCGCTCTCCCATCCTTCCTGCGCAAGGCGCATCTGCGTGTGGTAAAGCAGCCGGCGGTTGGCTTCCAACTGATCTGCGCGCTGACGATAGCGGAAGAATAGCAGCGTAAGACTACCTACCAGCGCCAGCGCCAGCCCAACGACGAGCGCGGCCCGCAACAATCCACGCCGATAAGCGGCGCGTTGACGCTGTAACTCAGCCCCGGGCATGTTGGCGGCAATCCATCGCCGGTCGAAGACCCGCGCATAGATGCGATTGCGCAATTTTAGCCGACCCGCATCCGAACGCGTAACACCGGACAGCCGCAACGCGCTGACCAACGCATTGCTCTCGTCGTCAAGAACAGCCTTCCCATTTCTGATCTGCTGGTAAAGATCGAGCAGACTGGCCTGATCAACGTCGCTGCGCAACAAACGTTCGCGCACAAAAAGCAGGTTGTCGTCGCGCTCTTGCGCCCGGCGCGTGAAAAAAAGTTCGGCGCATAGACGGTCAATCCCGTCACGCGCGCTGACGTTTTCATCAGCCGCCGCCTGACACAACCGTTGCGTCAGGTAAGGATGCCCGCCCGTCCAGTAGTGGACGCGTTCGAGCAATACCGCGCCACGATCGCTCTTGTATGGCAGCCCGCGCGCCAGCAACGACGCCTCAGCGCGAGTGAAGTCGTACAGTTCGACGCGCCGCCCGATGTTGAAGGGCGTGAGACGCTTGTCACGGATCAAGTCACCCGGCGTCGCCACACCCAGCAGGCAAAATGTCAACGGCGCCAACCCCGCGTCAATACCGCGCTGGTTCCAGCATTCACGGATGCCGGCGAAGAATTCATCCGCCGAGAAAGGCAGGCTGCGCACCGCGTCTATTTCATCAATGAAGATCACGATCCGCTGGGGAAAGCGCGGCGCCACGACCTCCCGAATCGCCTTGATCCACCGCTGCAGCGGCCCCAGCATCAGCTGAGTTTGCCAGAATTCGATCAGTTCATCTTCCATATCGAGCCGCTGCCCCAACTGCATCAGCAGGCCGCCATACCACTGCTCCGGGCTGAGGTTCTGACCAACAGCGGTTAAGTCCAGGACCGCCACCCCGACACCTGCTTCACGCAGTCGCGCGGCTGTTCGAACCATCAAACTGGACTTACCCATCTGCCGCGCGGTCAGCAAATAACAGAATTGCCCTCGCATCAGCGCGTCACACAGTTCCTTATCCGCCTGCCTCTCGACGTAAGACGGCGCGTCGTGACGTAGCGTGCCACCCGCGACATAAAAGACCGTGCTGAGATTTATCTGTGAAGTGTTCATCCGCTAATCCTGTCCGGTAAGTATCCTTGGCTGATATTCGCCCCGGCGGACGCTATCTTGAAACACCACCACCGACCGCCATTAGAGTAGATGTTTGCGCAAAAATTCGGCGTAAAGCCGGCAACGCGGCCTGGCTTCGGCTGCTGATTCGCCAGCGAGCACGCCCGGGCTGCGTAGCCGATAAAATTCGGCGGTCGTCAGCCCCGGCTCGCCATGCAAAACACGCCTGACGGCATCGCGCAATGCGGTGTCACGTTCCAGAGAAAGCAACATTCGGCGCAAATGGTCACCGAAGATTCCTTCGCCCTGGTCAGCCTGCGCCTCGATTAAGGACAGCGAAAGCCCGCGCTGGGTCATTTCATAAAAACCACGCTGCGCCAGATAAGGATGGCCGCCCACCAGATCGAAATAGCGAGTCAGTTCAGGCTCGTCGAGCGGAGAGCCGTAACGCCGGTTGAGCTCGGCCAATTGTCCACGAGTGAAATCTTCCAAGGTCAGCCGCGTGCCGACGTTGAATGGAGATTGATTGAGATCGGTTATGAACAGATGGGCCTCAGTCGCATAAGCCATTGCGAGAGTGAAGCGCGGCCACGGCCCCACCGGGTCGAGCGCTCGCAGGTTATGCCATGACCGAAAAAGCCCGAAGATTTCGCTCGCGTAGGGATAACTGAAGAGCCGGTCGACTTCGTCCAATCCCCACACCAGCGGCGCGGCGGATTGCGCCAGAACTTCGCGCCGCAAGTACCGCTCGAAGTTGCTGCTCGGGCTGATGAAGTCGCTCCACACCTCGTGGGGCGCCACGTCGAGTTCGAGTTTGTCGGCGATCAATTCCGCCAGAGTCAGCAGCAGCTTTTCCGCGCTGGCGAAGGCGTCTAGAGTGAAGTGCTGGAAGTCGGTCAGAACGACCGCCGCGCCCGCCTCGCGCGCCTGCTGCAGTCCACGCGCCAACAACGAGGTCTTGCCTACTTGCCGCGCGCCTTTGACCAACACAATGCTGTCGCGCCGGGCAATCGCCGCGTGAAATTCGTCGTCGGTTGCGCGCGTGATATAAAAATTGGAATGGAGTGGAAGCGCTCCGCCAGGCGGCTCTGATTGCGCCGCCGATTCGATCACCGCAGCCACACGCGGGGCAGGAACCTCTCCAGCTCGCGCATGGACTTCCATCACAAACCGATAGCCGTGCCGCGCCACCGTTTCGATATACCGCTCGTCACCCAGTATCTTTCGTAGCGCGTTGACACTGACTGTGAGGTTGCTCTCTTCGACCTCGGCATCCGGCCACACTTTCGACAGTAACTCATCTTTCTCCAGCACCTGACCGGCGTGTCGAACGAAGAAGACTAATAGGTCGAAGAGTTTTGGCCGCAAAATGACCACTTGGTCGTCACGCAACAATCGGCGCTCGGACAACTCCAGGCGGTACGTCCCGAATTCGTACATCAGGCGATTTCTTTTGTTCATCGAGTTACACCGGTTTATGTGAAGTTTTAGCGTTCTTTATCAGGATTTTTCCTGAAAATTAAAGACGCTGAAAGCCCTCATCACCTATCCTCCGTCACATCAATGAAGTTAGCGAATCGGTTTGAACTCGATGCCACGTCGATTACTGAAGAAATGGCAGGCGGATTGTAAGGCATAGGCTTCGGCCGGAACAATACGATGCTGATGAAATTGGCTTACAACAACAAAAAAGGAGAAGAATGAATGATAGAAAAACAGATTGCCCTTCAAACGACATCACTAATAGCGAATCTCCGTTCCTACGACCTTAAGCCGGAAAAACAGCAAGATTTCCCAGGCTTTTATGAAATGATCATAAAGCCATGGTTGATAGGGTGGGGAGTGCAACAGGCAAAAGCGTGGATTATTGCTAGGAACGGGAGCGTTCAGTTATTCGTTTCGTGCTCACCTGTAGATCCTCCCTGGGATGATATTCCAGGTCTTGGGGAATTTATCATAGGGACAGAGGTGCAGGTTCAACAGCGGCCCGATTTAAGCTTCCCCTAGTATTGGACATCGCCAGAAAGAGCCAGACGATTGATAACCAAAGCGCGTCAGCGACTAACAGCCAACAGCCAACCGCGCTTGTCCTCAGCCAATAGGGTTAATTCCGTCGTCAGCTTATGACCTCAGCCCTCGGCAGCGTCCGTTGGGACGCTGCAAACTGTTCGCGCCGGATCAGTCGCGCTCCGTAGGTAAAACCTATACGCGCGCGGACTGATTCGACGCAAACAAATCGACCGGTAATCTCCTTGACTGGATCAGGCGTTCGACCTCGGCCAAGTGTCCGGTTCAGGCGCCGCCGCTATAACCAAATCTTCCGACAAAGGAGTGTTAATTATGCTTGGACGTCATGGTTTTGGTTCACATCGAGATCAATCTCAGCCGTACGGCGAATTCCAGCCCACCGGAAAGTTCGGCAAGATGTTCACGAAACTCAGCGCGTTGATTCCATCTCCGGAGAGTTTGACTGAGTTGGGCAATGGAATGTTGGACGCTATGCCCGACGATCCTGCCGGGGATAACAACGATGTGCCGGCTGGGTATACCTACCTCGGCCAGTTCATAGATCACGACATCACGTTCGACCCGACGTCGTTGCAGGAGAAACTGGTTGACCCGTCCGGCTTGAGAAACTTCCGCACGCCAATGCTCGACCTGGATTGTCTCTATGGTTCCGGCCCCGCTGACCAACCGTATTTGTACCAACGCGACGACAGAGAACTCTCCCAAATCGGGAAGACCAGTTCGACCCCGCCCGGTGGCGACCCCAGCGTGCCGACGGAACTGCCTTTCAATCTTCCGCGCGCAGTCAACGGGTTCGCTACTATCGGCGATCCAAGGAACGACGAGAATCTGATTGTGGCCCAACTACACCTCGCCTTCCAGCGGTTCCACAACAAGGTCGTCGCGGAAATCCGCGACGGCAAGATTCAGCAGGTGGCGCCACTGCGGAAGAAGCCGTTTGACGAAGCGAGGGATTTGGTGATCTGGCACTACCAGTGGATTGTGCTGAACGACTTCCTGCCCCGCATCCTCGACAATGAGCAGCTGGACTTGGCGTTGGAAGAGCGGCGGTTTTATGAACACGGCGTTGATCCCTACATTCCCGTGGAATTTTCCGTCGCCGCCTACCGCTTCGGCCATAGCATGGTGCGCCAGTCCTACGATTACAACCGCGTCTTCCGCGCCAACACTCAGCCGTCGGCCTCGTTGAAGCTTTTGTTCTTCTTCAGCGGCCTCTCGGGTACTGGCGAAGGCGCGCCGATCCCCAGCGATTGGATCATTGATTGGCGCAGATTCTTCGAGGTTAGCGATGGCTTCGCGGTTGGCCTGAGCCGGCAAATAAATCCCTTCCTGGTGGGTTTCCTGCAAGACCTGCCGAACGTCCCGGCGCCAAATTCATTGGCCGTCAGAAATCTGCTGCGGGGACGCAGCCTCGGATTGCCGCCCGGCCAGAGCGTGGCGCGGTATATGGGCTTCACCGCGCTGACGCCGGAAGAATTGTCCCAAGGGCCGGACGGCCAAATCGCCGCCAAGCACGGTTTCCACATTGAGTCGCCTCTCTGGTACTACATCCTCAAAGAGGCCGAAGTTCAGGGCAAAGGCAAACGCCTCGGCCAGGTCGGCAGCCGCATTGTCGCCGAAGTCTTCGTCGGGCTGCTGGAAGCCGACAGCAGTTCATTTCTCGCGCGGAATCCGAATTGGAAACCGATTCTGCCCGGGCGTGTGCCGGGAACGTTCACGATGGCCGATCTTCTGACATACGTGGGCGATGTCAATCCAATAGGTGATAAAGCGTAAAACCAAACCGCTTTCTTTGGTCAGTGAGGTGAAATTATGAAACAGTCGCATCCTTTCCTGTGGTTTCTGCTGATTCTGTTGATCAGCACTGGGCTGGCGCAAAGTACCGGCGCGGGAAGAAACGCCGGACAATTGCTCCGGGAAATTCAGGCCCTGGAAGGCAGGGCCGGAAGTTATCATTCATGGTCGCCGGCCTTGCAGAAGGCCTACGATCAGTCCCTCAACACTCTCTACGGAGCCTTCAGCGAGGCCGTCGGCGCGGAGATCGGGCAGACCGAGCAACTGCTCGGCGCAATTGCCGATCCGGCGGCCCGGAGGCCGCTCGAAGAATACCTGGCCTCTCTCAACAAGGCTCGTGAGCAGGCAAACCAGCGGCTCACCGGACAAACCGCCCTCAGCCTGCCCGGGGCTCTCGTCGCGGCGCCCGCCTCAGCCGGCAGCGTCTCTGCTGGCGCCGCTCCTGGCAATGGCAATGTGGCGGCTCCGACCAGTAATCCAACGCCGCAACCAACCCCCAAGCAGAAACCGGAATTAAACGTCCATGTCATAGACAAGGGTACAGGAGTGCCGATTCGGAAAGCCAGAGTGACGCTGTATCTGCTCGACACTTCCAATTCGGCGCCTAATGACGTCGAATCTCCGGAGGATTATGCGGAAACGGATAATCAGGGCATAGCCTGTCTTCCGCTGAGGTATAACAACGAAAAGTACAAGATCGCGGTGCAGAAGGATAACTATTATCCTTATCTTCAGCCGTCTTACATCACGGCCTCTGATGGAAAAATCCCTACTGCTTCCGTCAACGTATACCTGACGCCGCTCGGTGATGAGTACTATCGTGTTCTGGTCGGGGCGGAGCAGTCCGGGGCCAGTTCCACGCGCAGCCAGCAATCCGCCTTCGTCAACTTCTTCTTCTCGCACCCGCTCTTCCGGCGGCCTCCCTGCCCTCAACGAAAGGAGCCTGACGCCTACCGCAACGACGAGCGGCAGCCAAAGCGGAAATTATCGATCACAGATATCGCCTGCATTCCCGAAAGGGCTGATCCGCCCAAGTGGAGTCTGTGGGGTGACTTGCGCCTGACCAGCGTGCCGAAGGGGCAGCAACATCTCTTCAAGTCCTTCAACAGCACATTCGCCGACAATCTGACCAGCAGTATCAACGGACTGACTGATCAGACTGCGGCGGTTTCGTTTCAGGCCGGTATTCAAAAACGTTTCAGGCAGGGCTATCTCGCGGGTCGTAGGTTTGACATCAGCTTTGTGGTCGGCGGTGGGGCGCTGACGCCGCTGTCGCCGGCGGACTCGGTCGAACTGTTCCAGATTCCGTACAACGACGAGGCGCGTCAGAAGAAACTGCTTGAGCGGCTGAAATTCAACGCGCCGTCAGGCTTCGACCCGTCAATTCTGAAGCCGGACAAGTACACGCACATCGCCTTCATCAGCACCGACCGAGACCGGCTGCTGCGGAGTTGGTATGGCGGCTTACGATTCGAGACACAGTACGGCGACATCGTCCCCACGCGGCCACCGGCGATGTTTGACGTACTGATCGGGCAGGATGAAACCGTGACTGGAGGCAGGATGCGTGGCAGCGTGCTGAAACTTGATGGCTTCTTCCCGCTGCCGGCTTACGGCGGCAGGCTGCTTTACCTTTTCGGCTCGACCTCGATGGGACTGGCGCGGACAAAGTTCGGAGAGCCGCTGCTGCTTCCCCCGGCTGACGGCATGACTACGCCGACTTCGGAAAAAACCTTCATGTTCACCCTGCCGCCTGCCAATCGGGACCTTTACCGCTTCGGAGTAGGCTTTAACGTCTTCGAACTGTTCAAGCCTGGGGGCGGGTCGAAATAGTAGACGGTTCAGGCCGGAGTGAGGTTTTGTCGCTTCACCCCGGCCTTTTTTCACCAGGGAGAGGAGTCAGACGCACAACATTTCGGCTCACACCACTCACAACGACATAATCCCAATAGACTTACTCCACCGCTTTCTTCGCCTTCGGCCTCATATTCGCGGCCAGCGTCTTTTTGCGCATCCTGATTGATTGCGGCGTGACCTCGACCAGCTCGTCGTCGGCGATGTATTCGATCGCCTGCTCCAGCGTCAGTTCGCGAACCGGAACCAGGCGCAACGCTTCTTCGGCTGTTGACGCCCGCATATTGGTCAGTTTCTTTTCGCGGACGATGTTCACGTCCAGATCAACGTCCCGCGAGTTTTCACCGACGATCATTCCTTCGTACACCGCGGTCTGCGCTTTGACGAAGATCTCGCCGCGTTCCTGCAGGTTGTATATCGCGTAGGGAGTCGCGTCGCCCGGACGGTCCGCGACCAGGCTACCCGAGCCTCGGCCTTCCAGTTCGCCCTGCCATTTGCCCCAGCGCAGGAACAAGGTGTTGAGCAATCCCGTGCCTTTCGTTTCGGTCAGGAATTCGTTGCGGAACCCGATCAACCCGCGCGACGGGATTTCAAACTCCATCCGCACTCGCCCGTGGCCATGATTGATCATTTTGGTCATGGTCCCTTTGCGGCGGCCCATCGCCTCAGTGATGACGCCGATGAACTGGTCAGGCGCGTCAATTACGGCGAGTTCAATTGGCTCGCGGGTTTCGCCGTCAATCCTGCGCGTGACGACCTGTGGGCGCGCGACGTTCAGCTCGAATCCTTCGCGCCGCATCTGTTCGATCAAAATCGCGAGCTGTAATTCACCACGGCCTGAGACTTTGAAGCTGTCGGGCGAATCGGTCTCTTCGACGCGGATCGCGACATTCCCCAGCAATTCCTTATCGAGGCGCGCGCGAATCTGGCGCGAGGTGACGAACTTTCCTTCCTTGCCGGCGAACGGCGAGGTGTTGACGCTGAAGATCATCGAGATCGTCGGCTCATCGACTCTGATGCGGGGCAGCGGGCGCGGATCGATCGCCGATGTCACGGTGTCGCCAATGTTAATGTCTTCGATGCCCGCAAGCGCGATGATCTCGCCCGCCGACGCCGTCTCGACCGGCGCCTGCTTCAGACCTTCGAAAGCGTAAAGCTGCGTGATCTTCGTCTTCCGCAATTGGCCGTCGACGCCCACGACCGCGACCTGATCACCGGCCGCGACGGCGCCGTTGAAGATGCGGCCAACGGCCAGGCGGCCCACGTAATCGTTGTAGTCGAGATTGGCGACCAGCGTTTGTAACGGCGAATCTTCGTCGCCTTGCGGCGGCGGGATGGTTCGGACGATCTCTTCGAAGAGCGGCCGCAGATCGCGGCCTTCGTGATCGAGTTCGTGTTTGGCGACGCCGTCGCGCGAGACGGCGTACAGGATCGGGAAATCGATCTGTTCGTCGTCGGCGTCGAGGTCGATGAAAAGGTCGTAAACCTCGTTGACCACTTCCGTCGCGCGCGCGTCATGGCGGTCGATTTTGTTGATGACGACGATGGGTTTGAGTTTCTGTTCGAGGGCTTTCGACAGGACATAGCGCGTTTGAGGCAGGGGCCCTTCCGACGCGTCAACCAGCAACAGCACGCCGTCAACCATCGTCAGCACGCGTTCGACCTCGCCTCCGAAATCGGAGTGACCCGGCGTGTCGAGGATGTTGATTTTGTAATCTCCGTAATGCACTGAGGTGTTTTTAGCCATGATCGTGATGCCGCGCTCGCGCTCCAGGTCCATCGAATCCATGACGCGCTCGACGACGCGTTCGTTGGCGCGGAACAGTCCCGATTGTTTCAGCATCGCGTCAACCAGAGTGGTCTTGCCATGGTCAACGTGCGCGATGATGGCGATGTTGCGAATCCTGTCTCGTGTGATTGTGGATGAATTCATATGAGTTTTGGCGCAAAAGCTGAGCGCTTGACGAGCAAACGCAATGCTATCAATTGACCGGAGCTTTGTCACATCACACGGAGGCGCCGGGGATTAGCGCGGATGCGACGGATCGAAACGGGGTTACTCTCCACAAGCGCTTGCCAAATTCTTCGGAGCGAGACTATTATTAGCTCTGCGCCAGGGCAATAGTGAGCGCCTTAAAGACGTCTTGCCTCTCTCCAGCAAAACGCGCTGTAGGTTCATGGTTATGAATGCCCGGCGCCACCTTGACAGGACTAGGATGTTTCAATCCCTCCCTCGTACGGCTGTCGCACGATCTCCCTTAATGCCTGGGTCTTGGTCGATATACGGCGGTTCTAATCCCATAAGTCATCAAACGCTATGCTCTCCAATTCCGTCATCGGAAAGCGACAGTTCACCATACGGAGTGCTTGCTGCGGCAGGATCGCCTAAATTCTGCGCTGCGACTTTCGGTTAGGGCGGCGCCGATTCGGATTTAGGCTTTGAATCGATGAAACGATAAGATTATCTATACCAATTTCAGCGGAGGTCGAAATGGGAAAAAGCAAGAAAGGCGGAAAAATGAAGAACAAGAATGGCAAGGACGAGCGCAACCGGCATATCGGCAATGGCAATGAGCTAATCAACCGGCTGAACAACGCGCTGTCGTTAGAATACGCCGCGACGATCCAATATCTGCAACAACAATGCGTGGTGACGGGGCAGAAGCGGCAGCAATTCGCTTCCTTCTTCGCCGCGTCGAGCAGCGAGTCGCACCTGCACGCGCAAAACCTGGGCAACAAGATCGTCGCGCTCGGAGGGGCGCCGACTACCGAGATGGCCAAAGTCCGCGAAGGAAAAAATCTCACGCAGATGCTCCAATACGATCTGGAGATGGAGCGCCAGGCGCTGGACGCTTATGTCAAAGCATGGGAATCGGCTCAGGGCAACCACCCGCTGGTCTTCTGGCTTGAAGAGGTCATCAGCGCGGAGCAGTTGCACGTGGACGAATTGGAGAAGCTCAACGCCGATTATTCCTGAGGCTCGCTTCATGTCGCAGTGAGCGCCCCAGGAAGGATGAAAATCAACCACGAAGAAACGAAGGACACGACGAAAGAGCAGAAAAGACCGTCGTGTCCTTCGTTTCTTCGTGGTTGATTTTCATCCGTTGCGATTGAATGCCGGCTACCGGATAATGAGGCCTCAATCAAATTTGGACCGCAGGAGGAACGAATGGCCGAAGTTATCAATTGCGCCCGCTGTGGAAAGAAAATGCCCGGTCTGGAGAAGCCGCCCTTCGGCAACGCGCTCGGCAAGAAGATTCACGAGCAGATTTGCCAGGGTTGCTGGAAGGGCTGGCTGATGACCCAGAACCAACTAATCAACCATTACGGTCTGAGCACGATCAACCCGGAGCACCAGCAGTTTTTGATCGAAAACATGGAGTCTTTTCTGTTCGGTCAGGGTTTGAAAACGCAGATTGACACGACGCTGCAAGGGACCATCACACATTGATCCTGATCGCGCGAATGTCCTTCGGCGCTCGCGGCGCGCCCGTCCGTTTCGTTCATGAGGCGTTCGTTGACAAGCCAGAGGCGCCGTAATATCTTTTCGCGCGGTTTCATATGAGAACGTCGTCAGGTAGTGGTTATGAAAAGAGACAAGTTTGTGGGCATCGCGCCAGATGATGACAACGACATCAGGGTCATCGAAGACCTTTCATCCATCCGCGCCGTTGACGCGGGTGATTTGTGGAGCGAGTTGCGTTCATTGCTGCGCGACGTGCTCTTCGCCGGCATTATCGCCCTTCTGATCGTGGTTTTTGTTGTGCAGCCGGTGCGAGTCGAAGGCCAGAGCATGATGCCCAAGCTGCACGACCAGGATCGCATCTTCGTCAACAAGTTCATCTACCCGCTGCGCGAATGGATCGGCGACAAAGAGCCCATCAAACGCGGCGACATTGTCGTGCTGCTCTTTCCGGACGACCCGTCAAAATCCTATATCAAGCGCGTGGTCGGGCTGCCCGGCGAAGAGATCAACGTCGAGAACGGCAAGCTCTACGTCAACGGCGGGCAGATTGACGAGCCGTATCTGGACATGGATTACCTTTCATCGGATTCGATGCCAACGTCGGTCCATATCAAGGATCATCATTATTTCGTGATGGGGGACAACCGGCGCAACAGCAGTGACAGCCGTTACTGGGGGCTGGTTCCCGAAAAATACATCTACGGTAAGGCCATCTTCCGCTATTACCCGTTCACGCCATTCGAACGGGTCGGTAAACTCGAATAGCGTCGTTGGCGCCGTCAATCAAAGAACTCCTGTGCAGCGCGGCGGCGACAAGCTGTCCGCGCTTTGTTTTGTGAAATTACACCGGATATGCTCGTCAATCTTCGTTTACTGTTCGGGCTGCTGTGGCAGCCGATAACCGCCACTCAGCGGTTGCGCGAACGCGCGTCGGTAGCGTTCGCCGTCTCCGCCGCGTGGCTGATGACCTTTCTATATCTGGTCGTCGCGGCGCAGCTGTTCGATCATGCGCAGGGAGGCCGGTTGAGCGAGGATGTTCTGAACGGCGGCGAGACCGAATCGGGTTTACTTGCGCTTTCGGGAACGCTGACGAGCGCGGCGACGAGGGCGGTGATGGTCGTGCTGTTCGTCGCGGTCGTCTACGTGCCCTTCGCGATCCTGATCGCCAATCTGTTTGAGCGGCGCGCCAGCTTTTCGCTGGTCATCCGCGAAGAATACGCGCCCGTGGTCTCCTGCTCGCTTCTTTCGCTGGCCGTCTCTTTGCTCGTGACCCTGGCGCCGGCGCTTCTGATCGGATGGCAGAGCGCGCGGCTGGCGCCCGACGTGATCCCAGGTTACCTGGCGCTACTTCTTGTGATGTGGCTGCCGATTTTCGCCGCTTTGATGACGATCACGCTCGGAACTTCATTTCGCATCGGATGGGCGGCGGCGGCGGTGACCACTTTGATCTCGTTTCTCTCGCTGCTCGGAGCCTCGTTGCTGATGCAGGCGGCTTCATTCGTTTGCGCGTCGCCCTTTCTCATGCTGCTGCTGGTATTTTTATTGCGGGACAGAATTGACGAATTCATCGGCGCGACGCGCTCGCGGCAAGCCTTTAAACAGAATCTCGAGGCCGCGACGCTCAATCCGGCTGACGCTTCGGCGCATTACCAACTGGGATTGATCTACCAGAAGCGCGGCGAGCTGGACGCGGCCACGGGGTCGTTTAGACGCGCGGTGGAGATTGATCCAAGAGAAACCGACGCGCATTATCAACTCGGGCGCATCGCGCGTCAGGAGGGACGCCTGAACGAAGCGGTTCAACATTTCGAACGGGTCGTGCAACTGGAACCGTCGCACAGCCAAAATGAAATCTGGCGAGAAACCGGTCTGGTCTATTACGACGCCGGGCAATTCCAGGACGCGCTCGAAATGTTCGATAAGTTTTTGGATAAA
>Ga0126383_10000785_pt1 | contig 18365 bp, 21 predicted proteins | sample PanSoiMetPlot_35_FD_96882 | JGI IMG/M metagenome (GOLD analysis project Ga0126383, IMG submission 96882) | Tropical forest soil microbial communities from Panama - MetaG Plot_35 | ecosystem: Environmental > Terrestrial > Soil > Tropical forest > Bulk soil | place: Panama | collected 2016-02-17
GCTGTCCCTGACCAGTGCGGCTGGGCGCGGCGGGAGCCACGCTGGCAAAGCTGTGTTCGGGTAGCAGTCAGCCAGAAGAGGACTCGAACCTCCACAGCAACCCACTGGTCCCTGAGCCACTAGCGCCGGCCAATCTCTCCAAATGGTGCCAGCGAAATTTTGTTCCTCTGTATCGGGTCTCAGTAGCTCCCGTCAATGTCGAGGGCCTTCTGCCACCATTGCACCAGGAGAAATCCCGCCGAACTGGGATTGCACAGCAGAGGCTCATTTGGACGGTGATGCTGGCTGGCTCTACCCAAAGTCAGCGACGTATAGCCCGACTTCGAGGGTCTGAGACCGCACCAGCAGCCCTACGGAGTCCTCCCGTGCATTCTGGACGCTGGCCGCTACCCTTCGGCCGGCAGACCAAAGACTCCCCAGCGGACTCCGCAGGCGCGATTTGAGGCTCCCCACTGATCGGCCCACCGCCCCTGCCGCTCCAATGACAGCGCCCGGTGTCTCGTTGCGCGGGCAGGTCCGCTGCTGCCGATGGCTTGCGCCGATCCTACTGTCCAGGTGGGGCCGTGAGCGGTCGTCATGACCGTTTTTGGATGCAAGGAAATTTGGTGTAACATGCAATCGCTAGCTGCCAACGGGTCGTGCCGAAAGTCCCTGCGCTTTTAACGGCAGCGTCCACGGCGGGCGATCATCCTGAAATTCAATCCATATCCGTGCGAGCACTCGTGAACACGGGAGGAATATCATGAAGCGCCACAAATTTCTGAGTTTCTTGGCCATGAACAACTTCGAGCGGCCGAAGCCGTCGGTTCCCTTCGAGGTAGGTGAGCAGGTCCGTGTCTCGGATGGTCCGTTCGCGTCCTTCAATGGCGTTGTTGAGGAGGTCGACGAGGCGCGCTCCCTGCTCAAGGTCGCGGTGTACATTTTTGGCCGCACCACGCCGGTCGTGCTGGAATTCGGCCAAGTGGAGAAGAGCTAACGCGGCTCTCGATCCAGTGGATTGATAGGAAAGCCGGCAAAACACCCTGCGCTATACAGGGCGCACGCAGGAGCATTTAGTCTCCCTCGACCTCGCTTCGCTCGGTGTCGGTCCCGGCCAGCGAGGCAGCCATCAGGATCGATCGGGTTCGCTAAGTGCCGCTGGGAACGCAACAAGTTGCGTAGGTGGTGCCCAGAAGAGGACTCGAACGCCCCAAAGAAATCGGACACTTAGAAAGAAAGTGGGACAATTGGTTCCCATAGAATTGCAAGGCTTTTTCTGGAATTGTCCCGCCGTCGCGAAGATCGTCCTGAGTGAAACGAGACGGGCAGGCAACGCCCCGATGGGCCGACTTGCTGCGTCGGCTTTGATCTTCAAGAGGCCGTAACATGCGCCGCGCGATGCGTGGCGGATTGTGCATGGCTATCGATTTCAAAGCCTCCAGACGCTCATGCGGGAAACTCCCATGCCGCGATCTCCGCCGGCCCTTTGCCGTCATCGCACATCTTGCACACGGCTTCGACAAGCACGGATGACCGACCGCCGCTGCGAAAGTGCTAAGCTGCGCATACTCTTCAGCCAGCCAGTGGCGGTCAACTCGGCATCCGAAGGAACCACATTGCCGAGCGCATCGACGAGCGCTGCAATCTTGGTGGTCAGACCACCGCGCGACTTGCCGATCGCCTGATTGCGAGTCCCCCTTTTGCGCCGCTTCCATGCTGGTGGACCCGGATGTGCGTCGCGTCGAGCAAGACGTATTCGAGATCGGGATCGTCCGATAAGAGCTTGAAAATGCGCTCCCACCCGCCCCTGCGTGCCCAGCGCCAAAAGCGGGTGTAGACGGTGTACCAGTTACCAAATTCTTCCGGCAGATCACGCCACGGTGCGCCGGTCCGCGCAAACCATAAAACGGCTTCGACAAACAGCCGATTGTCCCGTGCGGTGACGCCGGGATCACCAGCTTTGCCCGGCAGTTCTGGCGCAATTCGCTCCCATTGATCGTTTCTCAGGACCATGCGAATCGGGGCTGACCTCCATTTTTCAGCCTTGAATCAGAATTTTACGGGCTTGAGAATCGGGCGCCGGAGTTACGAATCTAAACAGGCCCTAGTCGGGACGAGGCAAAACACCTCTAGGGGTCAAGTACGGAAGATACCCCTGGAGATGCGACCGCAAAGATGTGGTGCTTGCGCGCTGATCGCCGCAATGAGCATTTCTCCACCCTCGTGTGGGTCGCCGACATTTTCAATCACCACATCCGGCGCGAGGTCGCTTTGTGCCGGTGCGATACGGGCGAGGCGCATTCCGAGGGCACCGTCGGCAGCGCGGCCGCGGGCCGTTAGGCGTGCAGCCAAAACCTCCGGCGGTGCTGTCACGAGGACGACGCGGACGTTGGCGTACCGGCAGCGAATTTGCGAGATCACGGCACGGGATACGTTGCAAACCACCGTCTTGCCAGCCCGGATGTCGTCGTCCATTGCAGCGTTAATGGCATAGTTCAATCCGTGCGCATCCCACCAGAAGGCGAAACCCCCGGACGCGGCCACGGAGGCGAAGTCCGCTTCGGACAAGGCGTCATGGTCTTCGTCGGCAGACGGCTCTCGGGTGATGACGCGGCGCGGAAACACGATGTTGGGATCGTCGCGAAAGAGGTTGCGCGCGAATTTCAGCAAGGTGTCCTTCCCGGCGCCACTTGGGCCGGCAACAACAACCAGCCGGCCAGGCCCGATCGGCGGCGTGCGGGCTGCGTCGACTTGCATCATGCGACGCGCTGCCCTATGCGCCATACCGACCGGACTAGAGGTACCCTCTCGGTTAGACGAATGCGCACTAGATCAGCGCGCTTGCCAACGGCAATCTCGCCACGATCCGTGAGGCCCACTGCCTCAGCGGGCGTTTTGGTGACCGTGCGAAGGGCCGCCGGAAGCTCAATCGCCGGCGCAGCTTTCGGGAGGACCAGCGCGGCCATCAACAGGCTCGCCGGCACGTAATCGGACGACAGCACGTCGAGGACCCCCGCTTGCGCCGCCTCGGAGGTCGCCATGTTGCCGGAATGCGATCCGCCGCGTACCAGATTGGGCGCGCCCATCAGTACCCGCACGCCGCCGCAGTGGAGCACATGCGCGGCCTCGATGGTTGTCGGAAACTCCGCAATGGAGACGCCGTCGCCAACCGACAAGGCGGCATGCTCGGCCGTCGTGTCGTCATGGCTAGCGAGTGGGGTGCCGTGATGGCGCGCGAGTTCGACCAGTGCACGGTAATTCTCGGCTCCGTGGCGAGCGGCATGTTCGTGCCGCTTTATGAACATCGCGTCGAGCTCGGAATCGGTCAGCCCGCCGGATTTACCGCGATAATAGTCGCGCAGCTTGGCCTCGTCGCGAAACTGCCGCTGCCCCGGCGTGTGATCCATAAGCGAAAGCAGCCGCACATCGTCGCGGCCGATTAACGCTCGCGCCTCCTCAACCACATCGGGCATCGGCACCTCGCAGCGCAGGTGCAGGAAATGGTCCGCGCGCAACATATCGGCGGCACGCGCTGCCGCGATCGCGTTGGCGAGCAGCGTCGCCTCGCCGCCGACGTCATCGACGCCTTCCTCCCGCCAGACGCGCAGCGAATCAAGCACGGTCGTAATGCCGCAGACGGCAAGCTGACCGTCATAGGAGACCACCGCCGATAGAGGGTCCCAATGCACCTTGGGACGCGGCAGGTAGTGCGCTTCGATATGGTCGGTGTGAAGCTCGACAAGGCCCGGGATGACGAGGTCGCCTGCCATGTCCTCGGCGCGCGCCGGCGGCCGGCCGCGGCCAAATTCCGAAATGATGCCGTTTGCGGCAACAATCCACCCGCCTTCGATCAGGTCGTCGGCGAGCACCAAACGGGCATTTGCAAGCGCGAGGTGGTCATCCGCCATGGTTCAGGCCGCCGCGAAGCTCGCGACATCGACGATTTGGTCGGCGACCGCGTCGCGAACTTGCTTGTCATGGATGATCGCTACAACGGCCACGCCACCCCGCTTCTTTCCCGCGATGAGGTCGATCACCACAGCGCGATTTTCGCTATCCAGAGACGCGGTCGGTTCGTCCAGCAGCAGCACAGGGCAGTTCGGGAGGAATCCCCTAGCTATGTTCACCCGCTGTTGCTCGCCGCCTGAGAAGGTCGCAGGCGGCACCGCCATCAGCCGCTCCGGGATATTGAGCCTGCGCAGCAGGTCGGCCGCGCGTGTGCGGGCTTCGTCCGGCGCGGCCCGACGGAGTGTTTCCGCCACTACGTCTATCGTCGCAACTCGCGGGACCGCGAGCAGAAACTGGCTGACATAGGACATTGCACGCTGCCTCATCATAAGAACGGTGCGTGGCGATGCCGTCGCGATGTCGACGATGTGGTCGCTGTCCCGGACTAGAATATGGCCACCATCGCAGCGATAGCTGCCGAAGATCATTTTCAGGATTGATGATTTTCCGCAGCCGGACGGTCCCGTCAGAGCTACGCATGTGCCGGGTTGTACGGCGAAATTGACGCCGGCAACGACCGGCAGATGAAGTCCGCCTTGCAGATGTAGTGTGAAAGATTTTTTTACGTTGACGAGATCAAGCGCATACATCGGTATCTCAAGCGGGAAGGATCGAAGACACCAGCAACTGGGTATAGGGTTCGCGGGGGTCGTCCAACACTTGGTCGGTAAGCCCCGATTCGATCGCCGCACCGTCCTTCATCACAATGATCCGTTGTGATAACAGCCGTGCGACAGCCAGATCGTGGGTGACGATGATGGCGGCAAGACGCAATTCCCCAACCAGTCTGCGGATGAGATCCAAAAGCCGCGCCTGGACCGACACATCAAGACCGCCAGTCGGCTCATCCATGAAGACGAGGCGCGGATTGGTAACAAGATTGCGGGCGATCTGGAGGCGTTGGCGCATGCCGCCCGAGTAGGTCGTCGGGACATCATCGATACGATCGTAAGCAATCTCGACGCGATCGAACCAGTCCTTCGCGGCCCCGCGGATGCGGCCGTAGTGCCGCCATCCCACGGCCATCAGCCGCTCGCCTACGTTGGCGCCGCCCGATACCGCCATGCGTAGGCCGAGAGCAGGCTCTTGGTGTACATAGCCCCAATCGGTGCGAAACAAGAAGCGACGCTCGGCTTCGCCAAGAGAGGCGAGGTCGCGCATGACCCCATCGCGCATGCGATAAAACACATGGCCGGCCGAAGGCGCGAGTTGGCCGGACAGAAGTTGGAGCAGGGTTGTCTTGCCGGAACCCGATTCGCCGACCACCGCCATCACCTCGCCAGGATATAGCTCGAATGAGATGTCGCGACAGCCGATTTGCAAGCCATACCATTTGGTCAGCACCCGTGCCTGCAAAAGAGCATGGTCTTCGGCGTCGATCATGGCGCCGCCCCCGGACCAGCTCGAAGACCATTCTTCTCTCCTTCATCTTGCGGGCAGAGAGAAGAAGCACCGTGCCCATGCGTGCGCCGTGTCGCGCAATGGTCGGTGTCGGAACACACGAACATGCGCGAGCCGCGGTCGTCGGTAATCACCTCGTCGAGGTAGCTGTCGGTCGCGCTGCATAGCGCGCAGGTGCCGTCGAACCGATACGGCGCGAACGGATGATCCTCGAAATCCAGCGACACCACCTGAGTGTAGGGTGGAATGGCGTAGATACGCTTCTCGCGCCCGGCGCCGAACAGTTGCAAGGCCGGGCAATCGTTCATTTTCGGATTGTCAAATTTGGGCGTTGGCGAGGGATCCATCACATAGCGACCGTCAACTTTGACCGGGTACGCATAGCTGGTGGCGATCTCGCCATGACGGCTGATGTCCTCGTAGAGCTTCACATGCATCAGCCCATATTCCTGCAGGGCGTGCATGCGGCGCGTTTCGGTCTCGCGCGGCTCGAGAAAACGCAGGGGCTCCGGGATCGGCACCTGGAACACGAGGATCTGGCCTTCATGAAGGGCCGTCTCGGGAATGCGGTGGCGGGTCTGGATCACGGTCGCTTCGACCGTTGTCGTCGTTGTGCGCACGCCTGCGGTCTTCACGAAAAACTTTCGGATCGACACCGCGTTGATGGTGTCGTCGGAACCCTGGTCGATCACCTTGAGGATGTCGTCTGGGCCAAGGATCGAGGCTGTGACCTGCACGCCCCCGGTGCCCCAACCGTATGGCATCGGCATCTCGCGGCTCGCGAACGGCACCTGATAGCCAGGTATCGCGATCGCCTTGAGGATGGCGCGTCGGATCATCCGCTTGGTCTGCTCGTCGAGATACGCGAAGTTGTAGGCGGGCCCGTTCATTCCGCCACCTCCGCGATACCCACGCCCCTCTCGCGCCCGCTTGAGGCGGCAAAACTCTCGCGCAATCGCCGCACCAGTCCGAGCTCGGATTGGAAGTCGACATAGTGCGGCAATTTCAAATGCTCTACGAAGCCCGTGGCCTGCACATTGTCGGAATGCGACAGGACAAATTCCTCGTCCTGGGCCGGCGCCTTGATCTCCTCACCCAGATCATGAGCCCGCAATGCACGATCGACCAGCGCCATCGCGATAGCCTTGCGCTCGCATTGCCCGAATGCGAGACCGTAGCCGCGGGTAAATCGCGGAGCTTGCGTCGCCGTGCCCCTGAACTGGTTGATGGATTGGCATTCCGTAACGGCGACGCGCCCCAGTGGAATTGCGAAGCCCACCTCCTCTGCGAACATCTCGACTTCGACCTCGCCGAACCGAATTTCTCCCGCGAACGGATGCGTGCGGCCATAACCGCGCTGGGTTGAGTACCCTAGCGCCAGCAGAAATCCTTCATCGCCGCGCGCGAGATTCTGCAGCCGCACGTCGCGCCCAGCCGGAAACGACAGCGGTTCACGGGTGAGATCGCCGGCTTGCGCTTCCGAAATGGGCGACGGCTCGATCAGATCGTCATTCGCGAGCAGATCGGTGACGCGGGGAAAAGCGGCGATCTCGCAGGGAGCCAGTGGAGACAGAGCGTCTGGCAACCCTTCCCTGCAGGGAGAGGGGGTTGATGGGCTATCACCCCTTCCCGGCCCGTCGATGCGGATCGATTTCTGTCCTTCAGGAAGGGACGCACTGACTTGGGTTGCCGGCCCCGCAAGTCCGTGGTCAAGCAGTCGGTACGTATAATCAAAGGTTGGTCCCAGCACCTGACCGCCCGGTAGATCCTTGAAGGTTGCAGAAATCCGCCGCCTGATGTCCATGGCGGCGGTGTCGAGCGGCGCGGCGGTGCCAAACCGCCGCAAAGTGGTGCGATAGGCGCGCACCAGAAAGATCGCCTCGATCAGATCGCCGCGCGCCTGTTTGATGGCGAGTGCAGCGAGTTCGCGATCATAGAGCGAGCCTTCGCTCATCACGCGATCAACGGCGAGCGTAAGTTGCTCGGAAATCTGGTCTATTCCGAGCTCCGGCACCCACGGATTGCCACGGCGCACCGCCGCCAGCAGCGCGTGGGCGTTCTCTATGGCACGTTCTCCGCCTTTGACCGCCACATACATCAGGACTGCTCCATGGCGACATGAACCGAACGCGGGAGCGCGGCCAGCGTCGTATCGGACGCTAAAATGATATCGAGGCCACGGGGAAACAGGGCGCGATTGGCGTGCATGCGTACCGCGAAGTCCGCTGGCAGCGGTAGGGCGAGCAGCGGCCGGCTTGCCTTGATTCCAGGGCCGGATAGGCAAAAGCCACCGTTGTCCGATAGGCGATCAACCTGAAGCACCAGGGTCGCCGCGCCATCCGGATATTCCATGCTGCCTTGCGAAAACACTTCGAACTGCGGCATCGATGGTGGATCGGCTATGACGCCGAATGCCGCTTGACGCGGGTCGGCCGTGAGCGGGGCGCCAGTATGGAACCTGAGCCACGCCGCGATATCACGGGATTGCGCCAGTGCAGGATCGAGCCACACGGGCGTCTCACAGTCGAGCAGCGTAAGCGCGACCGCGGCGGCTGCGAGGCTGAGAGGTTGCGGCGCCCGCGCCAATTCGCCGATGGCTACGATGGTGCCCGGATGCGCCATAGCGTCCACGACCGCGCGGAATACCGCTTGACTTGCACGCACCGGATCCACAAAGGCGGGCGCCAACATTGTTCAATCCTCGCCGCGAACCAGCGTGAAGAAATCGACGCGGGTCGCCGCGGTCTGCGCGCACTGCCGTGCGCATTCAATCTCCTGGTTGGCCTTGATGGGGGCGAGGACGTGGCGCTCTACCGACTCGCGCGATGACGGATTCTGCCACAGCGCATCGCACAGCGCCGCGAGCTGCGCCTTGTGGCAGTCGCGTCCTAACACGTACGAGAATCCGACTTCGCCAGAGGAGATGCGCACGGTCGCGCGCGTCACCGTCGCTTCGCCGAGGTTGAAGGCTGCGCCATCGCCACCTATGCGGCCCTGCAGCATCACCAGCCCCGTCTCGATCGGGCGCAGCTCCACGTAAGCGATACCGTCGCCAAGCGCTGCGAGCCCGCACGCGATTTCGCTCGCCCGCGCATTCGCGAGCGTCGCCATCGCGGCACGCCGGCCGACGACGTTAACAGGAGGTGCAGGCGCGTTTGCCATCGACAAATTTCCCTTGCATAGTTGTCTAATATACTAGACAACTATGACAGCGAGTCAACAAGACTTATTTGCCATGTTGAAGGCTTCGAGCGACCGCACCCTAAAGGGCGTTACCTTGTGGCGCCGGATAGCGGACGATGTCGAACACGAGATTATCGCCGGGGTGTATTCGGTCGGTGAGCGGCTGCCCGGGGAGGTGGAGATCGCGCAGCGCTTCGATGTCAACCGTCACACGGTGCGCCGTGCGCTCGCCGAGCTTGCCCTGCGTGGCCTGGTGCGCGCAGAACGTGGCAGCGGTACCTTTGTTGAACGCCGCCGAATTGCCTATCCGATCAGGAGGCGGACGCGATTCTCTGAAATTGTCGGCAGCTCCGGACGTGAGGTCGGCGGGCGACTGATCGCCGACCGCGAAGAGCCGGCATCCGACGCGGTCGCGGAGCGTCTGCACATGGCGGTCGGCGAGTTGGTGGTCCGGCTCGAAATCCTGCGCAGCGCCGATGGATTACCGATTTGCGCCGCAACGAGTTGGCTACCCGCTAAACGCCTGCCTGGTATCGCGCAGGTCTACCGATCAAATCGCGGCATGACGGCGACCCTCGCCCAATTTGGGATCCGAGACTACCGGCGGCATTCCACGCGGATTTCTGCGGCCTCCGCTGATGCGCTCGATGCTCAACGGCTGCGCACGGTGCCGGGTCGGCCGTTGCTTCTGGTCGACAGCGTCGACGTGTTGACCTCCGGGGAGCCAGTGTTGACGTCGCGCACCAGGTTCGCGCCGGATCGCGTCGAATTGGTGGTTGAAAGCTGAATCAGCCGCGCGGGGGTTTGCGATGGACATCCGTATTGAAGGTGCGCGCGTCCTCGTCGGGGACAGATTAGAGGAGACAACCGTTTGCACTCGCGATGGCGTGATCGACGCCGCCGACGGCGGGAGCAGCGCCGTGGCAAGAATCGACGCGCGCGGCCTCATGGTACTGCCCGGAATCGTCGATATTCATGGCGACGCATTCGAGCGCCAGTTAATGCCGCGTCCAGGTGTCCATTTCGCCATGGATATTGCGCTATTCGACACCGACCGGCAGGTAATCGCCAACGGAATAACCACGGTGTTTCACGGCGTGACTTGGTCGTGGGAACCGGGGTTGCGCAGCGCCGGCAACGCACGGGCGATCCTTACCGCGATGGAAGAACTGCGGCCGCGACTCGGCGCCGACACCAAATTCCATCTGCGCCAAGAGACTTTCAATCTCGACGCGGAGGAGGAAATCATCGACTGGATCGCCTCTCGCCGCATCGGCGTGCTGGCATTCAACAATCACATGCCAGCCATGAAAGGCAACACGCCAGTCCGACCGGCAAAGATTGCCGAGATGGCCCAGCGATCGGGCATCTCGCATGACGCATTCCGGAAGTTGGTCTCGCGTATCGCGCGGCGTGCTGACGAGGTGCCCGGCTCGATCGCGCGACTCTCAGCAGCTGCGAGCGCGAACGGCGTTCCGTTGTTGTCTCATGATGACATCAGTCCGGAGCAGCGTCGCTGGTATCGGTCCATGGGCTGCCGGCTGGCGGAATTTCCCACCACCATCGAGACTGCACAAGAGGCGGCCAGCGCCGGCGACCACGTCGTGCTCGGCGCACCTAACGTGGTCCGCGGCGGCAGTCATATCGGCTGGATCGACGCCAAGGACATGATCGCGCGTGGACTGTGCTCAATTTTGGCGTCTGACTATTATTATCCGGCGCCGCTGATTGCGGCCTTCCGCCTGGCTGCGGACGGCGTCACGACTATCGAAAAGGCATGGGCACTGGTATCGGAAATCCCGGCCGCGGCCGTCGGTCTCGCCGATCGCGGCGCCATTGTAGGGAGGCGGCGTGCCGATTTGATTCTCGTCGAGCCAGCCGGCGGAAGACCCCATGTGGTTGCTACGATCGTTGCGGGACGGCTCGTTTATCTCACGGAGGCAGCGCGCATCCATTGCGGATATTGACACGGCAACTTAGTCGAGGCCGATAATGATGGATCCGCGGTACGCCATTTACTTCGTTCCGGACCCGGACACGGTGTTGTATCACTTCGGCTCTGCCGTACTCGGCTATGATTGTTTCACCGGTGCCGAAATCCCCCCGCTCGACGCGATGCCGGTCGATGCCGACAGGTGGCGCGAATTGACACGTGAGCCGCGCCGCTACGGCTTTCACGCCACGTTGAAAGCTCCGTTTCGCCTCGCGGCAGAACGAACCGAAGCCCAGCTGATCAGCGAATTTGTTGAATTCTCGCGCACGATCGCCATGGCTCCGACAATCGAACCTGCGATCTGTCTGTTGCACCATTTCGTGGCGATAACGCCTGCAAACGTCTGTGCCGGGCTCGACGGGCTTGCAGCATCATGCGTGAAGCATTTCGATGGTTTCACGGCGCCCCTGACGAGAGCCGATCACGGCCGCCGCTTGGCGCCTCATCTCACCACGCGGCAAATCGGCCACGTCGAGCGCTGGGGATACCCTTACGTCTTCGAGGATTTCCGCTTTCATATGACGCTCACCGGCGCGCTTTCGGGCGATTGCCAGAAGCCAATCCTCGCATATCTGCGGCACGCATTGGCATGCAGTCACGGCGACGGTCCGATTTCGGTCAATCGGCTCGCCTTGTTGCGTCAGGACAACCCGGGCGCGCGGTTCGTCGTGTTGGCTCATAGGGCGATTTGTTAGTTCGAATGCCCGGCTGCTCCAAGCTCGCATCTGAGAGTATATTCCCAATCTCTCGCTCCATTCATTGCGCTGTCACATGCACCTGTTAGCCGAAGAACATGTGCGACGGGGCAGCCGTAATGTCGGAAGCCGTGGTCGAGGTCCGGCGGGTTTCAAAGTCTTTTGACCGACGCCACGCGATCCTGCGCGATGTCTCCTTTTCGTTGCGACGCGGCGAAATGGTCGCTCTGATAGGCGCCTCAGGTAGCGGTAAGTCAACCTTGGTCCGCGCGATCGCTGGTCTTGTGCCGATCGACAAATCCTCTGCTTGCGGCGATTTGGGCTCCGCAACTGGCGAGATCGTCCTGTTCGGCCAGCTGATGCAACAGGACGGTCGCATCACGCGAGCCGCAAAACGCCTGCGTGTACGCGTTGGCGTCGTGTTTCAGCAATTCAATCTGGTGCCACGGCTCTCGGCCCTCACCAATGTCTGCCTTGGCCTGCTCGGCCAAATGTCGTTGTTTTGGGGCACGATCGGGCGGTTCACCGCAATGGACAAACAGCGCGCCATGCAGGCGCTCCTTCGCGTCGGGATTGCGGATCACGCGCTCAAGCGAGGGGCCGAACTATCGGGCGGACAGCAGCAGCGCGCCGCCATCGCTCGCACACTGGTGCAGCGTGCCGAGTTACTGATCGCTGATGAGCCGATTGCCTCGCTCGATCCGGGTGCTGCGCGGCGCGTCATGGACATCCTCGCCGACCTCAATCGCAGTGACCGAATCACCGTGCTCGTGTCATTGCATCAGGTCGAATACGCATTGCGCTATTGCCCGCGCACGATCGCCCTTCGGTCCGGCGAGGTCGTTTATGATGGCCCGTCAAGTGGGCTGACGGCCGCGCTGCTGACGTCGATCTACGGCGCCGACACTGAAGAGCTGTCTGCGCCCTCGCCGGAGTCGGTGGGCGCCGTCAACGCGCAAACCAGTCCCGCAACGATGCTGGGCGCCCTTTTGCCGCTAGCCGGCCTCGCTCCAGAAACCGAGCGGGCCGTGGGGCATGGCATGGGCATCCGGTAAGCAGAACCGCTGGGAGCTTTAGCACGCGGCGCATCCACAAACAGACACACAAGGACCAAGCTATGTTACGAAATCTGCTCCTCTGTAAGGCCGCCCTCGTTTTGTTGATCGGCTCAGTCGTCAGCGCGACTGCGCAGACGCCGGTCGAGATCAATTTCGGGGTCATCTCGACCGAGGCGTAGATGAACCAGAAGAAAAACTGGGAGCCGTTCCTGCAAGCGATCGCGAAATCGACCGGCTTCAAGATCAACGGATTCTATGCAACCGATTACGCCGGAGTCATCGAGGCCATGCGCTTTAACAAGGTACAAGTGGCCTGGTTCGGCAATAAATCCGGAATGGAGGCCGCCGATCGAGCCGGCGGGGAGGTGTTCGCCCAAGTCGTCTCCCGCGATGGCGACATCGGGTACTACTCCCATGTCATCGTCCACCGCGACAGTCCTTTTGCGAAGCTCGACGACATTCTCAAGTGCGACAAATCGCTGGATTTCGGGATCGGCGATCCCAATTCGACCTCGGGCTTCCTGGTGCCGACGGCCTACATTTTCGCTGCTCGCAATATCGACCCGAAATCCTGCTTCAAGACCGTGCGCAACGCCAATCATGAGGCGAATGCCATGGCGGTCGCGAACCGCCAGGTCAACGCGGCGACCAACAATAGCGAAAATTTGCAGCGCGTCTTCGCAACAGCGCCGGATGCCAGGGAAAAGATCAAGATAATCTGGACGTCGCCGCTCATTCCGCTCGATCCGCTGATGTGGCGCAAGGACCTCGATCCAGCCGTCAAGGGCAAGCTCTACACCGCCCTGATGAGCTATGGCCATATCGGCACGGACGCGGAAATTAAAGCCGCGCGGGACATCCTCGCAAACCTCATCTGGTCGCCGTTTCATCCCTCTTCCGACGACCAGCTGCTTTCGACCCGCAAGCTTGAAGCGAACAAGGACCTGCTTAAGATCAAGGGGGACGCCAAGCTCAGCGACGATCAAAAGGCGAAAGAGATAGCCCTAATCCAGGCCCAGGTCGCCAAGCTCGACGAACTGGAAAAGAAGGCCGAGGCCAACCCGTTCCGCAGCCGCATCGCGGCATTCATCGAGGCCGAAAAGGCCGGGCGTCAGGACGCCATGAAGCGCATGATCGCCGAGTTTGCCGGAATCTACGCCCGCGCGAACTGACACCACATGGCGGCGGATGTGGCAGAGGCCGCGGCCGCTCCCGCGCAGGACAAAACAGACGCGGCTCCGGCAGTGCCGCGGCATCCTCTGACGCGGCGGCTGCGCGGGTGGCTGTTCTGGTGCGGGATCGTCGCCGTGCTGGCCTGGGCTTGGCCTCCGGCCGAAATGTATCGCGCCGCTGATCTCATCCACGACTGGCGCAACATGGCGGAATTCGGCTCCGCTTTCTTGCGACCGAATTTCCATGATTGGGACAGCTATCTCGCAGATATGGTGGTGACGCTCCAGATCGCTGCCTGGGGAACAGTGCTGGCAGTCTTGTTCGGCGTGCCGTTCTCCATACTCAGCGCCGCCAACGTATGCCCTGCCTGGGTTGTGCAACCGGTGCGCCGGTTGATGGATGCATGCCGCGCCATCAATGAGATCGTGTTCGCCCTGATGTTCGTGGTCGCAGTCGGACTCGGTCCGTTCGCCGGAGTTATGGCGCTGGCCGTACATAATCTCGGCGTGTTCGCGAAGTTATTCTCGGAGGCCGTGGAGTCGATCGATCCGCGGCCAGTTGAAGGCATTAGAGCAACGGGCGCAGGGCGTATCCAGGAGGTGATCTTTGGGGTTATTCCCCAGGTGGCACCTCTGTGGAGCTCGCTGACGCTTTACCGTCTCGAAACCAACGTGCGTTCGGCGACAACTCTCGGCATCGTTGGCGCCGGCGGAATCGGCCAGACGCTCTATGAAAGCATCCGCAGCTTCCACTATGCCGAGACCGCTGCCCAGGTGATCATCGTCGTTGCGACGGTGATGGCGATCGACCTTCTGAGCGCACGCCTTCGCAAGGCGCTGGTGTGATGCCCGCGCTGCTGCACCTAATTGGTCTTACCGCACACCACTTCGAAGGCCACCCGCTTATCAGAGCGGCTCAGGTTTGCGAGGACCGCTAAGGGTCATCTTCGCCCGCCACGACGCTCCGACGACAACGGCAGGTCCACCTCCATTAGCGGAAAGACCCGCCGACTTCGAGTGTTCGGCAACCGACGAGGCGGAAGGAAGCCGACGCTCCATAAGCCGCACAGTAAGAAGACCGCTCGGTCGGCGATCTTCTCTACCAAAAAGCTGTGGGCCTGTTACTTCGCCGGGCATAGTTTGTCGAGCTTGTCGAATTCTGCTGACACTTCCTTCCCCCCTTGGACTGAAGGTCCACATCTTCGAGGCCGGCATTCAGCCGGATGAATTCTGGCCCCAAGGTCTTTCCTAAATCGTCGGCCTGCTTGCTGAGCCGCTCGACCTTACCGTTGTCCCCAGCGCTCCTGGCCTTGTCGATTTCATCCCCAAGGTCGGCGAGCTTGCAGTAGGTTCCGATTTTCGTCTTGTCAGCGCTGATGATCTTCACGACTTTCACCGCGTCAGCTTTGGTCGGCTTGGATACCGACTCCTGGGCCTGGACGGACGCGGTTAGGGGGCCGAGAATCGCGAAAATGCGGACGATCTTGCGTGTCATGAATGCTCCTTCCAGACGGGAACTTGCGGATAGTCGGAAGTTCCTGTTTTGATTCTAGAGTGGCGTTCTTGAGAAGCGCTGCGGGAGATGCCCCAGGAATCGGGCTGAATTATTTCAGCGACCTGAAAACTAGGGGAAGTAAGAGGGGCAAAAGTCGTGGCGATCAGGGTGATTGGGCTCTGGCGAGAATGATGTCTGGCAGGCGCGGAATAGCTTTTGCGCCCGGGACGGCGAGTCGGTCGCCGAGATAGCCCCAGAAATGCGATTTCGAGCTTGGCGCAGGTTTTGGCGAGGCCGAGAAAGGTATCGCGTCAGTCGCGATCGGTGGATTTCGTGGGGACGCCTGCTGCGAGTGCTATCTCGTCATGTAATGCACTTGGTCGGGTTTGCACTCAGACAAGGCAGTGCCAAGTCGCTGAGCAAGGAGTTCCTCGATCCGTGCCCGGTCCACGATGTGGCCAGCAAGCTCCTGAGCCATGCGTCGGTTGCCGTCGATGCTCCACAGATCAACTACCGTCAACTTGCTTGGTGCATCGGTGAGAGCCCGGTACGGACGCTCTACCCACACCTGGCCGAGGAGGAAGTTCGCCTCGATGCCGGAGTCAATCACTCCCTGTAGGGAAGGCCCCCAACCGGGAAGCTCAAACTGCTTCTCTCCCTCCTCGTCGATGTAGACGACAATCGTGACTCGGGTGGTGGCACTCGACGTTGATCCTGTCCAGCGCGCATGGTACCGATCAAAGAATCGAGCGAACGATCTTCGCCAACTCATTGGGACCCGCGGGTTCAGCATTGCTAACTTATCTTGCCGGCTCATAGAAGACCAGCCCAACCTTCACGTGCCGTTATTAGGCCGCGAGCCGCTGTCCGACATTGCCCGGTCCCGGAATCCGCGTCCGTAGCAAGACGACACCGCACGTGCGCGGCAGCGCCGATCTTCTGCTGCGGTCTAAGGCCTGGCACGACTTTTGCCCCTCTTACCCAGGGGAGACCAACCTCAAAGGGGCATTTCATGAATGCAGAAGTCGCCGCTTTTCTTGACAGTCTCAAGACCGGCAACCCGCCGGCAGATGCCGTCCCATTACTCCAGGCCGTGTGGCACGGACTGCACGGGGCATGGGAGGCCGCTCACCAAATTGCCCAGGAGGATACGGGCGCCGAAGGTGCGTGGGTCCATGGATGGCTGCATCGCATGGAGGGCGACTTAGTCAATGCTCGGTATTGGTATCGGCAGGCGCGACGGGACGTGACCGAAGGCGATCTCCGCGAGGAAGGAAAGGCCATTGCCGCATTTCTTCTGAAACGCTGATCAACCACCCTTTTTGTGCTAACTCATAAAACCTCTGAAATTCTTTATCCTCGTGACGAAACCATTCAGACTACCCCCACAGTACCGCGACGAGCTTTTCAACTAATCATACTTCCACGCAAAATAACAGCTTGTGAATCACTTAATTCAATCGCAGTGTGCACGTTATTAATTGCACTTCACTATGGATTTAATCTCAAATGAAAAGATACATCACTGTCGTGTTCGTAGTGTTTGTCCTCTTGTCTTATAGTATTAGCGCATCCGACGCTCAGGAACCGGAGCAACACAACCGATTGCCAGATGGGTCCCTCCCACGGTCAACACAGTCGTATCCCCCGGCCAGCCTCACACCGTGACGGTAAGCCTTCAGGCATTCACCAATTTGCATGACGTTCACTTCTTCGTGCCGGATCGCTCTCTTGCGCCATTTGTCGCAATCTCTCCAGCCCATATCCGCCATTTGAAAAAACACGCTGTCCTACCGGTAACAATCACGTTCTCGATGCCGGCCGAGACGGCAGCGCCTCCATCTTCAGCTCTACAGGGAGTCATCGCAGCAAGTGCAGATGATGATGACAGGCGCCGCTATGATCACGATGACGATTATTACCGGCGCCGTCGCCACCATGACGACGATGATGATCGACACCTTACACCCCTGCAATTTGTCATGACTATTTCTGACGACAACACCGTAGCATGCCCAGATGCTAATAATAATAGCATCAGAGATGACGTTGACCAGTACATACAGCAGACATTTACCGATCCGGGCCAAAAAGCAGCGGCTGCGCAATTTGCTTCGGCTTTGCAAGCCGCCCTCCTCCATGCCAGTGATAAAAACCAGTCGCTGACAAATTCAAGTGAGATTGCTGCCGCAATCGATTGCATATGGTCATTCAACGATGACGCTCTCCACGATAAAATCTTTGAAATCGAGCCCCTACTCTAAATACCGCTCTTCGTACCAATGCGTGGTTTGCGTTCAACAATAAAATTGCCGGAACCTACGTGACGGGAATTGTCGGGGGCGACGACTCCTTAGCTTGCGCCCACTGATTTTGAAAGGATGTTAATTCGATGCGCCTATTTTCAACTATCATGGTACTCTGCCTTTTTATCTCATCTTTTTCCGCACAGGCTGCCGTACAGCCCTTCTGCCAGGAAACGAAGTACGTGCTCGTCTTTGGAAATGGTGTCTGGACTAAATTCATAGACGCCTATAATGACAAGAAAAAGTTAGAGCAAGTCATCAAGGCACAACTGCCGCCGGACAGGCGCGCGGTGTTCCGGTCGGATTTGGCTTACGACAATACCCAGGGCAAATTGGAAGATCTTCTTGAAGCAACACGCCAGGCAATCAATTCGGACTATCATCTGTTTTGGCGCATCCTTGCGGGCCTCATCCCCATGCCACAAGCCATCCTCGACGCCGTGAAAGCACAGGGTCCCTTGATAACCCCGTGCGTTGTCCAGGCAGCAGACCTGGCCAATCATATAGCGATGTATAAGAGAGAGATTCTCGAAGGGAACATCGTCACGGTCGTCGTGCATTCTCAAGGTAATTTTTTTGTCAATGAAGCGTTCGCTCAATTGACCCCTGACGAACACACCAGCCTTGGTGTTGTGGGAGTGGCGGACCCGGATTTCTTCGTCGCCGGTGGCGGACCATACACGACATCAGGAAATGATCTCGTGATTCTAGCCATCACAGCGGTTGAAAGCGCCGCTGGTTCAGCTTTTCTGCCGCCTCCTCCAAACACAATCGCGTTACCCAGTCTGACTGACCTGTCCGGGCATTTTTTTACGGCGTCTTATATGAAAGACGATAGCACATCACGGGCAAAGATTATGCAAGACACGTTGAACACCTTTAATCGATTGACACCCCGTAGCAATCCCGCAAAACAGGGGGCGATTGTCGCAACATTGACATGCGGAGCGGAACCCGATGTCGATCTTCACGCCTTTCAACCTCGCGGATCGCATGTGTATTACGCGAGCAAACAAGGCGCCTCGGGCAGCTTAGACGTCGATGATGTCACCGGCTTTGGTCCCGAGCATTACAC
>Ga0126383_10000787_pt1 | contig 18350 bp, 16 predicted proteins | sample PanSoiMetPlot_35_FD_96882 | JGI IMG/M metagenome (GOLD analysis project Ga0126383, IMG submission 96882) | Tropical forest soil microbial communities from Panama - MetaG Plot_35 | ecosystem: Environmental > Terrestrial > Soil > Tropical forest > Bulk soil | place: Panama | collected 2016-02-17
AGGATGAAGGAGGGGTCAAAGCCAGCAAATTTGACGATACGATTAAAGCGCGCTAATTCGCCCTACACAGTTGCTGGCGGCGCACCTTGCCGGGAAAAACATCGTTGCAATGCCCTTCTTCCACAACCGTAGCGCCGTTGACAACGACAGCTTTCATCCCCGGCGGGTGTCGTTTCACTTCCTGGGCGTCGATAATGTCGGGCAACTGCTTGCTGACCAGGTCGTCGATTTTGTCGGCGTCAAATACTGTAATGTCCGCGGGCATGCCTTCTTTCAGCAAGCCACGGTTGAGCCGAAGTTTTTCCGCCGGGAAACCGGTCAACTTGCGCACTGCTTCTTCGAGGCCAAAAAGATTCTTCTCGCGCCGCCAATGGCCCAGCACTTTTGTCGGTGCGCCATGCCAGAAGAAGCGATCGAGATGCGCACCAACGTCGGTGCCGATAAGACCGGTATCGGATTTGATCATTTCCCCAAGCAACTCTTGATGCGCGTTCGCCAAGCCATAATAAACACACTGGGAGCGAAGATCGTCTTCCAGCCAAGTATCGAAGAAAGCATCTACAGGGGCCTTCTCGGTGATGCGCGCGATTTCTTCGACGTTTCGTTGTTCCAGTTTTTTAAGCGCGGGTTTTTCAACGTGCTCGAAAACCACTCGACGCCAGCCATGCCATTCGGGAAATTCCGGCTTGCCGGCGGTGGCAATGCGCTCTTCTTCGAGTTTTCGCCGGATATCTTTGTTTTGCAACTGTTGGCGCAGGTCGGCAGAATTCTTGATCGCTTCCCAAGTTGGGAGGCCATTCAAGAAGAAGCAATCGTTGACCGTGAAACGACGGATATGAGTATAAGGAATCACCACGCCGTAAAGATTCTGCCCGCGCTTTTGCGCTTGCTCCATGAACGCGATGGCCTTGGAGGCATTGGCCTTCTCTCCGGGCCGCTGACGGAACTCGTTGCCGATCTGTGTGGCGCGGATCTTCTCGAGCATCGCCGGGACACCGGATTCGGGTTGGAGCATCATCTGAAAGCCGTTAAACTGGAAACAGCCTTTGAATTCGGCGGCAACGTTGGCCAATTGAATGATCTCATCGTGGGTGGCAAAGGTGCTTGGCGTGCCGGCGTGAATCGCAGGGCCGCCGCGCGGGCTGGTGGAGAAGCCGATGGCGCCCAGTTCCATTCCTTCACGCACCATTTTCTTCATTGCGTCAAGCTCTTCAGGGTTGGCCTCTCTTGCGTAGGCGGCTTCGCCCATTACCGTAAGCCGAACCGGCGAGTGGGGCATCAAAGGCGCTACGTTGATCGCAATTTTACCTTCAATGTAATTCAGGTAGTCGGCGTAGGTGTTCCATTTCCAGTCTTTGTCATCGACATATTTGTCTAGGACTCGTCGCAGATATTGAACCAACACCTGGCGCGGCTCGGCCTTTTGTGGCACCGGCGCGCAGGAGGCCCCGCAGTCGCCGATGATGATGGTTGTCACGCCGTGATTCACGACGGGATTGCCATGGGGATATTGTACGACGAAGGCGTCCATGTGGGTGTGGGAATCGATGAAGCCCGGAGCCACCACATGTCCCTTAGCGTCAATCTCTTTCTTCCCCGGTCCAATGTTTTTGCCGATGGCGGCAATCTTCTCTCCCTCCACCGCAACGTCGGCTTGAAAACCGGGACTGCCGGTTCCGTCGATTACCGTTCCGTTCCGTATCACCAAGTCATGAGCCATAACTGCAAGCCTCCTTCCTGACCTTAATTAATTGCTTATCCCACCTTAGTCGGTTAGCTGTCAACTGTTTCTGAAACAGTCTGGAGTTTTGCGTCTCAAGTCTAGAGTTTTTGACGTCAGACGTCAGAAGTAAGATGTTAAAAGGCGCGGAACTCTAGACCCTAGACCCAAAACTGCGTCTTCGCGGGCGCTTCACATGGCGTCTTCGGGCCGCTCGTATTTGGCCTTGCCCATACGCTCTTTGATGGTCGGGTAAGCGACGGTGAAAATCGTGATGGCGATCAGAAGAAGAACAGTCGGAAACAGTAGCCACTTGGCGCCGTAGGCAGCAGTGGAGATCCAGAGATAGTTCTCGGCGATCTTCCCGAGCGTGAGCCCGAGGACTAGCGGCGGCCGTGGCCAGCCGAATTTAATCATGAAGTAACCAATGAAACCGAAGATCAGCGTTACAACGATATCGAGAAGATCATTGTTGGATGTGAAAGAGCCGATGTACACAAGGAACATGAGGAAGGGAATCAACAGCGAGCCGCGGACAAAGGTCAGGGCCGCAAGATGATTCAAGATTAGAAAACAGAGACCGGCCACGATGATATTGGAAATAATCAGCACCCACACCATCGAGAAGGTAACGTCGAGGCGCGATTTAAGCATTTCCGGCCCAGGGTTGAGTCCAACGATCAACATGGCGCCCAATAGCAGTGCCATGCTGCCGCTGCCTGGAATACCAAAAGCTATGGTGGGGATGAGATCTCCTCCGCGGGTCGAATTGTTGGCGCAGCCCGGACCGAGCACGCCTTCGACCGCACCCTTGCCGGCGCGGGATTTATCCTTAAGGCCCGAAACTGCGTGAGCATAAGAGATCCATTGCGCTACGTTGGCTCCCAAAACCGGGAGGATGCCAAAGTAGACGCCGATGAGACTGCAGCGCACCACGAGCCACCAGTGCCGGAATGTGTCCTTTACGCCTTCCAGGACGCCGGTGAGTCTTTCCTGTTTGCTACTGGCGATGCTTGTTCCTCTAACCGCTAGATCAACGATTTCAGGAATCGCGAACATTCCCACGACGACGGGGACCAAATCCAAGCGGTCCCACAAATAGAGGCTCCCAAAAGTGTAGCGCAAAGAACCGGTCTGAGGATCGACGCCGATAGCCGCGAGCATCAGGCCGATACCCCCCGAAAGCAGTCCTTTAATGAGCGATGGTCCAGCAAGCGTGCCGATGAACGTGATTCCCATGATTGCGATGATAAATAGTTCGGGAGAGCCGAAGAGCAGAACGAGGGGACGCACGATCGGGATCGAGACGGCAAGAGAAAGGGCGCCGATCACGGAGCCCACGAGGGAGCTCATAATCGCGGCGCCCAAAGCTCGGCCGGCCTCGCCGTTTTTCGACATGGGATAGCCGTCCAATATGAGAGCGGCGGAAGAACCTTCGCCGGGTATGCCAAACAGGATTGAGGTTAGATCCCCGGTTGTACCGGTGACGGCAAGCATCCCTAACAGAAACGCAAACGCTGCGACGGGCTCCTTGATCGAGTACGAGAAGGGAAGCATGAGCGCGAGGGTAGACAAACCGCCGATGCCTGGGAGCAAGCCTACCCAGAAGCCGATGGCGATACCCAAAAGCATGTAACCGAAGGCCGGCCATGCCAAGGTCTTCCAAAATCCGATTATCATTGCCTCAAGCATTCGTGTCTCCTGATCTGTCGGCTGGGAACATGCTCTTATCGCATCTCTCGATGGTGGTCAATTCCCCATCACCCACTTTATCCGCTCGATCACTTCGCGAGGTTGACCGACGACGTCTTTCGCCATCGACTGCAGCTCTTCGCCGGTCAGCGGCTCCACCTCCCATCCGCGTTTGGCGGCCTCCGCGAGCAGCTCGGGATCTTTGAGCGTCTTAGCGTAGGCGGCGCGAAGAATTTTCGTTCGTTCCGAGGGAAGGCCGGGCGGAGCCGAAATTGGACGGCCGAGGGTAGCCGCGGTTAGTATGACTTTCGCCAGTCTTTTGGCCGAATCTGGGGTTTTATGTTGCTGCATCAGTTCGTTTAGCGTGGGCACGTCCCTCAAGCGCTCGTCGCGCTTTGCTCCTGTCTGCACAACCACGCGAACAAAACCTGATTTGTGCCATCTCTTGTATGGCTCGCGCCCAAAGTAGGTCGCGATTAACGGCGACCAGCAAACTATTTCATTTCTTTCAACAGCGAGATCGATCTCAGCGCCGCCTTGATAGCCGCTCACGATGGTCGTCTTGACGCCCAGGGTTTCATCGAGCAAGCGCGGAAGATAATGACCCGTGGTTCCCGTTCCCGTGCTGCCGCAGCGCGGTGGCTCTTTGGCATTGCGCAGATCCTCTATGGTCTTAAAAGGGGTGTCCGATCGGATGTAATGCAGGACATAGTTCTGTTCCGGAGAACCGATCCATGTGAACTTAGACCAATCGAACTTAACTTCAGGGCGACCGACGAGCTGGTCGAAATAAAGGCCGGGATTAAACGCGCCGAGGGTAAGACCATCGGGTTTGGCAACTGCATAGATGTAGTTGGCGGCGACCACGCCTCCCGCGCCCGGCATGTTTTGTACGACGATCGCGGGATTGCCCGGAATATATTTGCCCAGATGGAGCGCCATCAGTCGCGCCCAGAGATCGTATCCACCTCCGGTGGACGATCCAACCACAACCCTGACGCTCTGCCCTTGATAGAAGGAAGCCTGCGCGTGCAGCTCGGTGTTCCCGCCGAATGCAACCAGCCAAAAAAATAATATTGCAATGGTTGACGGTACTCTCATGAAGGACGAAACCTCTATGATTGCCGCGCTACATTCCGAGAATTTTTTTCATTCTTTCCACAACGTCGGGCGAAGCGACCATAACCTCCTTGGCCAACGACTCCAGCTCCGCGCTGCTTTCTGGGTCCATCTCCAGTTGCCGCTTTTCCGCTTCGGCCAATAGGGTGGGATCATTCACCGATTTGTCGAAGGCGTCTCGGAGGATTTTTATCCGGTCCGCTGGCACGCCCGGAGGGGCGACGATAGGACGCCCGAAATCGCCCGAGGCTAAGACGACTTTCGCTAGCCGCCTGATGTTTTCCGAAGTCTTGTACTTGTCCATCAGCTCATAAATCGTTGGAACTTCTTTCAATCTGCCATCGCGTTTGGTTCCGGTTTGAAACAAGACACGAACGAAGTTTTTCTTGCGCCAGGATATAAACGGCTCCCTGGCAAAGTAAGCGGTGATCGTAAAGGCGCGGCACTGGATCTCACCGCGCTCCACCGCCAAGTCGATATCTTGACCAGCCTGATAACCCGAAACTATATCGAACTTCGTGCCGATGGCTTCGTCTAACAGCTTCGGCAAATAATAGCCGGTGGAAGTCACTCCGGTCGCGCCGCACTTGGGCGGCGTGGACGCCCTGTGGATGTCTTCGATGCTCTTGTAGGGCGTATCTGCGCGCATATACATCAGCTGGTTCGAGGTAACGGTGCTGCCGATCCAATTAAACTTGGTCCAGTCGAATTTGACTTCCGGTCGCTTTACCAGCTGCTCAAAATAGAGTGCGGGATAAATCGCGCCAAGGGTTAGACCGTCGGGTTTGGAGACGCTGTAAACTTGATTGGCCGCGATCAACGACGCCGCTCCAGCGACGTTCTGAATAATGACGTTGGGATTACCGGCGATATACTTCGTCAGGTATGGAGCCAGCATTCGTGGATAAAGATCGTAAACGTCACCGGCCTTGGTGCCGACAACAATCGTAATTGTTTTCCCTTGGTAGAATGGAGTCTGAGCGTTGCTTCTGCTGCACCACAGGAAAACTAAGGCAAGGGCCGCCCATGGCATTCGCATACGATACAACCTCCCTAAATATGGACTCACGATATTCGTATCCCTTTCATAATCCGCTGAGAGGCAATTAACCGCCGAGTAATTTTTCACGAGCGATAATCCGCAGTGGTTGGTTTACGACGCGATTGGCCAGCTTTGCCAAATCTTCACCGTTCTGCGGATCGACATCCGTTTTGCCTTCTTCTTTCGCTAACAGTTCAGGATCTTTCAGTACCTGGTCGAAGGCGCATCATTGGCAAGGTCCGCGGGCACCCGGCGTGGTAAAGCTCGTCTCTTCCCAAATTCATTGCACGAAAACGCGCTCGACTAGGTCCAGCCGAGCCACGTTTGTATCATTCCGTCTGGAAACGGAAGATTGAGCAGTTTAACAAATAGTCCCCAGAAGCAAACCCACGCGACGATAGTGAGAACGATGGAAATTGTCCATTTTTCGTTTGACTGAATCTTTAAGTAACCAAAAACCATCAAAGCAATTGCGATGGAAAACCCGACCAACCATATGGCGGCGAAGAAGCCAAAGAACCAGGAGAATATATTGATCGCGCGCCGTCGCGCCACCTCCGGGTCGACGGTCTGGGTGATTTGAAAATCCACCGGCGCGGCATCGTCGGCCTTGTGCTCCACCCCCTTCAGGTCGAAAATCACTTGAATGATGGCGAGGATCACCATCGGAATCCCGATCACCCAAGGATAAAGTCGGGCTTGAAGCCGCCAGTCTTTGGCTTGATAAGCGAAGACGATGAAGAAAATCAGAAATATGAAGCTAAAAATCGCTTGTGGTCTGATCTTCAAGTGGCGATCCCTCCCCGGGGAGCCTCAGCACCGTTTCGAGTTTGGAGTTTCGAGTTGTGAGCGCGAAACCCGAAACGCGAAACTCTAACCAGGTTGTTAGTTGGCCCATCCGTAAAGCCTGATGGCATTGGTACGCATGATTTTGTCTTTCTGTTTTTCTGAAATATCTTTGCGCCCTTTGACTGTGGAGGTCATATAGGGAAAGTTTCCGTCCCAGTGCGGATAGTCCGAGGCAAATAGAATGACATCCTCGCCGACCTTCTCCAGGCAATATGGCAATGTGCTTTCTTCCGGCTCCGTGGCATAAAACCAGTTGCCGCTGGTCATGTACTCGCTCGGCTTTTTCTTGAGCAGAGGGGCTTCCGACTGCCGTTTTTCCCATTCCTCATCCATGCGATCCATCCAATACGGGACCCAGCCGCAGCCACATTCCAAAAATGCGATACGAAGCCTGGGAAATTTTTCCGGCACGCCGCCATACATCAAGGCGGCGCAATCCAGTAGAGTTTCAAACGGCCGACCGATGGTGTGGCGGAACAGGAACGTATCGAAGCGAATTTCTCCGGCCGGTCCGCGGCGCGAGTTGTGAATCAGCAAGGGCACATTCAGTTTCTGCAGTTCCTCATAAATCGGCCAAAACATCGGTTGGCCCAGATGCTCCTTCATACCGTAAGAGCCGACGGTGATACCCACGAGTCCAAGTTCGGTTATGGCCCGATGGCTCTCCTTAACGGCAGCATCGACGTCTTGAAACGGGACTAACCCTACGGCTTTCAAGCGCGGGCTTTCAGCACAAATGCTGGCCACCCAGTTGTTGTAACCACGACAGAAAGCCGCTGCGTAATCTTTTTCAGGCAGCTGTGTTACGCCGAAACCGCCGGTCGGAAAAAGAACCGAGATGTCGATCTGTTCTTTATCCATGTCCCGAAGCCGGGTCGGCACATCGGTAATGTCCATCCCAAGTTTCCCGTACATGCTCGCGTCCCAAACATCGCTGGGAAGCAGGGACCCCTGCCGTCGACAGTAAGGCTCTTCCATAAATTTCCGCACATCAGAGTCGCGGTCTCTGACGTGTCCGTCGGCGTCGATGATTTTAACGTTGGCTAGATTGGGGCTTTCCACGAGAACCTCCTTACCTCGAAATTTGACCGAGCACGGCGAATGGTTGGAATGCTGGACATTAGGGAATACGCATTACACTATGGTTCCGGAATTCCATTACTCCAATCCGCAACCGGATTACCATAGGGATGAACGAGAGGTCAATGGCCGGCAACTCCTTTTTTGCCTGACGGAGGTATGATAAGACAAGCCAACCAAGAATCTTTCATTATGGATTTTCGCCTTTCACAAGAAGAGGAGAGCCTGCGCAAACGCGTCGAGGAATTTGTTCGCGACGAACTGATTCCGTTGGAGCCCGAATTCGAAAATGCTCCGGACGTCTTCGAAGGCAGCCGCTGGAAAAGCCGGGCGCGGCTCAGCGGCGATCCCGAAATCAACCGTTACATCGAAATCATGGAGACCCTCGAGCGCAAGGCGGAAGCCGCCGGTCTCTGGCATCTCGACGTGCCAAAAGCGTACGGCGGCCTCGAGGTCAGCAATGTTGCGATGATCGCGGTCACCGAGGAGCTGGAGAAAAGCAAAATTCCCTTTGAATTTGGGACCCACGTATCGAATATTCTTTATAACTGCAAAGGCGAGCAGATCGACAGATTCCTCTGGCCTTGCATTCGCGGCGAGAAAACTTCCGCCTTCGGGTTGAGCGAGCCAGCCTCTGGCGCTGATCCTTCGATGCTGCAAACGACCGCAACTCCCGACGGCGACGATTTCGTTATCAACGGGACGAAAATGTTTCCCACCTTTGCCGATGTGGCGGATTTCGTGCAGCTCTTTGCCCGTCTTCCCGGAACCAAGGGGCGCGAAGGCGTGACCTGTTTTCTGGTCGAGCGGGGCACGCCCGGTTACCGCGTTACGCGCAGCATCGCCACCATCGCGGGAACCGAGCCGTGCGAGCTCGTGTTCGAGAATTGCCGCGTGCCGAAGACACAAATGCTGGGGGAAGTTGGTAAAGGTTGGGAGCTTAACCAGGCGTGGTTGGGTGCGCGCCGCTTTCAGGTGGGAATTCGCTCCCATGGCATGTCGCAGAGCGTGCTGCGCGCCGTGGCAGATCTGCTGCGTCATGACGCGAAAGAAGCGGAACGCTGGACGAGCGCCATCGGATTTTTCTTGGGTGAGTTAGAAGCGCTGCGGTCGCTCACGTATTTGGGCGCGTGGAAGGCCGATCAGCAGGCGGACGTGCGAACCGAAGCGGCGCAGGTCAAGCTATTCGCTACGGAACTCCTGCATCGCGTCATTGATTTTGCTTTGGAAGTCGCTGGCCCTTCCGCGCTGCGCAAGCGCGGCGCCATTGCGCGGGTTTTTCGCCATGCGCGGTCAAGACGGATCGTCGAGGGTCCGTCGGAGATTCAACGCCATATTATTCAGCGGTCGCTGTTTCGGGAAGGGGTCGGAATATTGGATCTGATTTGAGGGCACAAACATTTTGCACGAATGGAACTATTGGAACGATTGGAACAATAAATGCCGTCTGTTCCAGCCGTTCCAGCAGTTCAAGTCGTTCCAATCGTGAACAAAACATCAGACGTTATGGATCTTAGGTTAAGTGAAGAAGAAAACCTTATTCAAAGAACGGCGGCGCGGTTCGTTGACCAAGAACTGCTCACGCGGGAAGGAGCTTACCTCAAGCAGAAAGCGCTGTTCCTGCCGCCCGGTAGTCCGGAACGCCGGAATCTTGATCCTGAGACGAGAAAAACGCTTATACAATTGGCGAAAGAAGTCGGCTTATGGGCGCTGGAATTTCCCGATGACCCGGAAACTCCGGCGATGAGCGCAGTGGCCCGGGTGTTGATCCACCGTGAGTTTGGCCGGACGATTCTGCCTTTTGAGCCGGCATGTCTTCCGGCGCTAATGGGACAAAGCCCCTATGTCAAACCCCTGAATGACGGGCAGCTTTCGCTGTCGCTGGCTTTCGGTCAGCTCCATAAGACGGGAACGCTGCAAGGCATTGAAACCCATTTCCGTGAACTCCCCGACGGCTACGTGCTTAGCCACTCGCAGTTCGACGTATTTGAGCCTGAAGCCGATCTCTATCTTTTCCCGGCGCGGGAAGAAGGATCGGATCGAGCGGGGCTCTTCCTGTTGGAACGAAGCACGTCCGGATTGTCCATAAGCGAAAAAGAGGACTTGACTACGGACGCGGAGGTGGCGCGGATGACTCTCACCTACTGCAAGGTCCGCCGGGAGCAACTGCTCGGTTATGAATACGACGTGGCGGCGCTTACCGCTTTTGAGCAGCTACGGATCGCCGCGCGATCTTTGGGCATCGGCATGCGCTGTCTCGCGGACTCCATCGAGCACGCGCGCCAGCGCGTGACCTTTGGCCGGCCCCTGGCGTCGCGCCAAGCCATCCAGTGGATGCTGGCTGATCTCTCGGTGAATCTAAGGACTTCTACGTGGTTGGCTCTCGAAGCCGCATGGAGAGCGGACCACGAGCTGCCATTTTTCCGCGCAGCCGCATTGGCCAAGAAAAGAGCGGCAAAAATGGCTTTCGAGGCCGCTGACACGGCGATTCAAATTCATGGCGGCTACGGCGTCTGTAAGGAATTTCCGTTCGAGGGCTTCTATCGCGAAGCGCGGATGCTGCGGCTGCTTTACGGGCGGGAGGATGAATTAGATCGGGCGGCGGGGGAGCGATTCATTCAAGAAGGCAATAGGCATTAGGCAACGGGGAGGAAAAAGAACTGATGGCTCTCGTCTTTACTATTGCCTGCTGCCTATTGCCTAATGCCTGAGAGAGTCGAGAGAGGAGAAGAGATGCGACGCAAGAAAGTTTGTTTGGTCGGCTACGGCTCGACGGAATATTCGAGAAAATCCGAGGCATCGGTATTGTGGTATTACGCCGAGGCCATTCGCAATGCCCTGCGGCAGACGGGTCTGCACAAGAAAGACGTTCGCGGCCTTTCCATCACGACACAAGTGAGTACGGATTATTCTCCTCATGTGGCGGAGCAGTTAGGATTGGAAGTGGATTGGGTGTTGAATGGCGACTACGGTGGGGCCGGCGGGGTGATGAGTATACGCCGGGCGGCGGATGCGATTGAGTGCGGTCATCTGGATCTTATTGTTCTGGTCGGCGGCAACTCGTTCGATAGAAGCATTCCGCAGCAACGGCCGCTGGAATATCAACGCGCGAATTACGTCGACGTGTACGGTTACGGAGGTCCCAACACGCTAATGGCCTTGATTCAAAGGCTGCACATGGCCCAGTACGGTACGACGTTGGAACAAATCGGCAAGATCGCCATGGCGCAGCGTGAGAACGCGCTCAATAATCCCCAGGCATTGTTTCGCGAGCCGATGAGTTATCAGGATTACCTTAATTCGCGGATGATCTCCGATCCGATTCGTCTCTTCGATTGCGTAATGCCCTGTTCAGGGGCCGAGTGCGTAATCCTGGCCTCTGAGGAGAAGGCGAGGCAAATCACCGACAAGCTCGTCTACCTCGTCACCGACGCGGAAATTTCCCACTATCAGGTGGCTAACATGTTGCCGGACAAAACGACCTTCGGGATGAAAGTCGTGGGCGATCGCATCTTCACTGAAGTTAAACGCGAGGACATCGATCTTTTCGAAATCTACGACGACTATCCTATAGCCGTTATGATCCAGATCGAAGACCTCGGCTACTGCAAAAAAGGCGAAGGTGGAAAGTTCGTCGAGTCCCATGATCTCACGTATAGGGGAGATTTTCCCGTCAATACTGGCGGCGGCGAGCTTTCTGTGGGCCAGGCGGGGCTGGCCGGTGGATTTCTACATATTGTCGAAGCGCTGCGGCAGCTAAGAAGCGAGGCCGAGGGCCATCAAGTGAAAAAGGCGGAGCGCGCTTTAGTGACAGGGATTGGGTGGCTGAACTATGGGCACAACCTCGGCACCACGGCGGCGCTGGTCCTGGAAAGGAGAAAGTAATGGCGGAACCAAGTCTCCCCAAGAAAAGCTTACCGAAAATCAACAAGGTGGATGAGCCATACTGGCGCGGCGCGGCGTCCGGAAAGCTCCTGCTACAGAAGTGCAAAGCCTGCGGCAAGCTTCAGTTCTTCCCGCGTATCGTTTGCATGGATTGTTTCAGCGGCGACATCGAATGGCTGCCCGCGGCGGGCACCGGCAAAATCCACACCTTCAGCTGGGTACGCGTCCCGCGCAATCCCGCCTTCAAAGAGGACGTGCCGATTTGCTATATCAACGTGATCTTAGACGAAGGCGTGATCATGGAAAGCCGGCTTGTGGGAAAGGGAATGGAGAACGTCAAGCTCGGCGATCGGGTCAAAGTCGCTTTCCAAGAAACGCATGACCCGTCAATGAAATTGCCGGTGTTTGAGCTGGTGGCGTGAAAAACTAGCGTTTAGCGTGAAGAAACGGTCGTAATCATATCAACGACATGGAATGATTTTAATATCGCCGAGATTGACTTAGTTCACTTGTTAGGTTAAAAGAGAACCATGATTAAACTAAACGTGCACGAGGCTAAAACCCATCTATCACGCTATCTCGAGAAGCTCGCGCGCGGAGAAACAATTCTGCTGTGTAAGCGGAACATTCCGATTGCAGAAATTCGTCCGCTTCCTCAACAGCGCAAGACCAAGCGTCCAATAGGCTTGGCGAAGGGAAAATTTAAGGTCCCGCCTGAGTTTTTCGAACCTCTCCCACCCGAACTGGTCGATGCATTTCATGGCCAAGATCCGTGAGGATTCTTTTAGACACGGTCACGTTCTTGTGGGCGGTGACTGACGACCCCGATCTCTCCGACGATGCTCGGGGATTATTTGTAGATCCGGGCAATGAGATCTATCTGAGCTCGGTTTCTACTTGGGAGATCGCCGTCAAACACTCGCTTGGCAGGCTCTCTCTTCCGGAGCCACCCGTAAGATTTGTTCCTGCCCAGCGAAAGCAACATGACGTTGACTCGTTACCACTCGACGAAGAAGCCACTCTTCATTTGACCCGGCTTCCGTTACTGCATAAGGATCCTTTTGATCGAATGCTGATTTGTCAGGCCATTGTTCACCATTTTGTGATATTGACTCCAGATGAGCTGATTAGCCAATATCCGGTTCGGACCATTTGGTAAACGGCAATCTAGTCGTTTTTGGTTCGCGCGAGAGTGCTGATTCCAAACGAGGCGCAGTAGCGGGGGAACCAGTCATTAGACGGCAGGTGAGCAAGGAAGGAAGGGCAAACAAAGGTAAGAGCGATTCATGAGAAAAACTATTCATGTTGTACTTAGCTTTGTCGGCGCTTTGGCTTTGGCCCTTAGCGGTCCAGCACACGCCGCGCAGAGGGAATTACAAAAGCTAACCGTGGGGTACACGCCGATCGCCGGCGCGTCACTACCGTTCTTCATCGCGGTAGAGGAAAAAATTTTTCCAAAATACGGCTTCGATATATTCCCCGTATTCATGGGCGGTTCGCCGCTCATCAATTCGGCGATTCTGGCCGGGGAATTTCCCATCGGTTACACGGGCGGCGGCGCTATCATCTCGAGCCGGCTCGCAGGCAGCGATTTGATCGCGATAGCATCGCCGTTGCCGGTCTTGACAATCGATGGTTGGGCCAAGCCCGAGATCAAGACTATTAACGATCTCCGAGGAAAGAGAGTTGGGGTTACGCGTTTCGGCGCGTCAAGCTATTTTGCAGGATTGTCTATGTTAGAGTCGGCCGGGGTTAAACCCAACGAGGTGGTCTTCATCCAAAACGGCGGCGTCGGAGAATCCTTTGCAGCTCTTTTAGGCGGTCGAGTGGACGTTTGCATGATCGGCTACCCCTTTGGATTGAGGGCCAAGAAGGAAGGCTTCCATCTGCTTTTCCGGCCTTCGGACACCGAATATGGTTTATTTCCTACCGCTGTGATTGCGGCGCGGGAGTCGTGGGTGAAAGAGCCGAGGAACCGCAAGATGGCAATAGACTTTTTACGCGCGCTGAATGAAGGGCAACAGCTCGCCAGAGAAAATGCTGAGGTAAGCAAAAAAGCACTGCGAAAATTCACACGAGTAAACGATGATGCGGAACTGCAAGGCACCTTTGAATTTTATAGGACGGCTTTTGGCGCCAACCTCAAGGTTGTGGAAAAGTCGATGGCGAACGCGCTGAAGTTTATTGATCATCCGAAAGCCAAGCAGTTCGACGTGAAACAATCCTTCGATAACAGCTTGGTGGATGAGATGATGAAACAATAGGCAGTAGGCATGAGGCAACAGGCGATCGCAAGAAGGAAAACCATGAAAAAATCTTCTGCCTTGAAGGAGTGGCTATGAAGAAGATTTTAAGACAAGCTCGAGCGATCCTTTGCGCTACGCTGCTACTAATCCCTTCTTTCCTTTTGGCGCAGACTTCCAAGCTAAGAGAAATAAAAGTCGGTTACCCACTTGGTGGTTCGGCCAGTTACTTCTGGGTGGCCTACCGCTCCGGGTCGTTCGAAAAGCACGGCCTGAAGCTCGAACCGATCTATATCCGGGGCGGACTGATGGGCATCCAGGCAGCGCTCTCCGGCGACTTGCCTTTGCAACTGCAAGGGGCATCTACGGTAGTAGCTGCATGGGCACAGGGTGCCAAGGAGTTTCAATTTATCGGCGCGGTCGGCAACCGTCTGGACTATGTTTTGGTAGCACATCCTTCTATCAAACGCCCCGAAGATCTCAAGGGAAAGAGAATCGGAGTTAGTCAACTGGGATCGAGCACGGATTTCATTGCCCGGGTGGCCGTGCGACGGCTTGGATTAAACGCAGATAAAGAAGTGCAGATCGTCGGGATTGGGGGGCAGGGAGACCGTTGGACTGCGCTCACGGCGGGGCAAGTTCAAGCGACGGTGCTCCAATCTCCATTTACACTAAAGGCGCGCAAAGCGGGCTACCCCGCGTTTATCGACTTCTCCAAGGAGGATTTTGAATATGTGATTGCGGGACCAGTGACCATGCGATCCTTCATCCGTGCGGAAAGAGAGACAGTCATGAATTTCATGCGCGGGTTGGCGGACGGCATGGATTTTTATCGCGACGATAAAAACAAGGATCGCGTCATTAAGTACCTCGGTGAATACTATCGGTCTAACGTGGTCGAGGAGCTGGAAGAAACCCGTCGGGTTTATAGCCAGGTGACGCCGGGATTACCGATTGTCACGGCTAAAGCGATGGAGAACGTGATTGCCAACGACAAGAATCTTTCCACGATGAAATTGAACGTGAGTGAGTTACTGGATTTGTCGTTTCTTGAACAATTAGCGCAGGAGAGAAAGGCAAAGGGAAAATAAATAACCGTTCCAACCGTTCAAGCGCTTCGCGGAGTCTATCCTGAGCGCCGCCGAAGGGTTCACGCCCTCACCCCGGATCAGTCCGGGGCAGGCTCTCTTTCCTCCCCCGTGGTCGCGGGGAAGATGAAGGAGGGGGTTGAACAGCTTGAACGTTTGGAACAAAGGATTGGAAACATGGAATTTCAAACCATCATTTATGAAGTGAAAAATCAGATTGCCTGGGTCACATTCAATCGCCCTGAGTCGATGAACGCCATTAACCGACAAATGGCACGAGACATCATAGAGGCGTGCCGGCAGGCTGAAGAAGATAACAATATCCGCATTGCAATTTTCACCGGCGCAGGGGAAAGAGCTTTTTCCGCCGGCATGGATTTAAAGGAACGCGCGGAGACTGGCTTTTCGCCCATCGAACGGCGCAATCAAAAACTCACGCAAACCATTCTTACCCAGTCGCGTGCCATCGCGGCCATGACCAAGCCGACCATCGCGGCGATTCGCGGTTATTGCGTCGGCGGCGGTTTGGAGATGGCGTTGGCTTGCGATCTGCGCGTGGCGGCTCAAGATGCCAAGTTGGGTCTCACGGAAGTGCTGCGTGGATTAATTCCCGGCGCGGGGGGCACGCAGAGGCTGCCGCGCGCGATCGGTGTAACGAAGGCCCTTGAACTTTGTTTAACGGGAGACACGGTGAGCGGGAGCGAGGCGCAGAAGCTCGGTCTTGTTAACACGGCGATCCCGGGGAATGAACTGCTTCAGGCCGCTGAGAATTTGGCGAACAGAATTCTCAAGGGAGCGCCGATGTCGGTGGCATTCATTAAAGAAGCGATCAAAAAAGGCATCGAGCTGCCGTTGGAGGAAGGTCTCAGGTTAGAGGCTGATCTCTCCGCCCTCGTCGGCATCACCGAAGATAGCAAAGAAGGCCCCCGCGCATTTGCCGAAAAGCGCGCACCGGTGTGGAAGGGAAAGTAGATAGGAATCGGTTTCGAGCTTTGAGTTTCGGCTTTCGCTTGGAGTTAAAGTAAAACCATTTTTGTCGGTTCAAGCTTACGGGTGCGAGGATCGATCGCGTAACCTAGAATTTCGAGGGCAGTGACTCCAAGCAAGGGCGTATCAGTTAGTTCGCCAAATATCGTCGGCACTGTCCGGGCTTTCCCGTCGATGCGAATAAAAACATCACCCAGGGGCCGTCGGATCTCGCTGCCGTCAGCGAGTTGAAAAGTCTCCTCTGCATATGGAGTGATACCGAGCTGATCGAGAGTGCTCTTTGGGATCACACTAAAAATGGCTCCCGTGTCCGCAATCAGGTCCAGTCTCTGCCAATGGGTTTGGTCGCGTGGATTAGTGACCTCTACGGTTACTTCTGTTATTCCCATGGGCAAGACTCTACCATTACAGGCACTCAGCGGCAATGCTGGCATGGCAAACTGGATGGAGTCTTCGACTCCCCGGGAACGCAAGCAAAGGGAGAGAGAAGCTGAGGCTGGCTAGGTGATTCCGCGGAAAACACTAGACTCTAGACCCAAGACGGTAAGAGGAAATTTCTATGGCAGACGAAAAAGTTCTCTACGAAGTCAAAGATAAGACCGCCTGGATCACATTGAATCGGCCGGAGTCGTTGAACGCGGTGAACCGGGAGATGGTGAAGTCGATCGTTGGATACTGCCGTCAGGCGAACGAGGACCGCGACGTTCAAGTGGTCATTTTCAAGGCGAACGGCGAAAAAGCCTTTTCAGTCGGCGGCGACATCAAAGATAGAGTGAAGGCCAATGCTGCGGTTCCCGAAGTCGAGCCGGAATCGCCGTTAGTGCTGCGGCAAAATAAACATTCCGGAATTCCCGGTACGCCAGCGCCGGCCATCGCGGCCATCGATAAAATTACCATTGCCTTGCTGCATGGGTATGTCGTGGGCACCGGATTGCTCATGAGTCTCGCGTGTGATATTCGCATCGCGGCGGAAGGCGCCCGCTTGGGAGTCAGCGAAGTCCGCCTTGGTTTCATGGCCGGCTCCGGTGGCACGCAGCGTATGGCGCGGCTCGTGGGCATCCCGAAAGCGCTGGAAATTTGTTTGTCCGGCGAGCTTTATGACGCGGCGGAATGTTATCGAATCGGTCTTGTGAATCAGCTCGTTCCCTACGATCAACTAATTCCGGCGGGTCAGAAAATGGCGGCGTCGTTCTTGAAAGGGGCGCCGCTGGCGCTGCGTTATATCAAAGAAGCGATCTACAAAGGCAGCGAGATGACGTTGGAACAAGGACTGCGATTCGAATCCGATCTCCAGAGCATGGTGATGCAGACCGAGGACGCCAAAGAGGGCCCGCGCGCCTTCGTCGAGAAACGCCCGCCGAATTGGAAAGGGAGATAAATTCGTCTGGCGTCTAGAGTCTGGGGTCCAGAGTTCAAGAAACGCTAGACGCTAGACTCCAAACGCTAGACTCCAACCCTAGACGCTAAACGCTTATGAATTCGAATTCATTTTTGATGGGCGATGGGCTGCGCCGCAACGCTTCCAAGTTCGCGGTTAAAATAGCAGCGCAAGATCGCTTCCGGCAAATTACCTACGGCAAACTCAACGCGAGAGTCAACCAACTCGCGCACGGTTTGTTGTCGCTTGGGGTGCGCGAAGGCGACGACGTTGCGGTGATGGTCGGCAATCGGATCGAGCATTTGGAGATTCTCTTTGCTACGGCGAAAATCGGCGTCTTGGCGATCCCGTTGGATATTAAATGGAAGGCATTAGAGCTTGGTTCGACGCTGAGTTTCTTCAAACCGCGCGCGCTGATTCTCCAGGAGAACTGCGCCGACGAGTTTGAAAATGCCAAGAAGGCGCATGACCTGCGCTTCCTCAAGCCCGCTGTTATCGCAGACTTGAGTTATGGCGGATTGCTTGTTGGTCAAAGCTCCGAGGAGCCATCTGTGTCGGTAAACGAAGAGGATCCATTTATAGTCATGCTTACCTCAGGCACAACAAGTTTCCCTAAAGGATGCTTGGCGACTCATCGGACCTTTGTTTCTCACTGCATCAACAACGCCATCGAGAAAGGGCTCGGCGTTCACGACAAAGCGCTGCTTTCCTCGCCGCTTTACTTTAATGCCGGGCGCTCATTTACACTCGGGATCATTTACTTCGGCGGCACGATGGTTCTGCACGAACGTTTCGATGCTGTGGAGGTTTTGCAGACTATTGAAAGGGAAAAGATTACCTACATAGGCGCAGTACCGACGATGTGCGAGCGCATGCTTCACGTGATGGAGTCAAAAAGATATGAAACAAGCTCATTGCGCTGCCTTGCCATCACCGGCGGTAAAGTTCATCCGTCGGTGCTCGAGGATTTGAAGAAAAAAATCACGGCGAATATTTACCGCACCTATGCGTCTACGGATTCCGGCCAGATGGCCATTTCCAAGCCCGGCGACATGGAGACCAAACCTAACGCCGCGGGGCGACCGGTCTGGTGCGTAGAGTTGCGCATTGTCGATGACAACAATAATCCGCTGCCCGTTAACGAGGTGGGCGAGATAGTGTGTCAGAGCCCGCTGGCGTCTCACGGCTACTACAAAAATCCCGAGGCCACTAGCACGTCGTTTCGCGACGGCTGGTTTTACACGGGCGATCTCGGTTACTTCGATGA
>Ga0126383_10000788_pt1 | contig 18333 bp, 17 predicted proteins | sample PanSoiMetPlot_35_FD_96882 | JGI IMG/M metagenome (GOLD analysis project Ga0126383, IMG submission 96882) | Tropical forest soil microbial communities from Panama - MetaG Plot_35 | ecosystem: Environmental > Terrestrial > Soil > Tropical forest > Bulk soil | place: Panama | collected 2016-02-17
GCGACGCCATCTGGCTGCCGGCTGACTCACCAGCGACGAGCCGGTGGAGCTCGCCTTCTACTGTCCGGCGTCGGAGGTACCTCCCGGGAGAGCGACCGGCGCAAGGGCTACGCTCGATTTCGTGAGTGAGTCGCTGCCTAGGCGACGTTGCCCCGAGGTCCGCAACGGCGACGATGACTTCGACCTGCACCTGCCTCTCGCGATCGCGCTGCACCGGGCGGCGGCCTGATGTTCCTGTTCGCCGGCCTCTTCCCCTGGGAATGGCTACACCCTGGCGGCTCCGGATACTGGTTCTACTCCGGTGTCTTCGACGCAGGGATCCTGGCAGGGGTCCTCTCTGGCATCGGGGTCTACTGGCGGGCGCACAACTGCCACGTCCAGGGGTGTTGGCGTCTGGACTGGCACCCGCATCCGGACCATGGGCATCCGGTCTGCTTCCTACATCACCCCGAAGGCGGAGCCGAGTTCCTCCATGCCCGCTAGCACCAAGTGAAGGTCTCCACGAAGAAGCCCCGAACTTCCGGGTCCCACCAGTCAGCGCCGTGACCACGGCATCAACTGCGGCCGCCCGCGCGCCCGCCTGTCAAGGCGGGGGCGCGGCATTCATGCCGTCAGCGACGGCTCCAGCATGCGAATCGGCGCCGCCCCGGCCTGAGGCGGGTTAAGGGCAATCGAGAGTTACGAACGCCGACGCGTGGACGCCGGACCCGTCGACGTAGGTGAACATCGCCCCGGTAGTTCCGTCGGCGCACGCGTTGTCCGGCGACGACGTGAAGACGCTCGTGGTGTGGAATCCACCGGTCGCATCTGTGACGGCCGTGAGGCCGACGCTCCCGTCCGGAACTCCTCCGATGTAGACCTGGTCGGTGAATATGCCGGTGCTGTTCGAGTGAAATCCCGACGCAAAGATGTCGATCCCCTGATCCATCACGACCTCCGACGGGACGGCGATCAGCGATGGGTTGAAGATCGGCCCGTTCCGGGTCCCGTACTCGACGCATTCGTCCTGACTCGCAAACGTAAGAGGTAGTCCAGACCCGTCCTGCAGGTGCGGGCTGGCCCAGCCGCCCTTCTGACAGACCTTCGCGTTCCCCGAATTACCGCCCCCTGCGGCTGCAGTTGCGGTAATTGCAAGCGCAGCCAGCAACCCGGCAGTCATGGCCAGACAGAGTCTCCTCGAAAGCTGCATCGTCCCTCCCCCCGTTGCAGGTGTGTCCACAGTCGGGACCGTTTGCTTCCCGACTGGTCAGAGTCTCCCAGAAAAACTCGGCCGTCGCGCCGCTCCAGGTCGCGGCGGAATGTTCCTAGTCACCGGCGCTGGCCCGGAATACTCGCGCGCAGGCGTCGGTTGACTCGTTTACTACCAAGGACAGGGAGGGGGCATGTCATCGACACTGACACCAGATCTGACCAGACGCATCGAGCGACTTCCAGCGGACCTGCAAACGGAGTTCCCGTGCGTCTCCCTCGAGGCGATCAAGCGCGACGTCGAGGAAGGCGTAGACGAACTGATCACGGTCGCTCGCTTCGACGAGTTCGTGCCAGTGCTCGTGCACAAGGCGGTCCGAGAGCGTCTCCGAGGCGCTTGCGGCGAATCTGCCGAAACAGACAATCGCGAAGCGGCCTGATCTTCCAGAGATTCATCTGAGGGCCGGGTCGTGGGAACGTCCTAGGTGTTCGGCTCGGCCCAAGACGACCGGTTTCGTTGCTCGGCCCGTTTCCGCTAACCGGCACTCGGTAGCGGCCTAGGCGTCTTAACCACCTCGACACCCCACGAGCGCTGACTTTCAACCCATCCACGGGACGAGTGTTTCTAGCTTCTACCTTGATGAGGGCGGTCGACGACACTCCGTCGGCGAGCGAGCTCGCCCCGGTGCTGTCCGCGTACCGCAGGTTCGTAGAGGGAGTTGTCCAGGTGCGCGACGGGGAGATTCGGAGGATCGAGACGCGGGAGCACGTGCTCAGGGATCCGATCGGGTGCTGAGTGAAGAGAGCCGCTTGGGTCTTGCCTCGCGTGGCAGGCGGTGGTACAAGCACCACAACCCATTCTTGGAAGGAGAGCCCAGGGTGGAACGTGCACACGATCCGCGGACCGGACGCCCGCTCATCGGCGGCATGGACGACCCGCATGGACTCACAGACGAGGAGCTCCAGGCGGAGCTGACGATCGCGGTCGCGAGGCCCCGCCAGCGTGCAACCCGTCTGGAGAGCCTCCTCCTCGAACGTGCCCGGCGGAGCGCACGCGGAAAGGCATTTCCGGCGACCTGACCGTACGTCTCGAGCTGGGGCGAGTCGGGTAGCTCCGTTCGAAGATCTTAGGATCGATCTGTGTTCGTTCTCGAGTCGGGCCCGTCCTCGGGACGGGTCGTCTTACTTCTTCATGCGCTCGGCTTGGATCACTCAATGTGGGCGAGCCAACAGACTGCGCTGGACACTGAGTTTCGAGTCGTGACGCCAGACCTGCCGGGGTTCGGCCGATCGCGACTCGAGGAATCAACCCTTTACACGTGCGTCGAGGCATGTGCAGAGCGGCTCGCGCGCGGCGGCTCGCCGGCAACTGTGGTGGGTGTCTCTTACGGCGGCTGGGTCGGAGCGATGCTCGCAGCGGAGCACCCTGACCTCGTCTCCGGCCTGGTCATTTCCGGCGTGCGCCCCGACATTCCCCGCTATCTCGCTGAGCTTCAGGCTGCGGCGTTCCGGTTTACGCCTGCGCGGGGGTCGCGTGAAGGCGATCACCTCACCACGCGCGACTTGAAGACCGAACGGGCAAACCTCATCGCAGCGAGCCGCCAGTTGGCAGAGACCGACCTGTGGTCGTCACTCCGGCGGATCACCGTGCCGACAGTCGTATTCGCCCCCTCGCGCGACAGGTTCGTACGCCGGCAAGCACCATTCGTTGCAGCCGCCGTAGCCAAAGCTCAACTCGTCCCGCTGCCGGGCGCCGGCCACCTTTGGCCTCTCAAGCAACCGGCGCCGCTCACCGAGCGCATCCGTGCGCTCGCATCACCGCGCCAACACGAAGTTTCGTGAAACGCCCGGCCTCGACGCGCGGTGCGTCCAGCCGCGCGCCGAGTTGGTTGCTCGAGCTAGGCCGGGGCCGGACGGGTCGACGTCTGCGATCTTTCTTCCTTGGAGCCGCGCAATGTCCATTTCGGCCTCGCGTCTTTCGTCCTTGAGCTAGTGCAGTTCAACGAACGGAAGGAGTCGAGATGTCCCTCAAGCAGAACTCAGCAGCAGTCGCTGCAGCTCGCGCGCACGTCGAGGCGTGGAGCAAGCGCGACTACGAGGCCGCGCGTGCCGCACTCGCAGACGACGTCTGGGTGACCGTGCTCGCCGCGGATCCCAACTTCCCGAAGACGGACCTGAACGGCGTCGACGCGTACATGGAGGGGTTGATCCAGTACGCAGACGGGATCGTCCCCGGGAGTACGGAGGTGGTCGAGGCGGTCGGCGACGACACGCAGGCGCTTCTGACGGTGAACGCCCGGCTCAAGTACGGTCCGGACGCGCCCGAGATGGACGCCCCTGGAGCGCGGATGTACGTGTTCGACGAGGACGGCAAGATCAAGATCGAGCACGCCATCTTCTTTCTCAGCTAGCGCCGGCCGAAGAGCGGCGGAGCCGCCGACGTAAGTTTCGGCTCCGCCGCTCTTGGGATCGGCCCTGACGAGCCGTGAGACGATTGATTCGAGCAAGGAGGGCGAGATGCGGTACGCGCTGTTTGTCTGTACGGACGAGAGCGAAGAGCTCAGTGAGGAAGACGTTCAGGAACACTGGAAAGCGTTCATGAGCTTCCAGAACGACCTGGAGGCTCGGGGAGCACTTGTGCTTTTGCAGCGGCTGCAGCCGACGTCGAAGGCGACGAAGGTGAGCAAGCGCGGTGGCGATCTGGTGATCGCCGACGGGCCGTTCGCCGAGACGCGCGAGCAGATCGCCGGCTTCTACGTCATCGAGTGCGAGGACCTCGACGAGGCGCTCGAGATCGCCGCCCAAAATCCCGCTGCCGAGTTCGGGACGGTTGAGGTGAGGCCTGTTTGGGCGGACTGAGCGCCGAGCAGGCGGTCAGCGCTGCCTTCCGCACCGAGTGGGGGCGCGTGGTCGCGCATCTGATCCGCGTCACCGGCAACTGGGATCTCGCGGAGGAGTGCGCTCAGGACGCCTTCACGCGAGCGCTGGAGCGCTGGCCGCGCGACGGCGTCCCGGAGAACCCCGGCGGCTGGCTGAAGGTGACCGCACGCAACCGCGCCTTCGATCGCCTACGGCGAGCTCGGGTCGGCGAGGGCAAGTTGCAGGAGGTCGGCAAGGCGATGAGCGAACACACAGAAGACGCGGACGACGAGAGCGGGATCGAGGATGACCGGCTGCGCCTGATCTTCACCTGCTGCCACCCGGCGCTTCCGATCGAAGGACAGGTCGCGCTGACGCTGCGGACGCTGTGCGGCCTCACCACGGTCGAGATCGCCCGCGCATTCATGGTCCCGCCCGAGACGATGGCGAAGCGGCTGGTGCGAACCAAGCACAAGATCCAAGACGCGGGCATCCCCTACCGCGTGCCGCCCGATCACCACTTGCCGGAGCGGCTGCGCGCGGTGCTCGTTGTTCTCTACGCGCTCTTCAACGAGGGCTACAGCGCGACAGCCGGCGAGGATCTCATCCGTCAGAGCCTCTGTGCCGAAGCGATCCGGCTCGCTCGTCTGCTCGTCGAGCTGATGCCCGACGAGCCGGAGGCGCTTGGCCTTCTCAGCCTGCTTCTTCTGCACGACGGTCGCCGACCGGCCCGTCTCGACTCGGCGGGCGACCTGGTCACGCTCGAGGATCAGGATCGCAGCCTCTGGGATCGCGCGACCATCGACGAAGCGTGCGCGCTCCTCGACCGGGCGATGCGGCTACGCCGATCGGGCCCCTACCAGCTCCAGGCGGCGATCGCCGCCTGCCACGCGACGGCCGCAAGGGCGGACGAGACCGACTGGGTCGAGATCGCCATCCTTTACGACCGGCTCAGCCAGTTGGCGGCCTCGCCCGTGGTCGAGCTGAACCGAGCCGTCGCGGTCGGGATGGCTTTCGGCCCGCAGGCAGGGCTCGACCTCGTCGACGACATCGAACGCGGAGGTGAGCTCGCCGACTACTACCTGCTGCCGGCCACGCGCGCCGATCTCCTGCGCCGGCTCGGGCGCACCGTCGAAGCCCGGCAGGCCTACACGCGGGCGCTCGAGCTCGCGCCGACCGACGCCGAGCGCCGCTATCTGAGCAAGCGGCTCGCCGAAGCCTCGATCTAGTCCGCCGCGGCGGCACGGCGAAGTCGAGGCCGGAATGTCCATTTGGGGCCGCGGCCGTTCGTCCCTCTCACGAACCGCCACATCCCCGAATGATGGAGGTCTTTCGATGGATTCCACCGCCACAGACAACTCGCTCCTCGCGACCCGCCAGGGCAAGCTGATCCTGGCGCTCGTCTGCCTCGCGGCGTTCCTCGACGTGATCGACACCACGATCGTGAATATCGCGCTTCCCTCGATCCGCGAGCACATCCACGTCACGGTGGAGAGCCTGCAGTGGATCGCCAGCGGCTACCTGCTCACCTACGGCGGCTTCCTGCTGCTCGGCGGCCGCGCCGCCGACCTGCTCGGCCGCCGCCGCCTCTTCGTCGCAGGCACCCTGCTGTTCGGAGCATCGTCGCTTGCCTGCGGTCTCGCCGGCACCGAAGGCGTGCTGGTCGGCGCTCGCCTCGCCCAAGGCCTCGGCGCGGCGATGATGACCCCGGCCGCGCTCTCGATCCTGACCACGAGCTTCACCGAGGACAAGGACCGCACCAAGGCGATCGGCCTCTGGAGCGCCACGATCCCGCTCGGCGCGGTCATCGGCGTACTCGCCGGCGGTGTGCTCACCCAGAGCATCGGCTGGCGCTGGGTGTTCTTCGTCAACCTGCCCGTGTGCGCGCTCGTCCTCGCGGGCGCGTTCCGCCTGTTCGCCAACGACGGGAAGCAGACCCCGATCAAGGACTTCGACGCGCTCGGCGCGATCCTCTCCACCACCGGCATGCTCGGCGTCGTCTACGCGCTCGTGAACGCGCCGACGGTCGGCTGGGGCAGCGTGCGCACGATCGGCGGACTCGCCGGCGCGCTCGCCGTCCTCGGCCTGTTCGTCGTCACCGAGTTGCGACATCGCAACCCGCTCTTCCCGCTCTCGATCTTCCGGATCAAGGGCATCGCCGCAGCCGACGCCACCCAGGTGATCGCCCAGGCCGGCTTCTACTCGATGTTCTTCTTCATCACCCTCTACATGCAGAACGTACTCGGCTTCTCGCCGGTCGAGGCCGGCGCCGCCTATATCCCGGTCACGATCGCCGTCGGCATGTCCACCGGCATCGCGACCAAGCTCCTGCCGCGTACCGGCTCACGGCCGATCATCATCGCCGGCGCACTGATTGGCGCCGCGGGCGTGTTCTGGCTCGCACAGATCCCCGTCCACGGCAGCTACCTCGTCGACGTCCTGCCCGGCCTAGTCGTGATGGCGCTCGGCCTCGGCGCGATCTTCGTCGGCGTTCAGACCGCCGCGAACGCCGGCGTACCCGCCGACAAAGCCGGACTCGCCGCCGCCCTCGGCACGGCGTCCGGCCAGCTGGGTAGCGCGCTCGGGCTCGCGATCTTCACCGCGATCGCAACCAGCCACACCCAGCACCTCCTCAACGCGCACGTAACGCGCACCGTCGCGCTGACCTCGGGCTTCCACTACGCGCTCGTCGCCTGCAGCATCTTCCTCGTTGCCGCGGCAGTGATTGCATGTCGCGCGGCGAGTGCCACGCAGGAGCCGGCGCAGCGCATCGAGCCGGTCCCAGATCCGGCCGCAGTTCCCGAAGCCGCCTAGCAGCGCAAAGCGCTCGCAGTCGAGCCTGCAAGCCCAGTCGGACTTGCAGGCTCGACGGTGGAGACGAACGGCTTGGAGCCGGCGACGGCAGTTGAGCTCGGGGTAGGCGCTTCTCGTCCGCGTGACGCCAGTCGATGCCGCCGGCGACGAGGCGCGCAGACGCGTCTAGCGTCGCCGGTAGGTCATTCGCAGGTCGTCTTGCCAGGTCTTGTCGTCTTCGCAGATCTGCGACGTGCCGCGGATGGTCTTGTCGTCGTCGCTGAGCGTCCAGGTCAGCCGCTGCTTGAAGTTGAGTGGGGAGAAGTCTGGCCCGGTCCGGCTGAACGTCCACACCCGTCCTTTCAAGGTCAGCTCGTAGATCCGGGCGACCCCTCGTGAGTCGAAGTAGTGCATCCGGAGACCGCCGGTGTCGCCGATGATCGAGATCGAGTCGGGGAAGTCGGGATGATCGGATCGCGCGCGCACGATCAAGAACCGCTCACCCTCGAGCCACTCGAATGTGCTTCGTCCGTGGACGACCGTCGAGGGAAGCATCGGGTGCGTCGCCTCCGTCGTCCACTCGCCGATCAGCGCGCTGAGCGCCTGTAGCGACGGGTTGGCCTTCTTCATCGTCGTTTCCTTGTCAGGGTGCTCGGTGCTTGGACGGCTTCGCGGACGAGGATTCATCGAAGGACGTTCCAGAGTTACAGAAGGCGAGGCGACTGAGCGACGTACGGCCACTGATCAGGCACAGCGGGCGTGATGTACGCCAGGTCACGCTTCTTCGGAATGAGCTCCGAGGACTACTGACTTGAGCGCTTGGCGGTCCTCGCGCAGCCCGTTGCGCCCGCAGAGTCGTCAACGCGCAGCCGCCTATGGCCGCGGCGAGGCCGCCTGAGGCGGCCCCGCCGGGTGGCTCCACACCAGCCCCGTCGTGTGTTTCGCGCCTCATCACATTGGAGTCACCTCCTCTCGTCGCCATCGAATCACCGGCACCGAGGCGTGCCTTGTGCCCGCGCCGGAGATGGGCCCGAGAGCTGCAGCCGAATCGGGAAGCGCTCTGGACGCCGCTTCGCCCGCTCGCAGGCGAAGCGGCGTCCCCAGCGGCGCGGCGGCGGCCATCCGTCGTTGGGAGCGACCACGGTCGGCGGCTCGCTCGAGCAGCACCCCCGCCGCGGTCGCGAAGACGTCGTCGGCGTAGACGGCGTTGAAGTCGACCGCGCCGTTGACCTCGAGGACGTAGCTGCGGCCGGTCTCGTCGCTGATGATGTCGACGCCTGCGAGGTCGAGCCCGAGCGCGGCGACCGCGCGCAGCGCGAGCGCACGCGCGGCCGGCGGCGCACTCACGCGCGCGCGGAGGGCGCCCAGGGCGACGTTCGTCCGCCATTCGCCCGGGCGTGCTCGGCGCTCGACCGCGCCGACGACGCGACCGCCGGCGACGACGAGGCGGAGGTCGCGGCCGGTCGGCTCGACGAGTGACTGCACCAGCGCGCCGTGGCGACGGAACCAGCGCCGGTGCCGAAGGCGTTCGAGCCGCGCCCGCAGCTCGTCCGCGCCGCGACAGCGGTAGACGTCGCGGCCCCAGCTGCCGAAGCGCGGCTTCACGACATACGGGGGAGGAAAGGTTGGAACCGACACCTCGCGGACGTGCGCCGTCTGCGGGTGCGCGACCCTCGCCCGGCCGAGGAGGAGGGCGGTCGAGAGCTTGTCATGGGCCGCGAACAGGGCGACCGGACTGTTCAGAAGCTGTACGCCCTGACGCTCCAGCCGCGGCAGCCGCCAGAGCCCGGGCTCGATCCCGTCGAGCGTCGGCAGGACGTCGAGGCGCGCGACCGCGAGATCGCCTCGCACAAGGCGTGGCGGCGAGGCGGCTTGCGCGAGCCACGCGCGCTGCCCATGCTCCGCAAACGCCGCCGCCAGGGCGCGATTCGTCTCCGTCGCCTCGCCGAGGACGACGACCGAGCGACATCGATCAGTCGGTCGCGGCGACCGCGCCGCCCCGCTCTCGTGCCGATGGATCGTGAGCTCGAGGTCTGCGACAGTCATCACGCGAGTTCAGCAGCCGCGATTAAGGTCGGCGTGAGCGTGGGCTAAGAAAGACCTGAAATCTCGGACGAGTTCGGCCAGATGACGGCGCTGGCGCTCGAGTTCGGCCGTGCGCTCGGCGAGCTCGAGGGTGCTGGCGCCTGGTCTTCGAGGATTGCGCGCGCGAACACGAGCCCCTTGATGTGGAGGAGCGTCTGCTCGATCGCGCGGCGCGCGAGGAACAGCCGGCGCCTGGGCCCTGCATGACGCCGTCGAGAGGAACCCGATCACACCAAGCCTCCAATCGGTCTCTCGTTCCGTTCGGTAGCACCGTCACTCGATGACGGGCCGGGCAATCGCGGGCGGCTCGCGGCCGGCGAGGAGCCAACCGGCCACGGCAGCGGCCAGCGGCACGCCGACGATCGCGAGCGCGAGGTACTGGACCGGCACGTCGCTGAGATAGCCGAGGTTGTCGTGGTACGTCGCCACGAGGACGACGTACGAGCCCGCTACGCCGAGGAGCGCACCCAGCAGCGCGAGTGCTCCAGCAGTCGTGGCCGTCAGCGTTCGGCGGATCCGCGACGTTGCTCCAGTTGCCGTCAGCATGCGGAGGTCGCCGGCGCTCTCGCCGCGAATCAGGCCGACGGTCATCGCCAGGATCGCGAGTGCAAGCAGGCCGCCCGCGCCGATCGCGAGGGCGATCACCTTTGTGTAAGACGGAGCCTTGCGGCGGACCTCGATCGTTAGGCCGGCTTCCGCCGCGAGGTCGCGGGCGCGCGCGATCTGGTCACTCGTCAACGGCCGGTCGGACTCGACGAGCCATCCTCCGGGAATCTGCTTCCAGCCGTGACGGCGAAGTCCGTTGAGAGTGATGAAGGCGGGCGGCGTTCGCCCCTGCGCCGAGTCCGCGGGGTAAGGAGCGCCGAAGAGGTGTCGGCCGATCTCGATTCGCTGGACGTTCGTGACCCTGAACTCCCTCCGAGCTGTAAGGCTCGGGATGACGAGATCGTTGATCCTGGCGCTCCGGTCCGCGAGGAAGTCCGTGCCCGGCTTGATCGTGGCGGGATCGATTCCCAGATAACGGAGCACTGCAGGCGTGGCAACGTAGAGCTGCGCCGCGGGGCGGTAGGACATTTCGCCCACGCGCTTTGCGAGATCGACAGGCGGAAGGACGCGAGTGTTGAGGTAGGAATCGAACATAGAGGGCGTGGCGGGCTCGATGGCCTTCCGAAGCGGAGTCACGGCTGCGCCGTCGAGCTCAGCTGCAATCTTTCGGACCGACGCGGCGAGACGGTCGACTCGATTCAGGGCCGTCACCGAGATGACCTCTTTCGCCCGCGGCGGGCTCAGGTAGGCGCGGATCTGCCGGTCGGACAGGTTGGGCGGCGCCGAGCCCCTCTGCGCCGCCTCCGCCGACGCGATTACCGCGACCGTCGCCGCGATGCCGAGCGCGAGAGTGACTGCCGCGAGCGCCGCTCCAGAACGCGCCTGATAGCGGACGAGGTCACGCAGCGCCAGTCGAGGTGCGACCGAGAGCCGCCCGGCGAGGCGCGAGAAGATGCGGATCGCGGGCGGGCCGAGGAGAAGGCCGCCGAGAATGATCGCGACGATCCCGGCGACGATGAGCGGCGGGCTGTGTCTCCCCGACAGTACGAGAGACCCGACGCCGACCGCGATCAGCGCCACCGCGGCGATCGCCGCGTGGCGAGCGGGCCTCGGCTTCGGCGGTCGCCCGGAGAGCGCGAGCATCACCGGGAGACGCGCCACCGACCGCCCCGGCCACCAGGCGGCGGCGGTCGCTCCAAGGATCGCCAGGACGACGGTCATCACGATCCACGTCCACGGCAGGCTGAGGCGGTCGACCCGATGGTCGATGCCCGCCTCGAGGGTCGGTGCGGCGAAGAGCCAGATCGCAAGGCCTGCGACCATGCCGAGCATGCCCGCGATCGATCCGACGAGGGCGCCGTGTGTCAAGAGCACGAGGCGAAGATGCTTCTGCGTGGCGCCGACGGCAGCAAGCATGCCGAGTTGTCGGAGTCGCCGTTGGGCGACGACCGCGAACGCGGCAGCTGCGACAAGCGACGTCAGCAGCAGGAAGACCGTGCCGACCGAGAACATCGCCAACGTCTCTGCGGCCTGATTCTTCGACCGACTCTCCGACCCGGTGAATGCGGAGAGGGCTGTGTCTTTCCCCTTCGGCCCCGACCCCAACCAGGAATCGATCGAGTCCTTGCTCGCATCGACCAGCACCGTCACGTGGTCGGGCGCTCCCGCGGAACCCGGCGACACCAGAGCGAACTCGTCGCTCAGCTTGCGTGGGTTCTCGACGATCCCGACGACCCTGCGCTCATGCCCGTCGAGTCCCACCTTGTCCCCGATCCCGACCCGAAGGAGCTCCGCAGCCCCGTCGGTCACTGCGACCTGGTGCGGCCCCTTCGGATAGATGCCGCTGCGAAGCGAGAGCAACTCGTGCCCGAACGGACCGTTCGGGTCCTGCGCGCGAAAGTCCAACGGCTCGACGGTGCCCGGGACGAGCAGCGAGCGGTGCCCGATCACCTCGATCGTCCCGAAGAATTTCCTCGCGGAGGCTAGCCCGGCGCGCAGCGCGTGCGGCCGGGCTCCGTCGAACCGCAGGATGTACGAGGCGGAGCCGTGCTCGGCGTTATCGGCAGGCGCGGTGTTGTAGACGATCGTGATGCTCGCGACCGCGGCCGCCACGGCGATCGTGAGGAGCGTGACGATCAGCACTTGCTGCCGCCAGTCGCGCCGGAACATTCGTCCGGCCCACCGGATCACCGCGCGGCGGGCGGGGACGCCGCCGTTGCTCGGTCCGCTTAGCGCCGGTGTCGGGGCGACCGCACTCATCACCGATCACCTCCTGCCGCCAGCAGCGACTCGGGCCCGGCAAGCGCGGTTGTCTGGTCGACGATCTGCCCGTCGCGGATGAACACCACGCGGTCGGCCCAGGAGGCGAGCTGCGCTTCGTGGGTGACGACGACGCCGGCGACTCCTCTGTGCGTGGCGGCGCGCAGCAGGCGCATCACCGCCTCGCCATTCACCGAGTCGAGAGCCCCGGTCGGCTCGTCGGCGAGCAGCAATCCGCGCTCGCCGACGATCGCCCGGGCGATCGCGACCCGCTGACGCTCACCGCCGGACAGCTCGTCGGGAAAGTGATCTGCACGGTCCGTGACGTCGAGCTCCTCCATCGCCTCGACGGCTGTCCCGCGGGCGGCCTTCGAGGAAACGCCGTCGAGCTCGAGCGGAAGGCTTACGTTCTCGAGCGCGTTCAACCCCGGAAGCAAGTTGAAGTCCTGGAACACGTAGCCGATCGACCGGCGCCGGAGCTTCGCTCGATTCGACCGTGAGAGGGTCGCGAGATCGTTCCCGTCGACGAAGACCTGGCCGCTCGTCGGCTCCTCGAGGCTGCCGGAGATCGTCAAGAGCGTGCTCTTGCCGGAGCCGCTCGGGCCCATAATCGCCACCAGCTCGCCTCGGTCGACCGAGAGGTCGACCTCGTCGAGCGCGTGCACCTCGCTCGGCCCGGAGCCGTAGATCTTTGATACCCGTCGTAGTTCGAGTGCGCTTGTCATTGCGCGACCTCCATCGTGCGTGTTGATTCGATAGCCACGTCCCCTGCCGAGTGCGCAGGTGGTGGCAACTGCTTTAGGCGGACCTCCGCGGCGTCGAGCCAGCGGACGATCCCCTCGAGGCGGAAGAGCTCGGCGTCGGCCACGAGCGCCAGCGGGACATCGCCCTCCGCAGCGGCCGCCTTGACCTGGGTGTAGCGCTGCATGACCTCGATGACATGCCGTCGGTGCCCCTGCAAGACGTCATGGATGTCCGTGCCCGGGACCTCGAGGGCGACCAGTACCTTGATCACGAGCTCGTCGCGCGGAGGAGGCACTAGGTCGGGCGGGGTGCGAAGCCACTCGCCCAGCTCGCGCTCGCCAGTAGACGTGATCCGGTAGCGCTTCTGGGAACCCTCGCCTTCCTCGCTGCTTGTTTGTACGAGCCCGTCGCGTTCCAGGCGCTGGAGCGTCGTGTAGACCTGGCCGACGTTGAGCGGCCAGACCTCGCCCGTCTTGGCCTCGAACTCGCTCTGCAGCTGTAGGCCGTACTTCGCCCCGTCGCTGAGTAGCGCGAGAAGGGCGTGAGGGACGCTCATGGATGCCTGTTCATCGACGCCATACTGGGTATTATACTGAGTATAGACCTCGCCTGCAAGTCTTTCGCGCCAAACAGCGGTGGACGAGCGCCGAGCGTCCTCTTGCCCACAAGTCCACCGGCGATCGGAGAATCGTGTTCCGACTCAGGAACGATGTCGTAAGACGAAGCCGCGCAGTACAGTCGGCGTGTGGCAGGCGGGTCGGGTCAGGCTCCGCCCAACGGGGACGAGTTCCGCCGCCTCCACCCGCGCCCAGATCGTCCGGATGATGGCCATTCGAGGGCCTGTTTCTCGCAACCGCCGGCACCGCGCTCGGCACCCTGATCGCGGCGGCCACGCTCATTCCGTTCAACATCGCCCTGAAAGGAGCGCCGACCCCAGCTCCAGCAGGCGGACCAGCTCGGCGGGTTGACCCAGAGCAGGCAAGTGCCCGCACGCAAGCTCATCCGGCTCGATGCCCAGACGCTCGTGGACAACGTGCCTCATGAAGTCGGCCGGGAAGAAGCGGTCGTGACGACAGAGCACGAACCGTGTCGGCACGTCCGGCCATGAGTCGAGCGGCCACGGCTGTGCAAACGGCGCCTCGGCCTGGACCGGCTCCGGCCTCCTGAACGCTTCGGCCACGACGTCGTCCGGGACGTCATGGAAGAACTCAGTGAGCACAGCGACCTCGTCGCCGACCTCGCGGCCATCGCGTTCGGCCTGCTCACGCCGCGCCTCTGACCAGCCCGTGTTCGCGAACCACTCCCCCGGCGACTCGCCCGGCTTCGGCACCATCGCCGTCACGAGAACCATCAGCCCGACCGGCACGTGCTCGCAGACAAGCGGCGCGACGAAACCCGCCAGCGATTGCGCAACGAGAACGACGTCCCGCCGTTCGCCGATCGCGGCTCGGACCGCATCGGCGTACTCCACGAGCCCCGCCGACTCGTCGCCGATCGGCAGGTCCGGCGCGACGACGTCATGCCCGCGGCTCCTGAGCTCCGGAGCCACCCGGTGCCAGTACCACGAATTAGACCCCGAGCCATGAAGGAGCACATACGTCGCCATGGTCGCCCACCTTCGATTGGGTCGTGTCGTGGGATAGACGCCTTTTGCGGGAGAAACTCATCGCTCCTCACGCACACCAGCTTGTATAGCCAAAGAGCTTTGGGGTCGTCGCAGGCCGCCTCAGCAGCTGAGTTGCATTCTCATTCTGGTGCTGTCCGGTGGGCAAAGACGCCGGGTGCCGCCATTGGCGCTCGAGTCATTGGCGGGCAGCCTCAGCTCGGATGGTCTTCGAGCGAACAAGGAGGCTGTAATGAGGCTGAATCTGGCAGCCCGCGCCGGGCGGTGGAGCGCGACGCACTGGAAGACAGCGACGGTGGTCTGGATCGCGTTCGTTGCGGCTGCGATCGCACTCGGTGCGACTGCAGGGACGAGGATGCTGACAAACTCAGAGCAGACCGACGGCCAGGCCGCGCGCGCCGAGACGATGCTGGCTGGCGCCGGATTCGTCGACCGTGCCGGTGAGACGGTTGTCGTGCACTCCCCCGAGCTGACAGCGAACAATCGGGAATTCACCCAGACGATCCGCACGGTCGTCGCGACGCTCCGAGACCGCCCGGAGGTAACGCGTTTGCGGTCGCCGCTCTCCGGCGCGCGCGGGCAGGTCTCTAAGGACGGGCACTCGGCACTGATCGAGTTCGAGTTGAACGGGGATGCCGACAGCGCAGGTGATCGCGTGCAGCCTGTTCTGGATTCCGTGGCTGCCGCGCAGCGGGCACATCCGAACTTCACGATTCGGGAGTTTGGCGAGGCCAGCGCCGATCACCAGCTCAGCGGCACGCTGAATCGTGACCTCAGGCGTGCCGAGCGGCTGTCGGTGCCGATCACGTTCCTGATCCTCCTGGTCGCCTTCGGTGCATTCGTCGCCGCGGGGCTGCCGGTCCTGCTCGCGTTCTCGGCGGTGCTTGCGTCGTTGGGTCTCGCTGCACTGGCCAGTCATGTGCAGCATGCCTCGGATGCGACGAGCTCCGTGATGCTGCTGATGGGGATGGCCGTCGGAGTCGACTACTCGCTCTTCTATCTGAAGCGCGAGCGGGAGGAGCGGGTCGCGGGCCGGGAAGCGGGGAGGGCTCTGCAGCGGGCGGCAGCGACCTCCGGACACGCGATCCTGGTCTCGGGCGCGACCGTGATGGTGGCGATGGGGGGCATGCTCCTCGCCGGCGACAAGGTCTTCACCTCTGTCGGTGTCGGTGCGATGCTCGTGGTCTTCGTCTCGATGGCCGGCTCGCTGACCGTCTTGCCGGCGCTCCTCGCAAAGTTGGGCGACCGTGTCGAGCGCGGCCTGCTGGCGGTACTGGCCGCAGGAGCCAGCCGCCTGCTACGCACGGTGGGCGTGCAGCCGCGCCCCTTGGCAAGGGCCGTCGAACGGCGGACGCTGCTCCTGCGGCTGCGCGGATCACGCAACGAGTCACGCCTTTGGTCGCTGATCCTGCGTCCCGCGCTTCGCTTCCCGGCGATCGCCGCCTGTGTGTCGACAGCGTTCCTGATCGTGCTCGCGTTGCCCGCCTTCGACATGCACACCAGGCTGCTCAGCCTTGCCGACCTGCCGCGCGGCCTCGGCATCGTCAAGAGCTACGAAGCGGTCCAGCGCGCCTTCCCTGGCGCGCAAACGCCGGCCGTGGTGGTAGTGAAGACCCGGGACGTCACTGCGCCACACGCCCGAGCCGCCCTCGCTGCTCTCAGACACCGCGCGCTCGCGAGCCGAGTGATGAGAGAACCGATTCAGACGACGATCTCCCGGGACCGCACGGTCGCGCGGATCGAGATCCCGCTCGCGGGCGACGGAGACAACGCGCGTTCGGTTGCGGCACTTCGCGTACTGCGCCAGCGCGTGCTGCCGGCCGCGCTCGGCAGACTCCCCGGCACTCAGTACGCAGTGACCGGCGAGACCGCCGGAAGCCATGACTTCAACGAGAAGATGAAACACCGCGCGCCGTTTGTGTTCGCGTTCGTACTCGGGCTCGCGTTCCTGCTCCTGCTGGTCAACTTCCGCTCGATCGTGGTGCCGATCAAGGCGATCGTGCTCAACCTGCTCTCAGTGGGGGCCGCATACGGTGTCCTCGTCTGGATCTTCCAGGAAGGGCACCTGCAACACCTGCTCGGCTTCCGCTCGAACGGAGGTGTGGTCAGCTGGCTGCCGTTGTTCCTGTTCGCGGTGCTGTTCGCGCTGTCGATGGACTATCACGTGTTCGTGCTCAGCCGTGTGCGGGAGCTCGTCGACCGCGGCTTTTCAACTGACGAGGCGGTGGCACGCGCGATCCGCACCACCGCGGGCACGGTGACGAGCGCGGCGGCGGTGATGGTTGCGGTCTTCGCGATCTTCGCCTCGCTACAGACGCTCGACATCAAGCAGATGGGCGTCGGCCTCGCGGTCGCCGTGCTGGTGGACGCGACCATCATCCGCGGCGTCCTGCTTCCTGCGAGCATGAAGCTGCTCGGGGACTGGAACTGGTATCTGCCCCGCTGGCTTGGCTGGCTGTCTCGGCGCGACCGCGAACATCCGCAACGGACGCCGGCACTGGATCTTCGATGAACCTCAGCGGGAGGTTGCTGTCGCCGTTCGCGCGTCCCGACAGCTATCGGGTGCTCGTGCATCTGAGCCTAGCCGCCCCGCTCGGGGCGGCCGCGCTGGCGGTCCTGATCGCCGGGTGGGTAACAACGGCCGTGCTCGCGATCACGCCACTCGTCGTCGTCGCGCTTGTCGGCTTTCGCACGGCTGTCGGCGGGCTGGCGCTTCTGGAGGCGGCGCTCGCACGGGAGCTGCTCGGCGCCGCGACGTACGCGCGCACGTCCTCGGGCGGCCGCGGCTTCTGGCGGCGCGGGCTCAACGTCCTCAGGGACGGTGCGTTCTGGCGACAGCAGGCATACCTCACGCTCCGGTGGCTTGTTGGGTTTCCGCTTGCCGTCTTCGAGCTGTCGCTGATCGCGGGTTCGATCGGCGCGATCGCACTCCCCATCTACTACCGCTGGTCCGACCTGCAGATCGGCGACGGCTGGCCCGTCGACACCCTTGGGCGCGCGCTCCTGTTCGTCCCGGCCGGGATGGTCGGTCTGCTGCTTGCCGGCCACGTGCTGCGGCCCCTCGGCGCGCTCTCCCGCCGCCTGGCGCTTGCGCTCCTGAGCAGCGACGCTATCCCCGTGCACAGCGAACCCGCTCTCGCCCGCGCACGGCGACGCCACGCGCTCGCCTTGCACGGCGCGCTCTTCGCCGGGCTCAACGGGCTCTTCGTCCTGATCTGGGCGATCACCTCACGCGGCTACTTCTGGCCTGTCTGGCCGCTGATCGTGCTCGCCATGCCGCTCACGGTGCACGCGTGGGTCGAGCTGCTCGCCGAGCGGCCAGAAATCTTCCGCGCCCAACGGATCACCTACGCGCTCGGGGTGCAGGAAGGCGTGTCGGCGACGCTGTTCTTGTTCTTCGTGGCGGTGTGGGCGCTGACGAGCGGCGGGTACTTCTGGCCAGTCTGGCCGCTGATCGGGCTCGCGATCGCGCTCGCGGTCCATGCGATCGTCGTCTACTCGCGCCGCCTCGGCTCCGAACAACTGACGCAGCGGATCGAGACGCTCGAGCAGACGCGCGCAGGCGCCGTCAATGCGCAGGAGACCGAACTTCGCCGAATCGAGCGCGACCTGCACGACGGCGCGCAGGCCCGGCTCGTCGCGCTCGGCATGAGCATCGGCCTCGCCGAGCAAAAGCTCGCGACCGATCCCGACTCCGCCAGGGAACTGCTCGCCGAAACACGCAGGGGCATGCTCGAGGCGCTCGAGGAGCTCCGCGACCTCGCGCGCGGCATCCACCCGCCGGTTCTCACCGACCGCGGGCTCGAAGCCGCCGTCTCGACGCTCGCCGACCGTAGCCCGCTGCCCGTCCGTGTCGGAGTCGAGCTCGACGAGCGTCCACCCGCCCTGGTGGAGACCGCCGCGTACTTCGTCGTCGCCGAGGCGCTCGCAAACGCGACCAAGCACGCGCTCGCGACCGGGGTGAACGTCCGGATTCGCATGCGCGACTCGCGACTGCTCGTCGAGGTCGACGACGACGGACGCGGCGGCGCCGACGCATCCGGCAACGGCCTCACGGGACTCAAACGCCGCGTCGAGGCACTCGACGGAACGCTCGCGATCACCAGCCCGCAAGGCGGCCCCACCACGATCCAAGCTGAGCTGCCATGCGCGTCGTGATCGCCGAGGACCTCGCCCTACTGCGCGACGGGCTCACCCGCCTGCTCCGCGACAACGACTTCGACGTCGTCGCCGCA
>Ga0126383_10000789_pt1 | contig 18330 bp, 25 predicted proteins | sample PanSoiMetPlot_35_FD_96882 | JGI IMG/M metagenome (GOLD analysis project Ga0126383, IMG submission 96882) | Tropical forest soil microbial communities from Panama - MetaG Plot_35 | ecosystem: Environmental > Terrestrial > Soil > Tropical forest > Bulk soil | place: Panama | collected 2016-02-17
GGCCTCGTCAAATCGTCGAGTGTAGTCGCGGCCGCGTTCGGTCACCGCGACCAGCTGCGCAAAGTCGCGGCGTTCTCTGTCCGTGACCTCAGAGATTCGGTGCTCGCAGAGGCGCTTGATCAGGCCGATGCCGGCGGGCTTTCTCAGCTGCACTCGGCGTTCCTTGCTGCCAGCGTGCTCGGACGACCCCTGCACCAACTCGCGCAGTACCTGCCGCTCCGCGTCCGTCAGGAGCAGCTCGAGGACGAATCGCAGATGCGGTCATTCTCGCGAGGCTAATCGCACTGGTCGGTTCTGGCTTCGCTCTGGCCCGATTCAGGCCCAGGACCCGCTGCGCCATCTTGGGAGTCGTGGCCAACGTCGCCGCAATGTCAGCGGTACTCGTTGCGTTCGCCTCAGGCATCGATGTCGGGCAATAAGGTTCGTCGGTGCTGACACCCATTGCCGGTGCCCAACTCCTTGGCGAGCCGAGGCCCGACAGCCCAGGGCCATGGGCTACCCGTAAACGCGCCCGAGCGTTATCCAGCTGGCAACCGCGACGCGAGGCGGGCCCCCAGCTTGCCGGCCCTTCCACTCGGCCTGCTCCGGCGCAGGCAGCACTTGCCCGATTTCGACAAAGACCTCGGGAGTCGCTTCAAAAGTCTCCTATCGATCAGCGCGATCCGGGCCGGTCTAGTCGAGCCCTTCAACGGCCCCGACATCGATAGCCTGGATGTCGATCCACACGAGGAGCGGAAGCCGTCGATGGCGATTATCGGGCCTGCGGGAAAAGACCCGCCGGCGAGTGGGAAACACCAGGCCACCAAACTCCCGGTGGTCGAAGCAGTAATGTGCGGCATTCGCCCGCTCCCCGAATTCCTCAGCCGTGTAGTCCTGACGCCTCAACAGGAAATCGGCGCCGAAGTAGAAGACCTGCTGACGCGAGTGGGTGCTAAAGCCGGCGGGAAACGTGACGGCTAGTCGCTGCCAGACCTCGCCGCTCTGCTCCCACGGTTCGAGTTCGTCAATTTCGAAGCCGGGAGTAGCGAAGATGAACGGGGTCGCCATGTACGTCCACAGTGCTGAGCCGGTGAAGTAGAGGAGGTCGAGCTTGTCCCACCAGAGCCTATGGCGCAGCCTGCGGAGGTCGGAGCGGGGATCGAGCCGATGCGCGAGGATGCGACCGCCGTCTGTCTCAATTCGCACTGCCCCACGGTCGAACACCCCTCGACGTCCCGGCCCGGGGTAGGGGGTGAACACTGTGCGCTCAACATCGGTTGATACCCGTGCCATGTGCGTGGAGAGCGTTCGCCCCTGGAACTTCGCGGCGAAGGCGAAGCCCCCCGAGGAGTGCTGTACAGTCAGCTCTCTGGCGCTCTGCCATCGTTCGAGGCCACCATGCGCTGTGATCACATGTTCGAGCAAAGACGAGCTGGACTTCATGCGGATTCTCCCGGTATCGACGTCGTCGGCGATCGCGGGACGCTACGCCTCGTGCGTGAGCTGCCGTCGGCGAGGCTACTCTGGCATGAGTTGACCGAAACGACAGACCTGTTGCTCAATCGTCCAAAAACGTGGTGCTGGATAGGTTTCTGTCGCCCCGATACCCGAAGATCGCCGAGCGATGTTGACAGCAGTAACTGACACCCGTGTATGGCGGCTCAATGGCTCCCGAATCTGATGCGCCCAGGGCCGGCGCACACTCCTGGCACGAGACCCTGGTGGACGACCTCCTCGGATCAATCGTTGTGGGGAGCAGTTTCTTTTTTCGAGTGGCGCTGGGTGCGCCCTGGGGCCTCAGACTCGATGCGAATGCGTATCGCGCGGCTTCGGCTCAATTCCGGCGAATGAAGTACCCGTCGCGTCAACCACGAAAGGATGCCGGCGGTCGCCTGGTGCCCTTTCATATTGTCGCCGGCGGGTCTTGCTGGTTAGAGGTCGGACGTGAACCGAGCACCCAGCTCACGTCCGGAGATTTCGTCGTCTTGCCTCACGAGCATCCGCACGTATTGAGAGACGAACCAGCAACCCAAGCAATTGGTCTCCTCGATCTAATCCGGGATAGTCCGCCGTCACCAAAGGGTGAACTGAACGCGCGTGGGATGGGACTCACGACCAGACTCGTTTGCGGTGCAATGCGGTTTGAAAACGCCAGGACTAATCCTCTCCTCGCGGCGCTTCCACCGCTTATCTTCGTAAAAGGGAGCGAAGACGGGGGTGCGCCATGGCTTCGCCTCACCGTTCAGCATGCCATCGATGAGCTCGACTCCGACCGCCCTGGGTCCGAGGCCGTGGTGGGCCGGCTTGCCGACATCCTCTTCATTGGCGCGGTCCGCGGCTACCTCGAGCAGAGTCTTGCTTCCACAGAGTCTGGGTGGCTTGCGGCCGTCCGAGATCAGCAGATCGGTCGCGCCATCGCACTCCTCCACAGCGACCCGGCGCGACCCTGGACGGTGGAGATGCTGGCGGATCAAGTAGCCCTGTCGCGGTCAGCCCTCGCGAGCAAGTTCACTCGGTTGGTGGGCGAACCACCGCTTCACTACCTGAAGCGCGTGCGGCTGGATGCCGCCGCGAGACGGTTGCGCGGAACGAACGACAAACTGTTCGTGATTGCCGCTGCTGTGGGCTACGACTCGGCTGCAGCGTTTACCCGAGCATTCGAGCGCTACGTCGGCGTGTCACCCGGAGAGTACCGCCGAGCACAGCACCTCTAGTCACGGCGCGCTTTCACAGTAGCTGGACGACACTTGAGCTTAGGCACGTTGCCCGTCTGTGACCGATGCTACAGACGGCCTGGAGGGGCCACCTTACGGTCTGAGTGCATGGGTTCGCGGATCGGCAGGGCACTATCGTCGCGCCGTGCCGCGGCTGTCTGGACGATCGGCAATCAACGCGGGCGTCGCAAGCAATCAGAAGCCAATAGGATCCCGTAATGAAGATAATCGGCGGCCGGCCAGGTTTCGACATCCCGCAACAGCTGTTCCCAGTCGAGCACCGTTTCCTGGACCTTGACGGGGCGCGCATTCATTACGTCGATGAGGGCACCGGCGATACCCTCCTGCTCTTGCACGGCAACCCCTCCTGGAGTTTCCTCTATCGGAAGATCATCGCAGCGCTGAAGAACGACTTCCGGTGCGTCGCGCTCGACTTCCCCGGCTACGGCCTATCGGACGCTGCGCCTGGCTATCACTTCACCCCGAGTGAGCACAGCGACGTACTCGAGCGCTTCGTTGATCGTCTTCGTCTGAAGGACGTGACAATGATGGTCCAGGACTGGGGCGGGCCGATCGGCCTCGGCCTTGGCGGCCGCCGGCCGGAGCTGGTCCGCCGCTTGATCATTGGTAACACGTTCGCTTGGCCGCTAGCTGCGCAACGCCGTATTCGCGTCTTCAGCTGGATAATGGGCGGGCCGATTGGACGCTCGCTGACGTCCGCGTTCAACTTCGTACCGAGGGCGTTCTTCACACGTGGCTTCGCGGAGAGGCCACCTCCCGAAGTACTCGATATGTACCTCGCACCCTGGCGCGATCGGGCCCGGCGCACCGCGGCGGTAATTGCTCCGCGACAGCTCATCCGTGCAACCAGCTACCTTCGCGAAGTCGAAGCCGGCTTGCCAAAGCTGGCCGACCGACCGGCTCTAATCGTCTGGGGTCTCAGAGACGTGGCGTTCCGAGACGCTGAACGCCAGCGCTTCGAACGGTCCTTCCCAAAGCACACGACGGTCCTGTTCGATGACGCCTCGCACTTCCTCCAGGAGGATGTAGGCGATCAAATAGCGCAGGCGATCAAGGCATCCTGGAGGCAGCAGAGTTGAAACCCCCGGCGGGCAACCGCGACCGCCAACCTGAGCCATGATCCCCACCATAACGGTCGATCAGATGCGCGAGGTCGACCGAATCATGGTCGAGGATCTGCACATCGAGCTCATCCAGATGATGGAGAACGCCGGCCGCTGCCTGGCGCACCACACGCGGTCGGAGCTTGGCGGTGACGTACGCAGGCGGAGGATCGTGGTGCTCGCTGGCAAAGGGGGGAACGGCGGAGGCGGGCTCGCTGCGGCCCGGCGGCTTGCCATCTGGGGCGCCGACGTAACCGTGCTACTTGGTCAGGAGGCCGACGCGGTCCACGGCGTCCCAGGGCATCAGCTCGCGATCCTTCAGCGCATCGGCGTCCCCGCAAAAAGCCCTCAACAGATGGTGGAAGCAGACCTCAACTCAGCGGATCACTTGATTGACGCACTGATCGGGTACAGCCTCAGGGATGCGCCGACGGGCTACGTCGCAACCCTCATCAGCGCCGCCAACGCAAGTGGCCGGCCGATCGCGGCGCTCGACATCCCGTCAGGTCTCCCAGGGGACAAAGGGGTCGCGGCCGAGCCTGCCATCCAGGCTGCCACCACGCTGACACTCGCGCTGCCAAAGGTCGGGCTTCTACGGCCCGAGGCGCGCTCATATGTCGGTCGGCTGTATCTGGCCGATATCTCAGTTCCTCAACTCGTCTACCGCCGATTGGGGATATCGGTCGATGACGTATTCGGCGAATCGGACATCGTCCCGGTGGCGCCGTGACCGGTCGGATCAGCCATCCGACCTGTCACCGAGTCGCCTGAGATGCCTCCGCTTTCCTTCGAGGGACTCCTGGGCGTCGCCCTGATCGCCTTTGGCGCTCCTCTCCTGCTCGGCCTGGCGCCGCGGCTGCGAGTACCGGCAGTCGTCCTGGAGATCATCGCCGGCATCGTGGTCGGCCCCTCGGTGTTGGGTTGGATTCACGTCGATCTTCCAATTGCGGTGCTCTCGACCCTGGGCCTCACGTTCCTGCTCTTCCTGGCTGGAATGGAGGTCGACTTCGACCGGCTGCGGGGCCGTCCACTGCGACTGGCCGCCGCCGGGCTGCTCCTCTCATTCGTACTGGCGCTGGCGGCGGGATACGCGAGCCTGTTTCTGGGACTTGTCCGTTCGCCCGTTTTTCTGGCGATCATTCTGGTCGCCACCTCCCTCGGCCTGGTGCTGCCTGTGCTCAAGGACGCCGGCCTCACAGGTGGTTCGTTCGGTCAGGTGGTGATCGCGTCTGCATCTCTGGCCGACTTCGGGGCAGTGATCGTTATGTCGCTCCTGTTCTCCCGGGAAGCACGCTCCCCCTTCACCACGGCCCTGCTGCTCGTGGGTTTCACCCTCACCATCGGGGTGGCCGCCTTCACCATCGCTCGGGCGGAGCGGCTTTCGACGCTGTCCATGGTTCTGCGCCGGCTGCAGGATACAACGGCTCAGATTCGCGTCCGAGGCGCCGTACTTCTCTTGCTCGCCCTCGCCGCCCTGGCCGGCCGGTTCGGTATCGAGCTCCTCCTGGCATCCTTCATGGCGGGGTCAGTCATCGCTTTGATCGACCGCGACGGTCAGATGACGCATCCGCAGTTCCACAGCAAGCTGCAGGCGGTGGGCTATGGATTCCTGATCCCGATCTTCTTCGTGACCAGCGGGCTTCAGTTCGATCTGAAGTCCCTGCTCGCAAGTGCGGCTGGAATTGTCAAGATCCCGGTCTTTCTGGCTGCGCTGCTGATCGTTCGGGGCCTACCGGCAGCTTTATACGCGCGCGATTTCGGCCGCCGGCAGGCCGCCGTGGCTGGGCTTCTTCAGGCGACCTCTCTTCCCTTCATCGTGGCCGCGACGCAGATCGGCATCGCGCTCAACCTTCTCCAACCCTCGACCGCGGCCGCCCTGGTCGCGGCCGGCTTGCTTTCTGTTGTCGTGTTTCCAGCGGCGGCCCTGGCCGTCGCCACTCCGCCTAGGAGGGGAGAGGTCATGCCAGCTGCGCAAGAAGAACGGTGGTAAGCAGCGGCATGCACGGCGACGCCGCTCAGCCGGCTTCGCGCCCTGGCTTCGCGAAGTGCTCCAGGATCGCTCGGGCATAGTACGTCTCCCACGGCTCCGCCGGCTTTAGCTCGACGTACTTCTTGTCCAGGCCGACGAGCACATAAACCAGCTCGCTCCGAACCAGCCGCACGCCCAGTAGCTGCGGCAGCTCCGAAAGACGGACCAGCCAGTCTCCGTACCAGGAGGCCCAATCGTCGTCGGCACCATCGACGATCCGGTAGACGGCGTGATGAGTCTCGGCTGCCTCGTGGAGTAGCCCAGCGACCTTGGTGATCTGCGCTTCCATCATGGCCAATGGTGGCGTGGTCGTGGCAACCGTTACAACCTCGGGCGCCACGCCGGGCACCCTCCCCTACCTGTCAGGATGCGCGCCCGTGCCCGGCGGCACGGACAGCGGCGTCTCAGCCGAAGGAGGTATCCGCACAGACCTTCTGGAGGGCGGCTTCCAGGGCGGCGATCTCCGCCTCCTCGAGCCGCTCGGCGAAGAGCCTCCGGACTCCTCGCAAGTGGACGCGCGCGAGCCTTGCCAGTCGACGCGCCCCGGCGTCGGTGAGTCCGACCACGACGCCGCGGCCGTCCTCGTCCGCCTGCGCCCGGACCACGAGGCCCTCCCCCTCGAGCCGATCGACGCGCCTGGTCATCCCTGATCGGGAGCTGAAAGCACGCTCGGCAAGGTCGGCAATGCGCATGGAGCCGCCTGCGTCACCCAGCGTCCCGAGCACGTCGAAGTCGTTGAGCCCGGAGCCTGTCTTGGCGCGCAGATCGGAGTCGAGCGCGCGCATCAACGTGGCGTGCGCTCGGAGGAGCGCCAACCAGGCCCCGACGGCCCTCGGGTTCGGGATCTCCTGACGAACGATGCCCGCGAGCGTGCTGGCGGTGTCGGTGGTGGGTTGCATCTGCAATCTGTTCTGGTACTCTGGTTGCAACTGCAACTATATGCCAGACTATGGTCACCCGCTCAACTTCGGCCTGAGCCTGATCCCGTCGGTCGATCTTGTCGATGAGAATCCGGAGTTCGCCCGTTTGGCTGACGAGGCCGAGCTTGACTACCTGGGGATCCAGGCCAGGTCGCTCTCGGCGTGGGCGGTGGGGTGGCGCCGGCTGTTCGCCAGCGGGTGGCCGCGCGGCGCGCAACGAGAGTCTGACGAATGAACGGCGAGGTTCCGCTCCGGATCGCGGTGCTCGGCGCCGGGCATGTGGGGACGGTGATCGCTCGGCTGGCTGGGCAAGCGGGGTACTCCGTTTCAGTCGCGACCTCGGGTGACCCGGAGGAGATCGCGCTCACGATCCAGGTGCTCGCGCCCGGAGCGGAGCCGCGCAAGGCGGCCGACGCGGTCGCCGGCGCCGACATCGTCATCGTCGCGATACCTCTCCACGAGTTCAAGCGCCTCGACCCGGATCTGCTCACCGGCAAGGTCGTGGTCGACATGATGAACTACTGGCCGGCCGTCAACGGCTACCTCGAGAGCTTCGCCCGCAAAGACCTGACGAGCAGCGAGATTGTCGCTCGCCGCCTGGCCGGCTCGAGGGTGGTCAAGACGCTGAACCATCTCGGCTACCACCAGCTCGACGAGGAGAGCCGGCCCGCGGCAGATCCCGAGCGGCGCGCCCTTGGTGTTGCCGGCGACGATCCGGCGGCCGTCGAGCTGGTCGCCGGGTTCGTCGAGCGGATCGGGTTCGATGCCGTCCGGATTGGCGACCTGCACGCCGGCCGGCTGCTCGAACCGGACGGATTTGTCTTCGGGCGGCCACTCAACCGCGCTGAGTTCGCGCGGGCGCTGGGGATCCTTGCGGCATGACGTCGCAATTCTCCTCGCCGGTCTTCGGCCTCGACACCTTCGGCGACCTGAATCACGAACAAGGTCGCCCCGCGTCACACGCTCAGACGATCCGCAACGTGGTCGAGCAGGGTGTGCTCGCGGAAGAGGTGCGCGTCGATTTCTTCGGAATCGGCGAGCACCACACCGAGGACTTCCCGATGCCCGCCGGCGATGTCGTGCTGGCGGCGATCGCCGCACGAACGTCGCGCATCCGCGTCGGATCCGCAGTCACCGTTCTCAGCTCGGATGATCCCGTCCGCGTGTTCCAGCGCTTCTCCACTCTTCATGCGCTGTCCAACGGGCGGGCCGAGGTGATCCTCGGTCGCGGCTCTAGCATCGAGTCGTTCCCGCTCTTCGGATTCGACCTCGCCGACTATGAGCAACTCTTCGAGGAGAAGACCGAGCTCTTTGCGGAGCTCGTCAAGCGTGGCCCCGTGACCTGGAGCGGCCACACACGGGCCGCCCTCAACGGACAGGACATCGTGCCTCACATCGAGCTGGGCACACTGCCGGTCTGGATCGGCGTTGGCGGCAGCCCATACTCCGTCATCCGTGCCGCGCGGCACGGCTTCTCGCTGATGCTGGCGATCATCGGAGGCTCGCCCGCTCGGTTCGCCCCGTTCTCGGAGCTTTTCCGCCAGGCACTGGCCAAGTTCGGCCAGGAGCCGCGGCCGATCGGCGTGCATTCGCCAGGACACGTCGCCGAAACTGACGAACAGGCCCGAGATGAATTCTGGCCGGCATACCGCGACATCATCACCAGGTTGGGACCTTCACGAGGATTCCCGGTGCCGACGCCCGACTTCTACGAGCGGGAGGTCGGTCCCAGGGGAGCGCTGTACGTCGGCTCGCCCGAGACGGTGGCCAGGAAGATCGCCGAGAACCTCCCGGTGCTCGGTGCGAACCGCTTCGATCTCAAGTTTGGAATGCCGGGCATGTCCCAGACCTCACTCATGAAGAACGTCGAGCTCTACGGCACCAGGGTGATTCCGCGGGTGCGCGAGCTGCTCGGCGCCGCAAGCCTCGCCTGATGCGGGCTGGCCTGTCCGTCATCCCGTACCTCGATTCGCTGGAACGTATCCGCCTGGTCTTCTGGCCGATCGACCCGACGCAACGCCAGGTCGAGCTTTTCGCGACCGAGGTCGTCCCGCTGCTCTCCTAAGGAGGCACGGGCCGTCGATAGAAGGTGGACTTGCTCGTCCTGGCCACCATCGGCGCCCGATCGGGACGGGTCCGTGAGAACCGGGTTGCCTTCATCCGCCATGGCCAAGACCCCGTCGTCGCGGGCAGTAATTACGGCTCGCCCGCAAGTCCGCACTGGTACCACAATCTCGTCGCCAACCCGGTGGTGACGGTGGAGGTGTACGGCGAGCGGATCCAGGCTCGAGCGCGGGTCGCTCGGGGACTTGAGCGGGAGATGCTCTACGCCCTCCTTGCTCAGCGGATGCCTGGGTTTCTTCAGGCCCAGAGACGCACGGGCGGCTAGATCCCGATGATCGTGATGGAGCGATTGACCGCGTGGCGGCCTCCAGGGCCGATGGCGGGGCGCACGATGCTTAAGGGCCCGTTGACGGCCTGCTAGGCCCAACGCACACTGGCGAATGACAGGCGTCCAGCGTGAGGTGCCTCACTAGGCTCGGCCGTGGGTGGACCCATGAGAAGCGTGCTGATCAACCACTTCGGCGATCCCGCCGAGGTTCGGCGGACTGTGGAATTGCCGCGCCCGCCGGACCAGGTCCGGTTCGAGATCGAGGCCCCGGCCATCAACCCCAGCGACATCATCGAATCAACTGAAGGAGATCGACCTCATGCAGATCGGTATCGGATTGCCCAATCAGGTGCGTGATGTCCGACCAGCCGTGATCCCCGAGTGGGCGTCGCGGGCCGAGAAGGCCGGGTTCTCGACGCTCGGCACGGTCGGCCGCATCGCCTACCCGGGAGTGATGGACACGGTCGCCCTGGCCGCGGCTGCCGGTGCCACGAGCACCATCGGCCTGCTGCCCACCGTCCTGCTCGGACCGGTGTGGCCTCCGGTGCTCCTGGCGAAGGAGGCTGCCGGGATCGACGGCGTATCCGGTGGGCGGCTCACACTCGGACTGGGTCTAGGCGGGCGCGCGGACGACTTCGTGGTTGAAGGCCTCGGGCCTCGTGGCCTTGGCAAGCGCCTCGATCGCGACCTGGAGGTCTATCTCCGCGTCTGGCGGCGCGAGCGCGTCGGCAAGTCGAAGCCCGCGGTTCCCGCGAGGACGCGTCCCGTGCCCCTCATGTTCGGCGGGTTCGTTCCCACCGCGCTCGATCGCATGGCGCGGTGGGGCGAGGGGTACATCCGGCCCTCGATGCCGGCGGCGATGGTCGCCAACGCGTTCGAATCGGCCAGGACCGCGTGGAGGAACGCCGGGCGTGAGGGCTCGCCGCGGCTTGTCGCTATCGCCTACTTCGCCTTCGGTGACATCGACAGGGGACGCCGCAACGTCCGCGACTACTACAGCATCTCAGGCGAGACGGTGGCAGACCAGGTCGCGGCGGGGGTCCACCACGGGGCGGCGGCGGTTAAGAGCGCCGTCAATGCGTTCGTGGGCATCGGCGCTGACGAGCTGATCTTCAACCCAACGCTGGACGACATCGACGAGGTGGCGCGGCTCGCTGACGCCATCATGCCGGCGAGCGGTCAGAAACCGAGGTTGCGGATCGGAGCGACCAGCGACGGGTGAGGGAGTAGCCACCAGGCCGGGTCAATCGGGATCCGTCCGGTGGGGTTCATCGTGCCAGATCCACCACCCGTACGGTGGGGTCTGGGGGTACCCCTCCGGCGAGTCTTCCCACTCCTCCTGGCGCCCGAGCGCGCTGATGTCGAGGTAGCTCCAGGTGCTCCCCATCGCCTCATCACCGCGGTTGTTGACGAAGTAGGTTCGGAACACCCTCGCGCCGTCCCGGATGAACGCGTTCGTGCCGTGCCACTCGTCCACGCCGAAGTCCGCGTCGAAGTCGTCCGTGATGGTGTACCACGGCATCTCCCAGCCCATCCTCGCCTTCACGCGCTCGATGTCCGTCTGCGGCGCGCGCGAAACGAACACGAGAGTAGTGTCGCGGGCGTTCAGATGGGCGACGTTGGCGACCTGGTCGGCCAGCATGGAGCAGCCGATGCAGGCATGCTCGGGCCAGCCGGAAACACCGGGCTCGAGGAAAGCGCGGTAGACGATCAGCTGACGGCGGCCATCAAACAGGTCGAGCAGGCTGGCCCTCCCCTCGGGCCCGTCGAACTCATACTCCTTCTCCACAGCCAGCCACGGCATCCGCCTGCGCTCGGCGGCCAGCGCGTCACGGGCGCGGGTCAACGCCTTTTCTTTCACGAGCAGCAGCTGCCGCGCAGCCTCCCACTCCTGCGGCGAGACGATCGGGGGTGTCTTCATAACGAGATATCCGCCTTTCCTTGGTGCCTGCCTGTTCAGGACCGTTTCTCAGTCTTCTTACCATTCTCTCGGGTTGGGCTGAAGGGTCCGGTAACGATCCATCTCAAGGCTAGAGTGTTACGACGAATGGTCTGATCCTGGTGACTGGTGCTGGTGGGGGAGTCGGAAGCTTCGGCCCCAAGGTGGTCACACTTCTGCGACAGTGGCACCTGCCGGTGCGGGCGATGGTGTACCGCGACGACGAGCGTGCGGACGCGCTGCGTTCCCAGGGCGCGGAGGTGGTCGCGGGCGACCTCACCAGGCCGGACGACGTGGCGCGAGTGCTGGACGGCGCCGGCCGGATGCTGTTCCTGATGAGCGTCTCACCGTCCTATCTGCAAGCGACGGCGACGGTCGCGATGGCGGCCCGCGCACCGGAGCTCTGGATGCCCTGGTGAACATGTCGCAGATGAGCGTGTCTCAGATGAGCCTGGCGAATGCCGGGGACTTCTCCCATCAGCAGCGGCGTGCCCTATGTGGACGTCCCGCCGGACGCCTGGTCCGAGCAGCTCGCCGCCGCAGGACTCGAGCCGCACCTGAAGGAGCACCTGGTCAGCCTGGCCCGGCTGCACCGTCAGAACCTATTCGACCGGCTGACTCGCACTGTCGAGAGCATGACCGGTACGCCAGCACAGACCGTCGAGGAGTTCGTCGTCCAGCGACGGGATCTGTTCCCCGCGCCCTCCCAGAGGAAGTAGGAGTCGTCACAGCAGGCGGCCTCGTCCGGCAGCCGCAGCGACGATCAACGCCGATCTGACGGCAGGGACATGTTTACGTCTCAACCAACGCTAGTCGATGTCCTGCCGCGACAACGTCAGGGCCGCGAGAACGGCCGCCGCAGACGCGATTCCGGCCAGGATCAGGCCGCCGATCAGCGGCGGCGGGATGTAGCTATGCGCCGATACGTGCTGGACCAGCGACTCCCGCGCCCCACCCGGGAGGTAGATGTACACGTTGTACGAGAGCGTCGAGATGAAGGGCTCGAGCGCATAGCTCCACAGCACGACAACGCAGGCCGCGAGCGGCGCGTTGCGGACGACGACGCCCACCGCAGCCCCGATCAAGCCGCAGAGTGACGCGGCCACCGTTGTGCCGAGCCCGATCGAAATTACCGTTGCCGCGGGCAGGTCGAGGCGACCCAGCGCCGCCTGGGTGGAGTCCGCCAGCAGCGCGGCGGCCGCGCCCACAGCGGCGCCCAGGCCCAGGCTCACCAACAGCTGTGCGGCGAGGAGGCGAAGGCGCCGGGGCTCGACCAGCAGCAGCGCCCGGATCATCCCGTTCTGCAGGTCGCCTGCAGTCTGCAGCGCTCCGAGGAGCATGGCCGCAACGACGGCTACCGTTGCGCTTCCCTCGAGCACCGTGTGCGAATCTCGGTGCTGTCCGAAGAGGACCGCGGGTGCGAGGCCCGTCAGAACCACGAAGGCTGCCATTGCGACCACGCCGGGGAGCGCGATCCTGGTTGTGGCGACGATTCGTGCCTGGGCACTCAAGAGGTGTGTCATTGTCCCCTTCCTCCGTTTGTAGTAAGCAGTTCGAAGAGCGCCGTCTGGATGTCCCGGCCATGGTCGAGCTCGTCCCGCGCGGCATCCCGGACCAGCCGGCCCCGGTCTAGCACGAGCACCCGGTCGACCATCGCCGCGAGCTCCGTGAGGCTGTGGCTGGCGACCAGGACGGTTCGTCCTGCGTCCGCCCACGCGCGGAGCTGGCGCCGCAGCCAGGCGACCCCGTGCACGTCCAGCCCTGTCGTCGGCTCGTCCAGCACGATCACCTGCGGGTCACCGAGCAGTGCCGCCGCAAGGGTCAGCCGCTGCCGTGTCCCCAGCGAGTAGGTGCCGGCCCTGCGGGAGGCGACGTGGGCCGGCAGGCCCACCATGTCCAGCGCCTCCTCGACGCGCTGGCGGGGCAGGCGAGCAGCGCTCGCGAGGCAGGCCAGGTGCTGCCGGCCCGAGCGGAGCGAGGGCAGGCGGATCGGGTCCAGGCACGCACCCACGACCTGCGCCGGGCGCTCGAGGGACGAGAACGGCCTGCCGTGGAGGCTCACGGAGCCTTCGGTTGGCCGCGCCATGCCGACCAGCACCCGCAGCAGGGTCGTCTTGCCGGCGCCGTTCGGGCCCACGAGCAGGTGGACCCTGCCCGCTGTCAGATCCAGGCTGACGTCGTCGAGGGCTGTCACCGTCGGGTAGCGCTTGGTGAGACGGCGCACCTGCACAGTCGTATTCATCGGTTCGTCCTCCTCGTCGTGGCCCGCTTGATCCGCGCCGTCCGGTGGATCACGGCGAGCTGGGTCGGGCTGAATCGCGCTCCCAGGAGCACGGTCGGCAGGACGGCATCCGCCAGGTCGTCCGGAACCAGCTCCCACGGAAGTACGTCGGCGAGCTCCTGGGCGAGCCGCTCGATGTCGCCGGCCGGCGCTTCCTGCACGTCGCGCAGCTGCCCGAGCCGCTCCTGCAGCGCCGGCCACCGTGGGTCCTGGTCCAGTATCGCAAGCCGCTCCCGCAGTCGAACCAGGAGTGGCGTGTCCTCCGGATCCGCGTCCGTCGCGAGGGCCGCCCGCAGGGTTGGGGCGAGCGCTTCGTAGACCTCGCGTGAGCCGGCCTCAACCTCGGCGCGCAGGCCGTCGACCACATCGATGGTGGCGCGGAGGGCCTCGAGGCGGCGCTGGAGGTCGCCTCGCAGCACATCCAGCGCTGCGCCAAGATCCGTGGGCTCCTCCGGCGAGAGGATGGCCCGGATCTGCTCAACCTGGAAGCCCAGGCTGCGCAGCCTGCGGATCCGGATGAGGGAGGCCAGGTCGGCCGGCCCGTACAGACGATATCCGCCGTCCGAGCGCAGCGGTTCGGGCATCAGGCCTGCGGCGTGGTAGAGCCGGATGGCGCGAGCGGTCGTAGCGCCGAGGGTGGCCAGCTGCCCGATCTGCCACCGGGGTTGCTTCTTGCCCTTCGGCGGTCCGGGGTTGTGAGTCATTGACCAACAAAACACCCTGACGCTGCGTCAAGGTCAAGTGGTCGCCTGCACTTCGTTTGGGAGTCCGACCAGCAGCCTAGGTCGCAGGACTCGCCGATTTCAGCCTATACCGCCTCGTGGATCTCCGCCCCGAGGCGGCCCGAGTCGCGAGCGCCGGCCGCGTGGCGGTGGGAGCGCAGCGCGAACGCATCGATCTCTTCGCGCGTCAGCTCGTAGCGATCCGCGACGTTCTGCGCGGTCTGCATGATCTCGATGTACGCGTTGCGGGCCAGCAGCTTTGTGGTTAGGCGGACCGCCGGCTCCGGCCCACATCGTGTCGAGCATGAGCACCGGCCCGCGCGGCATGAACGGCTCCTTACCCTTCATCAAAGCCCACCCTGAGCGCGACATCGACTCGACCCCTGCGGCCAGTCCCACCGACGGCTCGTCGCTGCGGATGGCGTGCGCGATCTGTATCGCGCCGGAAAGCGACGACGCGCAGAAGCGGTTTACCGAAAGCTGGTGATGGGGGGCGATGTTCTGTAGAAGGTTTCGCTTTCCCGACCTCCGCAGGAGAGAAATTGTTCTTCAGCGCGAACTCGGGCGGCATGCACGGCTCCACCAACCACGAGAAAAACGAGCACGGCGACCCACGACTGCAGGGCCAACCCGAGTCCGATATGACGACAATGCGGTTCACAGCAGTAAAGGCGGACACCGGCGATACGGATCCGAACCGCCTGGCGTTGACGTACACGAGCGCCGGTTGCTAGCCTTTTGGGCCAGTCCGCAATCAGGATCGGAAAGGGGGGTTTGTCTCGCAGGGACTCACGCGTCTCTCGGTGCACGCGGTTGTCTTGGTCGTCGCCATCAGCCTGGCGTCGTATTCGTCTGTGAATCGAGGCCTCCCGAACAGCCTGCTCCGTCTGGGTTTTGCCAACGCCCAGGCCCGATCGATGGCTCAGGGCGGCGAGGTGAACGACGTGGCGCTCGGCCGAGCCGGCACCGTCATCAAGCCGATCGCTCTGCCGACCACCGTGCCGGTGCGACATGACCCCATCAACTACACGGTCGGCGACGGCGAGGACCTGAGGTCGATCGCCGCCAAGTTCAATATCACCGAGGACGAGATCCGGTGGTCGAACCCATTCATCGGCACGTCCACGCGCGTCAAGAAGGGCGACCCTCTGCTCATACCGCCAATCGCGGGCGTCGTCGTGCAGGTGCGACAGGGCGACACAGTCGCCAGCCTGGCCGCCGCCTGGCACGTCGACACCGCCTCGATCATGGACTTCAACTATCTGCGCGATCCCCTCGCCGAGCTGGTCGAGGGCAAGCTGCTGGTGCTGCCGGCCGGTCACGGGACCGTGCTGAGCCCGCTGCCGCCCGCGGCAAACCTGCCTGCCGCGGTCGGCAGCCGCTCCATCTTCGACATAAGAGTGGGCGGTGCGGCCGGTCCCTACCCGGTGACCCACTTCCCCTTTGGCCAGTGCACGTGGTACGTCGCAACGAAGGTGCCCATTCCGTGGATCGGCAATGCCTGGCAGTGGTATGGCGCCGCCCAGCAGGCTGGCTGGGCCACAGGGGCGACGCCGCGGCCGGGCTCGATACTGGTCGACTGGGAGAGCCGCTACTACGGGCACGTGGCCTACGTGGAGGGGGTCAACGCCGACGGCTCCTTTTTGATCACTGAGATGAACTACGTGGGCTGGGGAGTGATCGACCAGCGCACGGTTCATCCCGGCCAGGTGCCGCTCATCGGGTTCATCTACCCGCCCCGCTGATCGCGAGAGCGCCAGCCGGCCCACCATCATGGCTTTGGTATCAGACCGCGCCTACGTCGATGTCTCCGCCTCCGCCTCAATCTCAGTCCGTACTTCCCGGATCAGCTCGGCCGCGGCTTCAGCCGACGGCGTCGCGTTGCCCGCCTGTAGACGCTGAACGGCCAATCCCGCAACGTAGGAGGCCAGCGGCGCAAAGCGCCGCTCCTGCGTATGTGCCGCCACCCGAGCCAGCTCCAGAATCTCCTGGGCTACCTCGGAGGTGATGGCCGGCTTCTCGATCGTCGCCCCCCGCCTGGCGGCTGCCTGTGCGAAGCGGTCGCCAAGGTCGTCGAAAAAAGTGTTCACAGACCCAAGATATCCCGTTCAACGTATCGCCCCAGGCGCATAATGTTCCCGTTGCGCGGGCAGCGCAGCACTTTTCCAACGGAGGGAATAAGGGAGGGACGAGAGACGTGTCCGCGATCAGTCGTCGGAATTTCCTCAAGATCGGGGCTGCGAGCGCGGGCGGAATCGGGCTCTCAGCCCTCGGATTCGATCTGGCGCAGGCCTATCAGATCAAGCAGAACCTGCGCATCGCCGGGGCCCGAGAGTCCCACTCCGTCTGCCCCTACTGTGCCGTCGGTTGCTCCCTGGTGGCCTACACCAACGACGCGGGGCAGCTGCTCCAGATCGAGGGTGACCCAGACAGCCCGGTCAACGAGGGCCGCCTCTGTCCGAAGGGCGCGACCGCGATGCAGCTGGCGATGTCCGCCAACCGCGTCAAATCTGTCATGTACCGCGCGCCAAAGGCTCAGGAGTGGAAGAAGATCACCCTGGACAATGCGCTGGACATGCTCGCCAAGCGCATCAAGGACGCCCGCGATCGCACCTTCGTCACGACCGACGCCGCCGGCAACACCGTCAACCGCTGCGAGGGCCTGGCCTTCGCCGGCGGCGCCGCGTTCAGCAGCGAAGAGGGCTACTTCGCCACCAAGGTCATGCGCGGCCTGGGACTGGTTCACTTAGAGCAACAGGCGCGCGTTTGACACGGCCCCACGGTCGTCAGTTTGGCGGCCACATTCGGAAGGGGGGCCATGACCAACCACTGGAGGGATATCAAGAACACCGACCTGATCTTGATAAACGGGGCCAACCCCGCTGAGGCCCACCCGGTCGGCTTCCAGTGGTTCATGCGGGCCAAGCTGGACCGCGGCGCCAAGCTCGTTCACGCGGACCCGCGCTTTACGCGCACCTCGGCGGTGGCAGACCAGTACCTGCGCATCAGGACCGGCACCGACGTGGCCTACTTCGGCGGGTTGATCAACTATGTGCTGCAGAACAACCTGTACCAGCAAGACTACGTTCGCAACTACACGAACGCCGCCTGGCTGGTGAAGGAAGGCTACAGCTTCAACGACGGCCTCTTCTCCGGTTACGACGCGTCCAAGCGCTCCTACGACACGGCGACCTGGAACTACGAGACCGACTCCGACACCGGCTACGCGCACACGGACTACTCACTGCAGCACCCGCGCAGCGTGTTCCAGCTCATGAAGCAGCACTACTCGCGCTACACGCCGGACGCGGTCGCAAGCATCACCGGCATCCCGAAGGATCAGTTCCTGAAGGTTGCTCAGATGGTCGGCGAGATGGGCCGGCCGGACAAGGTGATGACGATCGTCTATGCCGTGGGGCTCACCCACCACACGACGGGTGGCCAGCTGATCCGGTCCGCCGCGCTCCTCCAGCTGCTGCTCGGCAACATGGGCATGCCGGGCGGCGGCATGAACGCAGAGCGCGGTCACGCAAACATCCAGGGCAACACGGACCACGCCATCTCCTGGGAGATCCTGCCCGGCTACCTGCGCATCCCGGCGCCGGGACAGAAGAACCTGGACGACTACGTCGCCCAGTCGGCCCCCAAGAAGTCGCACCCCAACTCCTGGAACTTCTTCGGCACCAACTACCGGAAGTTCATGGTCAGCATCCTCAAAGGCTGGTACGGCGACGCGGCGAAGAAGGAGAACGAGTTCGCCTTCCACTACGTCCCGAAGCCGGCAGGCAACGCGTCCTGGATAACGATCTTCGACCAGGCTCTCAAGGGCAAGATGGAGGGCGTGATGCTGTCCGGCATGACCGCGACCAGCATCGGCCCGGACTCCAACCAGGTGCTGACTGCGCTGACCAACCTCAAGTGGCTGGTGGTGATGGATCCGCTGCCGACAACCAGCTCCGAGTTCTGGCGCGCCCCGAGCATCAAGGACGCCACAGGCAAGAGCACGGCCGAGATCGAGACCGAGGTCTTCATGCTGCCCACGACGCACTGGATCGAGAAAGACGGCTCGTTCGTCAACAGCGGTCGCTGGTCGCAGTGGAAAGACGCCGTCCTCAAGCCGGAGGGCGACGCGACTCACGACCACTGGATCCTGGCCGAGCTGTTCGACCGGGTCAAGAAGCTCTACCGGTCGGACGGCGGCAAGTTCCCCGACCCGATCTATGCGCTCAC
>Ga0126383_10000790_pt1 | contig 18329 bp, 19 predicted proteins | sample PanSoiMetPlot_35_FD_96882 | JGI IMG/M metagenome (GOLD analysis project Ga0126383, IMG submission 96882) | Tropical forest soil microbial communities from Panama - MetaG Plot_35 | ecosystem: Environmental > Terrestrial > Soil > Tropical forest > Bulk soil | place: Panama | collected 2016-02-17
AGCAGATGCGGCACTCCTGCTGTTGCGCGATCTCGACGACGCCTGCGTTCGAGAACTTCTGGCGCGCGCGGCGGAGCTCGGCCTCGACACCCTGGTGGAGGCACACGACGCGGAAGAGCTCGATCGCGCCGTTCGGCTCGACGCTCCGGTGATCGGAGTCAACGCCCGCGACCTCGAGACGTTCGAGATCGACCGGCGGGGCCAGCTCGCCCTCGTCGAGGAAGTGCCACGCGACCGAGTCGTGGTCGCCGAGAGCGGAATCGCCTCGCGGGCCCAGGGCGCCGAGGCAGAGCTTGCGGGTGCGGACGCGATCCTCGTCGGCTCGGCGCTGATGCGCGCCGAGCATCCGGAAGCCAAGCTGTCCGAGCTGATCTCGCGCCCGCTCGTCAAGGTCTGTGGGCTGACCCGGGAGGAGGACGTCGCCGTCGCCGCCGAGGCCGGAGCAGACTTCGCGGGGTTCATCCTGGCCCGCGAGACTCCGCGCCGCGCGCCCGCCGTGCTGCCGGTCCCCGACACGATGCTGTCCGTCGCCGTGCATGTCGGCGAGGTTGGGGCGGGTGGCGATCTCGTCCAGCTCTACGCGCGGGAGAACGGGCACCGGGCACGCGACGGCGTCCTGCTCCGCAATGGGCACGAGGTCGCCCGCGTCGTCGACCGGCCCTGGCAGGAGCAGGACTCGACGCACCTCGACCGCGCCCGCGGAATCGAGGGGCGCGTCGTGCTCGCGGGGGGTCTTTCTCCGGAGAACGTCGGCAACGCGATTCGCGCCGTTCGGCCCTGGGCCGTGGACGCAAGCTCCAGCCTGGAGACGGCGCCCGGGGTGAAGGATCCCGAGCGCGTGCGTGCGTACGTGGCGGCGGCGCGGTGCAGCTGACCTACGGGCAGTACGGCGGAAGGTTCGTCCCGGAGACGCTGATCCCGGCCCTGGACGAGCTCGACGCCGGCTGGCGCGAGGCCTCCGAGGACGATTCGTTCCACGAGGAGCTCGACCGCCTCCGGCGCGAGTACGGCGGCCGCCCCACCCCGCTGACGCTCGCCGAGCGGTTCGCACCGGGCACGCGCCTCTACCTGAAGCGCGAGGACCTCATGCACACCGGCGCGCACAAGCTGAACAACGCCCTCGGACAGGCCCTGATCGCCGAACGGCTCGGCAAGCGCCGCATCGTCGCCGAGACCGGCGCGGGCATGCACGGGGTCGCGGCGGCCACGGTGTGCGCGCGATTCGGTTTCGAGTGCGTCGTGTACATGGGCGCCGAGGACATGCGGCGTCAGCGGCCGAACGTCGAGCGGATGCGGCTCCTCGGGGCCGAGGTGCGCCCCGTCGAGTTCGGCACGCGCACGCTCAAGGAGGCGACCAGCGAGGCGATCCGGGACTGGATCGGCAGCGTCGAGACGACGCACTACCTGATCGGCTCCTGCGTCGGCCCGCAGCCGTATCCGGAGATCGTACGCGAGCTCCAGGCCGTGATCGGACGCGAGGCGCGGGCCCAGATCCTCGAAGCCGAGGAGCGCCTGCCTGAGGTCGCGGTCGCCTGCGTCGGCGGCGGATCGAACGCGATCGGCCTCTTCGCCGGGTTCCTGGACGATCCGGAGGTGCGCCTCGTCGGCGTCGAGGCCGGCGGGGCGGCCAGCCTCGGCACCGGCCGGACCGCCGTCCTGCACGGCTCGCGCTCGTCGGTGCTCGCCGACGAGGACGGGCAGGTGCTCGACGCCGAGTCGATCTCCGCCGGCTTGGACTACCCGGGCTCGGGGCCGGAGCACGCCTTTCTCCGCGACAGCGGTCGCGCCGAGTACCTTCCGGCGAGCGACGACGAGGCGCTCGCGGCCTTCAAGAGACTCGCGCGCACGGAGGGAATCGTCCCCGCGCTCGAGCCGTCGCATGCTCTCGCGCGGGTCCCGGACCTCGAGGAGAACCTCGTGCTCGTCTGTCTGTCAGGCCGCGGCGACAAGGACCTCGACCAGGTGCTCGCGTGAGACGTCGCTTGCGATGTCGATATCAGGCCGGGGGCTCTGCCCGGTCGGCCGTCTGAGATGACCGGTCGACACGATGTCCGTCAGAAGGTCGGCCTTTGAGCCTCCACGAGTTCGAGCCGACGACCTTCCACCTGTCGATCGGATCGCACGAGCCCGCGCTGCGCGTCGCGAGCGGAGACACGGTCCGAACCTGGTGCGTCGACTCGAGTGGGTACGACCGGAACGGCGAGGACCTCACCGACGGCGGCAACCCGATGACCGGGCCGTTCTACGTCGAGGGCGCGGAACGCGGCGACACGCTCTCGGTGCGGCTCGACCGGGTTCGTCCGAACCGCATGCGCGGGGTCAGCGGAGCGCGCATCGCGCCGAACGTCCTAAACCCGGAGTTCATCCCCGAGTTCGGCTACGAAGCCGCGCGGGACGTCTGGTGGACGCTCGACCTCGAGGGTGGGACGGCGCGCCTCGAGGACCCACCTGAAGGCCTCGCGGGCCTCGGTCAGCTGCCGCTCGACCCGATGGTCGGCTGTTTCGGCGTCGCGCCCGAGCGCGGCCAGGCGATCTCGACCGCCACCTCGGGACCCCACGGCGGCAACATGGACTACCCGGGCTTCCGTGAGGGGGTCACCGTCTTCTTCCCGGTCACCGTCGAAGGGGCGCTGTTCCACATCGGCGACGGGCACGCGCTCCAGGGCGACGGTGAGATCGTCGGCACCGGGATCGAGGTCTCGATGGACGTCGAGTTCACGCTCGAGGTCGTGAAGGGCAAGCGGATCGGCTGGCCGCGCGCAGACGACGGCACCTTCGTGATGGCCGTTGGGAACGCGCGTCCGGTCGACCAGGCGGTGCAGCACTCGACGACCGAGCTGGTCGCGCTCCTGCACGAGGACCACGGGCTCGACTACCCGGCGGTCTCGACGTTGCTCGGCCAGTGCATCCGCTACGACGTCGGCAACGTCTTCGATCCGGCCTACACGATCGTCGCCAAGGTCGAGAAGGCGCTCCTGGAGAGGTTGTGAGCAAGCTCGTCGTGTATCTGATGTCAGGGCCGGAGACGCCCGAGCTCGCCGAGGCCGCGGTCGACGCGGGCGCGGACGTGGTCGAGCTCGGTTTCCCGTTCTCCGATCCGCTCGCGGACGGGCCGGTGATCCGCCGGGCCGCGGAGCGGGCGCTCGCGCAGGGCATGCGCACGGCCGCGTGCCTCGAGATGCTCGGGGAGACGCGCCGGCGCCTGCCCGCGACGCCGCTCGTACCGATGACGTACTCGTCGCTGCTGGAGGCCTACGGCTGGCAGCGTTTCGCGGACGACGCGCGCGCCGCTGGGGCGACGAGCCTGATCGTGGCCGACCTCCCGGTGGACGAACGGCCCGAGCTCCAGCGGGTCCAGCTGATCGCCCCGAACTCGACGGACGAGCGGATCCGGCTCGCGGCAGCGCACACCGACGGCTGGCTCTATCTCGTGACGCTGACCGGTACGACGGGGGTTCGCGACGACCTCTCCCCCGCGCTCGCCGGCCTAGTCGAGCGGGCCCGCACGACGACAAAGCTCCCGCTCTACGCGGGTTTCGGAATCTCCACTCCCCAACAGGCGCGAGCCGCGGCGGAGCTGGCCGACGGCATCGTGGTGGGCACCAGCGCGCTGCAGGCCGCCGAGCAAGGCTCCGGAGCGCTCAGGGACTACGTGAAGTCGTTGCGCACCGCGTTGGACGCGGCTGCCGTTGTTCCCGCCTAGGCATCGCCTGCGATGCCGTCTCAGGCGCGCGGGCTGGGCCCGTGCGTCCGTCGGGCGTGACCGGTCGAACCGACAGGATTCTGCGATAACGAGGTGAGATGACGAAGGTCTTCGTCGACGGGCGCAATGTCCAACGCTCGCAGTGGCCGAATCTCTCCGACGAGGAGCTCGTCGACCGCGTGCGGGCCTGGGCCGGCCGTCACGGCCACGAGGCCGTGATCGTCTTCGACGGCGAGGCCCCGGCCGGCGCGATCGGCTCGGGCCGAGAGAGCGCCGACGACTGGCTGATCCGCGAGGTCCCGAAGCATCCGGGGGCATGGCTCGTCACCTCCGACCGGGCTCTGAGAGACGAGGCCGGCAACGAGGCGGGGCGGCTCATCGGCGGCGGCGCGCTCCTCGCCCAACTCGAAAAATAAAACGTCCGCACTTTCCGAACTTTGGTTCCGGGACCTCTTGCATCGGGTCGCGCTGGGCTCTAGTTTCCCGCCTGCACCGAGCACGGGACGCGAGTAGGACGAAGCCGCACCCGAGGGCACTAGGCGGAAGCCGAAGGTCAGCGGAGGCGGGGGACGAAAGCGCACCCGGCTCGGTGAACTTTTGGTCCTACCTAGTACCCCCTGCCCGTCGAGGTCTGGGTGGTCGTCTCTTCCGTCGTCGTCCCGCCGCTGCCCGTCATGGCGCCGGCTCCGCCGGCCGCGAGCGCGCCGGCCATGCCCATGCTCTTGTGGTACTTGCAGTAGAACGAGAGCACGCCCGACTTCGGGAAGGTGACGGTGACCTCCGCGTCCTCGCCCGCCTCGACGTCCTTGTCGATCTTCTGGGCGTCGATCGTGAAGTTGTGCTCGGTCGAGCCTTCGTTCTTGAGCTTGATGGTGACCTGCGAGCCCGGCTTGCCCCGGAGGACCGTCGGCTCGAAGTAGAAGTCGTCGACCTCCACCTCGGCCTCGCCGCTGACGTTCTTGCTGCCGTGATCGTTCGCCTTGACCCCGGCGATGGTCTTCTGGCCTCCGCCGCCGCTCTCGCTCGTGCTGCTGGAGCCGGACTTGCTCGAACCACCGCACCCCGCGGCCGCCAGCGCGACCAGCGTCACTGGCACGGCTACCACGACCACGCCCCTCATGTCGCCTCCTCTCGGTGGACGACAGGCACTACGGCACGGCCGCGGTCGTCGGATTCGCTTACGGCTGCGGAACGATCCGGATGTACGGCTTCGGCGATTCCCAGTCCCCGAAGAGCTCCTTCGCCTCGTCGTTCGAGACCGACCCGGCGATGATCACGTCCTCGCCCTGGTGCCAGTTGACCGGGGTCGCCACCTTGTGGCTCGCCGTCAGCTGCAGGGAATCGATCACGCGGATGACCTCGTCGAAGTTGCGCCCGGTCGTCATCGGATAGACGAGGATCAGCTTGATCTTCTTGTCAGGCCCGATCACGAAGACGTTCCGCACCGTCTGGTTGTCGGCAGGCGTGCGGTCGGCCGCGTCGCCCGCGGACTCCGCGGCGAGCATCCCGTAGAGCTTGGCGACCGTCAGATAGGGGTCGCCGATCAGCGGGTAGTTGGGCGCCGTCCCTTGCGTCTCCTCGATGTCCTTCGCCCAGGCCGTGTGGTCGCTCTCCGAATCGACCGAGAGACCGATGATCTTCACGTTCCGCTTGTCGAACTCGGGCTTGATCTTGGCCATGTAGCCGAGCTCGGTCGTGCACACGGGCGTGAAGTCCTTCGGGTGCGAGAAGAGCACCGCCCAGGAGTCGCCGATCCAGTCGTGGAAGTGGATCGTCCCCTCGGTTGTGTCCGCCTGGAAGTCAGGCGCGGTGTCGCCGATCTGCAAAGCCATCTGAATCCTCCTTCAAGACGCCAGAGTCGATCTTCTCACGAACGCCTTCCTCGGCCAGAATCTTCCCGTGGAGCGGGTCGGAACGGCGTACCTGGGCATCCTCCTCTGGGTCGCCTCGGTCGTGATCTACGCGGGAAACGGGTTCAGCACGGCGGTCGGCCTCCTCTGTCTGCTCGGGCTCGTGCTCGGCGGCGCCGCGCTCTACGAGCCGATCGAGCTTCCGGCGAGGATCGACCTGATCGTTCCGCCGTTGCTGATGCTGGCCTTCGCGCCGCTCTACCTGGTCCGGATCGCCTCGCTGCCGGTCCAGGTCAACTCGGACGAGGTCGCGATCATGTACTACGCGAAGCAGTACGCCTCGGCGGCGCACCCCGACCTCTTCGGCCTGAGCGCCTACTCGGTCACCCGGTGGCCCTCCTCGTGGTCTGGGGGAAGCTCGGGAACCTGCTCGGGCGCGTGACGCTCGATCACATGCGGCTCCTCCACGCGCTCACGAGGCTGCTCACGATCGGGCTCTCGTACGCGCTCTTCCGCCATCTGCTCTCGGTTCCCTGGGCCGTCGTCGCGTCCGCCGTTCTGGGGCTGAACCACGCGTTCCTGATGATTAGCCGGATGGCGATGCGCGAGAACACCCCGGTGCTCGTCGAGGTCGCGGCGCTCGCGCTGCTCCTCTACGGCCTGCGGACGAGCAACCGCTTCGCGACGTATCGCGGCGGCGCCTCGCCGGGCTCGGCTACTACGTGCATTTCCCGGGACGGATGGTGTTCCCGGTCTGGCTCGACGTCCTGGTCGTCCTCGCGCTGGCCAACCGGCGCGAGCTCGGGCTTGCGCGGCTCGGCGCGATCGCGACCGCCGCATTCGTCCTCGTCGCCCTGTCGTACGTCGTCGCGTATCTGCAGGCCCCGGCCGACCTCGAGCAGCACCAGCGAGCGGAGCTCGTGCTCACGCGCGAAGGCCGGGTCGTCCAGGAGCGCTGGGTCTTCGCGCACAGCGCGGGCGAGGGAATCCGGCAGAATATCGTCAACGGCCTGACGGCGTTCAACAGCGACCACATCGACGAGGCGTTCATCTACCCGAACCGGGGGCACGGAATCGTCGACCCGCTCACCCGAGCGCTGCTCTGGCTCGGGGCGGCGACCGTGCTCGTCCGCGCGATCCGCCGCAAAGGGGAGCCGTGGAACCTCGTCCCGCTCGTCGCCTTCCTCGTGCTCTGGCTCGCGTTCTCGTTCCTGGTCGGCCAGGCGCCGGATTACCCGCGCATGCTGATCGTCCTGCCGTTCGTGGCCTACCTCGTCACCGAGGGGATCCGCCTGCTCGCCGGGCTCGCGCGGCTCGTTCCGCGGCCGGAGCTCGGACGCCTCGCGCTCTCGTCGGACCAGCGCTTGCTGAGCTACCACACCTGGGGCACACCGGACATCTGGACGCAGCGGCTCCAGCTGTTCGCGCGGAACGACGGGCAGATCGGCGGCGTGATCGATCCGACCAGGCTGCCTCGGTTCAGCGCCCCGCCTCCGTTCGTTATCTTCATGCGCGGAGAGCTCTGGAACCGGGTGAAGAACGACTTCGAGCGACGGTACGGTCACGTGGGCGTGCACCAGATCACGCCCGACGGCCTGCACCTCGCGGTCGGCGTGCGGCGCGCATGAGGCCGATCGTCGGGATCAGCGCGGACGTCCAGCTGACCACGTTCGGTGCGTGGACCGAGGAGTCGGCGCTCGTGCCGACCGATTACACGCGCGCGGTCGAGCGCGCCGGGGGCCGGCCCCTGCTCGTACCGCCCAGCGACGACGGGCTCGAGGAGACGCTGGACGTGCTCGACGGCCTCGTCCTCTCGGGCGGATCGGACCTCGGTCCGGCCACCTACGGGCACGAGCCGCATCCCGAGACGAAGGGCGTGCTGGAGGAGCGCGACCGTGCCGAGCTCGCCCTGCTCCACGCGGCACTGGAACGCGACATGCCCGTGCTCGCGGTGTGCCGTGGCAGCCAGATTCTGAACGTCGGCCTCGGCGGCGACCTTGTCCAGCATCTTCCCGAGGTGGTCGGCCACGACGACCACAAGCACACCCCGGGCGAATACGCCGACCACGACGTCTCGCTGGACCCGGGCACTCGCCTCGGCGAGCTTCTCGGCGATTCCGCGCCCGTGAAATCGCACCATCACCAGGGCTTCGGCACGCTCGGCTCCGGGCTGCGCGAGGCCGCGCACGCGGACGACGGCACGGTGGAGGCGCTGGAGGATCCCTCGCGCCGCTTCGCGCTCGGGGTGCTCTGGCATCCCGAGGCCGGCGAGGACACGCGCCTGTTCGAGGCGTTCGTCGAGGAGGCGCGCCGCTACCGCAACGAACGCAAGCGGTAGCTGTCGATCTGTCGGCATCCTGTTCGTCGTAGAGGAAGACGTCTACGGAGGGAGGAGCGATGGGCAACCCCGTCACTTGGTTCGAGGTGGTCGGCAAGGACGGCGCGGGCTTGCAGAAGTTCTATTCCGACGCGTTCGGCTGGGAGCTCGAGGACGCGGGAATGGGCTACGGGATGATGACCGAGCCCGAGAAGGGCATCGGCGGGGGCGTCGGCCAGGCCCAGGGCGGCGACGGCCACGTCACGTTCTACGTGGAGGTGGACGACCCGCAGGCCGCGTTGGACAGGATCGAGAGCCTCGGTGGTAAGACGGTGATGCCGGTGACCGAGATGGAGATGGTCACCTTCGCGCTGTTCGCCGACCCCGAGGGCCACGTCGTCGGGATCGCGAAGGGGCAGTAACCGCAGCTCCGGCGGGGCGGGCGTCGGTTGTGATCGCGCGCCCGCCCCGTCACGATTGCCTGGATGGAGAGCCCGCGGGACGGCACCGGCCGGGTAGTGCTCGGCGTCGACGTGGGCGGGCAGCATGTCAAGGTCCTCCGCTCGAACGGAGGTGAGCGCCGCCGCTTCGAATCCGGCTCGGGCCTGACCGCGCAGCAGATGGTCGACGGAGTGGCCGCGATGACCGGAGACTGGTCGTACGACGTCGTCTCGATCGGCGTCCCCGCGGTGGTTCACGACGGCCGCATCGTCGCCGAGCCCGTGAACCTCGGCGAGGGCTGGGTCGGCTTCGACTTCGAACGGGCGTTCGGACACCCGACGAAGGTCGTCAACGATGCGGCGATGCAGGCGCTCGGCAGCTACGAGGGCGGCAAGATGCTGTTCCTCGGGCTCGGCACCGGCCTCGGCTCCGCGCTCGTCGACCACGGGCGGCTCGAGCCGATGGAGCTCGGACATCTCCCGTTTCGGAAGGGCACCTACGAGGACTACGTCGGCGAGCGCGGCCGCCACCGGCTCGGGCACAAGAAATGGGAGGCAGCGGCGCACGAGGCGATCGAGGCGCTGGCCGCGGCGCTCGAGCCGGATTACGTCATCCTCGGCGGGGGGAATGCCAAGAAACTCCACGAGCTGCCGCCGAACGCGCGGCTTGGAGCGAACACGAACGCGTTCGTCGGCGCGTTTCGGCTCTGGGATGAGGAGGCCCCGGAAGGGCCTCCTCATCCGTGATGCCTCCTATTGCGAGAGGTCGATCCCGCTCGTCGACCCGCTGACGCCGGTCGTCGAGAACTCGTAGTGCACGGTCGACGGATTCGGAACCGGCTGGTTCCGGACCGCTGTCGTCGAGAGCCGGAGCTTGATGATGTACGTGCCGGCCGAGGCCGCGTTCCACTGGGCGGTGAAGCTGCTGTTGCCCGGCGCGGCGGTGATCGTCTCACCTGAGACCGATCCACAGGTCCCGGTCTGGACATTGCTGCCGGTGCTGTTGAGCCCGAACCGGGCCGAGAAGTTCCCCGTCGTAATCGCCTGCGGAATCACGAAGGTGTTCGTGCCGGCCGAGGCGGTCACGCGCACCCAGTAGACGAAGCCGCTCGGAGAAACCGACCTGATCAGCCCGTTCCGCGTCGTGTACGTCAGCGTCGACAGCGTCGTCGCCGTGCCACCGGTGAACTGGCTGCAGGAGACGCCCGTGCCGGTGATCTGGCTCACGTTCGGGGGGGGCGGGGGCGGAGGGGGCGGCGGTGGTGGTGGTGGTGGCGGAGGCGGCGGAGGCGGAGGTGGTGGCGGCGGCGGAGGTGGAGGCGGAGGTGGCGGCCCGCCGCAGCTCGGGAACTTGAAGCTCCCGATCCGCGTCCGCCAGTTGAACTGCGATGAGCCGGACGGGTAGTACTCGTTCGTGTACCAGAACGTGCAGTCGTCGACCGGGTCGATGGTCAGGTCGCTGTAGTCGCCCCAGCGGTTGCTCGTCCCGGTCTGGCTGCCCGCCCCGGCGAAGAGCGTCGCCTCGCCCTGCGCGAGCTGGTTGAGCGGATCGGTCACGAGCCGGCCCGCGTAGCGAACCTGCGGGACCGTCGTCGCGCTCGACGCGCTGAACCCGAGCGCCAGGTCACCCGCGGCGTCCATGGCCGCGCTCCCCATCCAGCGCCAGGTCGTGTCCGGCTGATAGGTGCTCTGCTGGAACACGGTCACCGGCCCGGTGCTCACGTTCCGCAGCTCGATCCAGCGAATCCCTGCCACGCCGCCCGAGCTGACGGTGTAGTTGGTCACCAGCGACTCGTGGTCGCCGAAGTTGCGGTAGGCCGCGCGGAACATGAACCGGTCGCCGATCGCGTCGAGGCTCGAGCCGTTCGGCTCGGGCACGCAGGCGCGGGTCGCCGGACAGAGTTGCGTGAACCCCGCAGCGGCCGGACTGGCGAACAGCGTGAAGGTCGAGTTGGACGGCGTCCCGAAGTCGACATGGAAGTGGTAGATCCGGTACGCGCCCGAACCGGGCCACTCGACGAAGGTCTCCGGCGCGCCGGCCGGCGGCAGCGTCGAGCCGTCGAGGTCGGCGGGAAGGTACGCGTCCTCCAACGGGCCGCCGGTGATCCCGGTCGTGACGAACGTCCCCGGGCTTCCGGAGAGCATCGCGGAGCGGTTGAACGCGAACGGCTGCGGGCCGAGGAACGAGGTCCCCGACGAGTTGAACACGTTCATCGACATGTAGTAGGCGTCGGGCCAGACCGCGAGCTTCGGGTAGTCGAAGAAGTTCGACCCGAGGTGGTAGCCGTAGCGGAACCAGGTGCCTGTCGCGTCGCTCGTCGTGGAGACCGCGATGCACTCGTCCGTCGGCACCGACACGCCCGCGAACTGGCTGATGATCCAGCGGTTCGCGATCTGGTCGTAGAGGACGACCGGGTCGCCGTCGCCGCTGTTCTGGCAGACGCCGCCGAAGCCGCTCCACAGGGTCGCGATTCCGGCCGGCCCGTAGACCGAGGCTCCCGTGGACTTGTCGAAGACCTGGAAGCCCTCGTTCACGATCTGGACGTACTGCGTGGCGCCGACTTCCCCGTTCGTGTCGGGCGGTGCGCAGTTGCAGCCGACGCCCGGGAACGGGATCCCGTCGAAATTGAGCATCGGCGACGGCATGCTCGGCGACGCAAGGTTCTGCTGGACGACGGGGTCACGCGCGTTCCGGTGGCGCCCGATTCGCGGGTTCGCAGCGGCCTCGCGCTCCGGCACCGGCTTCAGCGGCATCGCCGGGACGTCGCCCAGCGCGGGCGAGACGTCGTTCTTGTACGAGTGGCCGACGTAGACACGCCCCGACGGGCCGGTCATCGCCACCGGGCCCGAGCCGCTCACTGCGGCCGGGGCACTTGTGCGGCTCGCGCCGCCGGCGAAGACGACGGCCGCCTGCACGAGCACGGCCAGTGCGAAGAGCGCAGCGACGATCCCCAATCGTCGCTTCGCAGGCTTGAGCTTTCCCCTCATGCTCTCCCTCCAGGTCTCGGTTGTTGACTGACGGCGGCTTGATTTAAGCGCGCCGCGCGGCCGACTTCAATCCACCGAGTCGTCCGGAGTCTCGCTCTGGCCGAGCTTGAACGCAGTTCGCGCGACCCGGATGCCGAAGCGGCCCGGGGCGAGGGCGACATCGACAGCCCGGTTCACGACGACTCCGCCAGGGACCGTCTCTTCGATCACGTCCGTGATCTCGTCGGCCGCATCGATCACATCGTCGGTCGCGTCGACCATCCCCTCCCCCACTTCGACCATGCCGCCCGCGAGCGGCAGGATCGCCGCAGCGATCCGGTCTTCCGCGGCCTGTCCGATCGCATCCGAGAGCTGCCCGAGCGTGTCCCGCAACTCGTGCTCGGCCTCCTCGAGCGCCGCTCGACGTCTGAGCAGGGCGTCGGTGCGGTCCGCGAGAAGACCGCGAAGGAGGTGCCTGCGCCGCTCGAGCAAGCCGGCGGCGAGCAGGCCGATCGTCGCCCACGCGGCCGCGAGAACGAGCGGCGCCCGCCATCCGGGAAGCGACGAGGAAAGCGCGCTCTCCGCAGCCCAGTTCCCGAAGACGAAGGCGGTCAGCAGCGCTAGCGTGCAGGCCGCCGCGGCCCCAAGGTCCCCGGCGGCGCGCCGAACCTCGGGAGCCTGCTCGGCCAGCTCGAGCTGCGCACGGCGAAAGGCGAGCGTCGCCGCGTCGCGGCCGACTTCCTCGGCGACCTCCGCGACCGGCTGGCGGGCGTTCTCCTCCTCCGCTGCCACGGCAGCGAACAGTCTCGCACGACGGATCGGTTAGGTTCGCCCTGTCGACAAGGAGGGCAGCATGGAGGCGACGCAGATCGATGCGGGTGAGTTCCGCTCCGGGCAGCGTCGGGACTGGGACATCGCGGCGCAGGGATGGAAGACCTGGTGGGAGTTCATCTACCGATCCACGGCGCCGGTCAGCGAGCGGCTGGTCGAGCTCGCCGGGGTCAAGGAGGGCGACAAGGTTCTCGACGTGGCGGCGGGCGCCGGCGAGCCGGCGCTGACGGCAGCCAGGGTGGCAGGGTCCGAGGGGAGCGTCGTGGCGACGGACATCTCCCCGAACATGCTCGCCTTCGGGCGCGAGCGGGCGGCCGCGGCCGGGATCGACAACGTCGAGTTCGTCGAGGTGGACGCGTCGTCGCTCGACTTCCCCCCGGAGACGTTCGATGCGGCGCTCTCGCGCTGGGGGATCATCTTCGACCCAGACGGCGAGGCGGCGGCCGCGCGCGTCCGTGGCTTCCTCAAGCCCGGGGCAGGGATGGCGATCAGCTCGTGGGGCCCGCCCGAGCGCTCGCCGATGATCTCGATCCCGATGATGACGGCGATGCAGCACCTGAATGCGCCGCCGCCTCCGCCGGGCACTCCGGGACCGCTGTCGCGCCCGACGCCTGAGGCGATCGGCGGCATCCTCGAAGGCGGCGGGTTCTCCGACATCCAGGTCGAGGAGCTGGAGCTCGAGTTCGAGTACGACTCGCCCGAGCAGTTCACCGAGTACACGCGGGCGATCGTGGCCCCGCTCGTGGCCCTGGTGAGCCGGCATCCGCCGGGGGCTCAGCAGGAGACCTGGGCCGCGATCACCGAGGCCATGCGCCAGCGGGCCTCGGACGACGGGACGTTGACGCTCTCGAACCTGGTGCTGCTCGCGTCCGGCCGCGCCTGAACGAGGAAGGGCGCCCGTTCGGGCGCCCTTCGCCTCCTACGGTTCTCACAGGCTCAGGTCGCGACGTACGTGGGCCTGAAGCCGAGCAGCCGCCCGGCCGGAGCGCCGAGAACAAGCCCGGCCCGCTGCAGCCAGGCCGGCGGGAATGGCAGCCGCACGGTGTCGAAGTGTGCGTCCGCGATCACGGCGAGCCGGAAGAGGCCCGGCATGCCCCTGCGGTTCGTCTTGCCGGCGGCCGCGAGCGCGAACATCGTCTCGAGCAGCGACTCGAACTGCAGTGCGGGCCGGATCTCGCAAACGAACGTCACCGGCTCGTCGCCGTCGTTCCAGAAGCGGTGCGGCGTCCCGGGGTCGACCGTGAGCCACTGGCCCGCGCCGAGGCTGGACTTCTTCCGCCCGAGCTTCATACCGAGCTTCCCGGACTTGACCACGAAGCGCTCGCTCTGGGCCGGGTGCACGTGGGCCGCCGCGACGGAGCCGTGGGGCTGGACGACCGTCTCGATCACGACGGCCTCGCCGTCGGTGTCGGCCGAGGTGGCGAGAAACGTGACGCGCTCGCCGGTGACGGGGTTGTGGATGGTGTCGCCTGTGCGGATCATCTCGGGCCTCCTTTGGCCTGTTGCTGACACCACCGATCGTCGTCTCCAGAGACCTGAAAATCGTCGGCCGCAGGCGCGATTCGGACTCGTCTCGCGGGCTGATTCTGCGAAGGGCGCGGCTCACCCGCGCGGACGACTACTCCTCGCCCGGCTGGACGAGCCCTGACTCGTACGCGAGCACGACGGCCTGCACGCGGTCGCGGAGGTCGAGCTTCATCAGGACGTGGGCGACGTGCGTCTTCACCGTGGTCTCGCTGACGAAGAGCGTCTTGGCGATCTCCGCGTTCGAGAGGCCGCGCGCCACGAGCTTGAGCACCTCCAGCTCTCGCGCGGTCAGCTCTTCGAGCTGCTCCGGTAGCGCGCGGACGGACGCGGGCGGGCGGCTGACGAACTCCTCGATCACGCGGCGAGTCACCGAGGGAGCGAGCAGGGCGTCGCCGCTCGCGACCGAGCGGATCCCGGCGACGAGCTGCTCGGGCGGGACGTCCTTGAGGAGGAAGCCGCTCGCACCGACCCTGAGCGTGTCGTAGACGTACTCGTCCATGTCGAAGGTCGTCAGCATCACGACCTTCGTGTCAGCGTCGTCGTGCTCGAGCAGGCGCCTCGTCGCCTCGATGCCGTCCATCTCCGGCATACGCACGTCCATCAGGACGACGTCCGGCCTCAACCGCCGGCACTCCTCGATCGCCTCGCCGCCGTCCGCCGCCTCGCCGACGACGTCGATGTCGGGCTCTGCCTCGAGGATCATCCTGAAGCCGGCGCGGACGAGCGCCTGGTCGTCGACGATTATCACCCGCACGGCCCCGTGCTTCTCGCTCGCCGCCAGCTCCTCCTGCCGCTCTGCGAGGTCGGTCGCCCCGTGCCCGGCCGCGCGGAGCGGCGGAAAGGTGCCGAGCAGCCCGGGGATCGTGACCTGGTAGATCTGCAGGGGGCGGTCGAAGTCCTTCAGCGTGTGCGACCCGAGGTCGCGGAGCTCGAAGCCGTCGAACTCGGCTTCCTCGAGCAGCGAGCGGGTCGTCTCCGTGAGCAGGGTCTGGCCCCCGTGCCCGGCGTCGCAGATGCGGGCCGCCCGGTGCACGGCAAGACCCACGTACTGGTCTCCGACGAGCGTCGCCTCGCCCGTGTGGATACCGATCCGTACACGGAGGTCGACGCCTTCGGGCCACTCGTGGGCGGCGATCGCCCGCTGTGCCGCCACGGCCGCCTCGACTGCCTGGCGTGGCCGGCCGAAGGCGACGAAGAAGGAGTCCCCGTCCGCGTCGAGCTCCCTGCCGTCCTCGCCGGACCAGGCGGCGCGCATGAGCTCCTCGTGCCGCGACATCACCTCGGGGTAGCCGTCGCGCAGCTTGCGGAGGAGCGCCGTCGAGCCCTCGACGTCCGAGAAGAGGAAGGTGACGGTCGCGGTCGTGCCCTCGTCCAAGGTCATGCCATCGGCAGGGTCGCACGCAGCCGGTACCCGCCATCGGGCCGCGGGCCGGCCTCGAGGTCGCCGCCGTAGACGGAGATCCGCTCGCGAATACCGACGAGCCCGTGCCCGCCGCTCTCTCCGTCGCCTCCGCCGGGCCCATCGTCGGTGACGGACACTTCGACGCGCCCGTCGGCGTAGCGCACGAGGACCTCGGCCCGCTGCGCGCGCGCGTGCTTGATCGCGTTCGTCAGGCCCTCCTGGACGAGCCGGTAGGCGGTCAGGTCGATCCCGGCCGGCAGCCGCACCGGGTCGCCCTCGATCCGCAGCTCGACCGGCAGCCCCGCCTCGCGCGTGTGCTCGACCAGCCGCTCGAGCTGCTCGAGGCTCGGCTGGGGCGCAAGTGCCGGAGCTTCCTCGGGGTGACGCAGCACGCCGACCATCCGCCGCATCTCGGCGAGCGCCTCGCGCCCGGTCTGCTCGACGACCATCAGGGCCTCGCTGACGCGCTCCTGGTCTTGTTCGAGCCGCCGCCGGACGGCAGAGGCCTGCACGGTCATGACGCTGACGCTGTGGCCGACGACGTCGTGGAGTTCACGGGCGATCCGCGCCCGCTCGTCGGCGACCGCTCTCCGTGCCCGCTCCTCGCGCTCCCGCTCGGCGCGGGCGGCCCGCGCCTTCGCCTCGTCGACCTCGCGGAACTTCTCGCCGACCGCATACCCGACGATCCAGGCGATCGACAGCGTGACGACGTTCCAGATCATGTCGCTCCAGTGGTGGGCCGGGTCGTTGGCGGTCACGATCGCAACGGCGCCGAACATGAGCCCGAGCCCTGCGAGCGACTTCGCCCGCTCCGGCCGCGTGCCGAAGAGGAACGCGATCGCCAGACCGAAGAGAAAGACGACGAATGGATGGGTGGTGAGCCTCGCGTCGACGAACGAGCTCGCGACGACCACGGTGAGTGCGGCCACGAGCGCCCCATAGGGATAGCGCCGACGCAGAAACAATGCCGCGGTGAAGGCCACAACCACGAGGACGTCGAACCAGAACGGTCCCTGCGGGCCTTCGGCCCTGTGGATGTAGACGGCAGCGTCGATCAGCCAGGCGACGACGCCGGCGACCACGAGGAGGTCGAACCAGTGGTCGTTGACGAGCCGCCGGAAACGTCTCTTGCTCACGAGACGGGGAGCTTCGCACGAAGACGGAACCCACCGCCCGCTCGGGGCCCCGCTTCCAGCTGGCCCCCGTAGACGGACACGCGCTCCCGCAGCCCGACGAGCCCGTGCCCTCCCCCATCGCCGTCGCCGCCGCCGAGCCCGTCGTCGGTCACGGTCACCTCGACGTCTTCGTCCCCGTAGCGAACCACCACTTCGGCGTGCTGGGCACGAGCGTGCTTCATCGCGTTTGTCAGGCCTTCCTGGACGAGACGGTACGCGGTCAAGTCGACGCCGGCCGGAAGCTCGAACGGCTCCCCTTCGATCCGGAAGTCGACCGGCAGGCCCGCCTCGCGCGTGTGCTCGATCAGCTTCTCGATCTGGTCGAGGCTCGGCTGCGGCGCCAGGGCCGGCGCCTCCTCGGGCCGGCGCAGGACGCCGACCATGCGGCGCATCTCGGCCAGCGCCTCACGCCCCGTCTTTTCCACGACCAGCAGGGCCTCGCGCTCCTGTTCCTGGTGGGGCCGGAGCAACCGGCGCGCGGCGGACGCCTGCACGGTCATCACGCTCACGCTGTGACCGACGACGTCGTGGAGCTCGCGGGCGATCCGCGCGCGTTCGTCCGACACCGCGAGCCGCGCGCGCGCCTCGCGCTCGCGCTCCGCCTGGGCCGCGCGCTCTCTCGCCCGGTCGGCTTCGTAGAACGGGCGGCTGACCAGCAGCCCGATCGTCCACGCGATCGTGAAGACGACGCTGACGAAGACGAAGCTCCCGATTCCGCCGTGCGGGTCGTTGTGCGCGACGATCGCGGTGACGCCGATGCCGACGGCAAGCCCTGCGACCGCCTGGTTTCGGTCGCGGAGCATCCCGAACAGGACGAAGGCGGTGATCGAGACCAGGACGGTGACGACGCCGCTCGGAATGAGCCGCCCATCGACGAACGAGCTCGCCGCGATCGCCACGCCGATGGCAACCGGCGCGCCGAATGGAAAACGACGCCGCAGGAACAGCAGCAGCGTGATCGCCAGGACCGCGAGGACGTCGAACCAGAGGGGGCCCTCCGGGCCGTTCTTGCGAGTCTGGTTGAGCACCACCTCGGCGAGGCCGAAGCCCAGGCCGACCAGGATCAGCGCGTCGAACCAGTGCCGCCGCGCGAACGGGAGCAGGCGTTGTCTGTCCACGCGTTTGACGGTACTCCAGGCATCATCCGCCCGCCTCGTCCCGCGGGACGATTCACCGGTCGTTCCAGGGGACGATTTAGCCCGAGTAGGCCTCGCCGTGGCGTGGCAGCCCGTCGTCGGGCAGCTCGGCCCAGGCCGCCCGCGAGTCCACGAACACGTGGAAGTCGGGGCGCATCCCCGGGTCGCCGTCGAGGGCACCGAAGCGGATCGCGATCTCGTCGCCTTCAGGCCACTCGTTGCCGAACAGGCTCGAGCCGCACACCGAGCAGAACGCCTTGACCCGGCCGTCGCTCGGGCGATAGACGCTGATCAGCTCCTCCCCCGAGAGCAGGCGGAAACCCTCGCGCGGCACGCGGCCCTGGGTGCCGCCGAATGTGCCCGAGTGCTTCCGGCAGCGCGAGCAGTGGCAGTGGTTGGCCCAGACGAACGGCGCGGTCACCTCGAAGCGCACCCCGCCGCACAGGCAGGAGCCGTGAAGCGGGTTGTCCGGGCTCGGAACGTCGGCCACGTACGTCAGATTCTGCCTGGACGTGTGGGGCATCGTGATCGGGCTCGGGGTGGCGATGGCGCTGCAGCCGCTGCCGGTGCTCGCCGTCGTGCTGCTGCTCTCCGCGGAGCGCGGGCTGTCCAAGGCGCGGGCGTTCCTCTTCGGCGAGCTCCTCGTCGTGTTCGTCATCGCCGCAGCGACGGTCGCCGTTCACTCGGGAACCTCCCGCGAGAGCGCGAGCCGGCCGGCCTCGTGGGTCACACTGGCAGCCGGGCTCGCGCTGCTCGCTGCGGGCGCGATCTGGACCCGGCGGCTGCGACGGGGGGTCGAGCCGCGGCAGCCGAGCTGGATGGCCAGGCTCGACCGGATGGAGCCGTGGCCGGCTTTCGTGCTCGGAACCTTCATCCCGACCTACGCGATCGCCGTCGCCGCGGGTGCGCACATCGTCGGCGTCCATCCGGGCAAGGCCGAGGCGATCGCGGCGGTCGTCGTCTTCGTCTTCATCGGAACGA
>Ga0126383_10000791_pt1 | contig 18319 bp, 17 predicted proteins | sample PanSoiMetPlot_35_FD_96882 | JGI IMG/M metagenome (GOLD analysis project Ga0126383, IMG submission 96882) | Tropical forest soil microbial communities from Panama - MetaG Plot_35 | ecosystem: Environmental > Terrestrial > Soil > Tropical forest > Bulk soil | place: Panama | collected 2016-02-17
CCCTTTGAAAATCTCGATATTGGCCTCGGCCGCAGAATCGAATGCGATGAAGACGCCGCCGTACGCAAGATCGTGGAGCGGAAACGCGGCGGGTTCTGCTATGAGCTGAACGGCGCCTTTGCCGCCTTGCTGCGCGCCCTGGGGTTTCAGGTGACGCTGCTCTCCGCCCGGGCGGCGCGGGCGAACGGCGGAGAGGGGCCGGAGTTCGATCATCTGACGCTGCGGGTGGACCTGGAAGAGCCCTGGCTGGCGGATGTGGGGTTTGGGGATTCGTTTCTCGAGCCGTTGCGCGTGACGGCCGACCTCGAGCAGCCGGAAGGACCACGGATATTCCGCCTGGTCGATGATGCCGGCGTCTGGCGGCTCGAGATGCGCGAGCCCGGCATGCCGTGGAAGAAACAATATTCGTTCACTCTTCGGCCGCGCGGACTTTCAGAATTTGCCGAAATGTGCCGCTACCATCAGACTTCCCCTGAATCGCATTTCACCCAGAAGAGAATCTGTACCCGCGCTACCGCGAACGGCCGCGTGACGCTGGCAGAGTTCAAACTGATCTTCACCCGCGACGGGCAGCGCGAGGAGAAGGTGCTTGCATCGGAGGAGGAACGCAGCGAGGCCTTGCGGAAGTACTTTGGTGTGGTTCTCTAACGGCTTCGAACCAGCCCGGATTCTTTCCCCCTTCGGGGCTGGTCCGCGTCCAACATTCTCCCCCTGGCGTCGGCCGTGGGCTTCACTCTCGCGCCGGCGGCGCGGCGCTTACTTCAACGCGTTCAACCGCGCGTTGAGCCGGGACTTATAGCGGGAAGCGGTGTTCTCGTGGATCACGCCCTTCTGAATCGCCTTATCAAGCGCAGAGACGGTTTGCCGGAAGTTCTGCTCGGCAGTCTGTTTGTCGCCTTTGGCAAGAGTCTCGCGGAACTCGCGTAGTGTGCTGCGCAGGCGGGAACGGTTTGCCCGGTTGCGGGCGGTGCGCTTCTCGGTCTGACGGGCGCGTTTCAGCGCCGAAAAATGATTCGCCATGTGTGGACTGTTACCTTCGTTTCCGTAGAGAGATATTCCGGTGGGTGCCGAATAGGTTATTTTACGAGAGTAACTCACGGCAGGTCAAATACATGGCGGACGCGCTCGAACGGTTGAAGATCCTGATCGATTCCTCGACCCCCATCGTCGTGCTGGAGACGGTGGAGGAAATGCGCGCCGTGCGCATGGTGCGCACAGCCTGCTCGGCGCTGAATCTGGCGAGTTTCGAATGGACCATCGCCAGTGGCTTGGTGCGCTCCGGCAACGATGTCGGGGAAGTAATCCCCGACTTGGCCCGCTTTGCCCCTCAGGGCCATCCCCCCGCGTCTGCTGACCCGGGCGACGCCCAAGCCATTTACAACAGCCGCGAACCGGCGCAGATGCTGGGAAATCTCGAAGCCATATCCATGGAAGCGGCGTTTATCCTCAAGGACTTTCACCGCCACATGGAGGATCCCGTCGTGGTGCGCCGCTTGCGCGATGTAGGCCAGAAATTTTCGCGCAATCGCCGGACCGTGGTTATTACCGCACCTTCGATCGTCATGCCGCCGGAGTTGAGCAGCCTGGTGGAATTCCTGGAGTTGCCGTTGCCCGACAAGGCCCGCTTGCGGCAGATCATTGACGAGATGATTGTGCGCGTGGGCAGGACGCATACCCTAAAACGTACGCTGGACTCCGCCGGGCTCGATGCCTTGGCCGGCAATCTGCGCGGCTTGACCGAGGAGGAAGCGGAGCGGGCTCTATCTCAAGCCCTGGTGACGCGGTATGGAGTGACGCCGGAGATCGTGACCGACGTCCTCGAAGCCAAGAAAGACACGCTGAAGCGCTCCCGGATCCTGGACTTCGTCGATCCTTCGGATACTCTGGCGAGTGTGGGTGGCTGCGAAAACCTGAAGAGCTGGTTGAAGCAGCGGCAAGGGACCTGGGACGACGGGGCGCGGGCCTTTGGGCTCGAGCCACCGCGGGGCGTCATCATCCTCGGTGTGCAAGGCTGTGGAAAGAGCATGTGCGCACGTGCCATCGCAGGGGAATGGAAGATTCCCCTGGTCAAGTTCGACACGGCCGCGGTGTACGACAAGTACATCGGAGAGACGGAGAAACGAATTCAGAAGGTCTTTCAAATCGCCGAAGAGCTGGCGCCCTGCATTCTCTGGATCGACGAACTGGAAAAAGTCTTCGCCGGCAGCGGACCGGACTCGGCATCAGCCGATGCCGGCGTTTCCTCGAGACTGCTGGCGTCGTTCTTGTCCTGGATGCAGGATCGTAAGGCGCCCGTCTTCGTGGCCGCCACGTGCAACAACGTGACGGTGCTGCCTCCCGAGCTAATCCGCAAGGGCCGCTTTGATGAACTGTTCTTTGTCGACCTTCCCAACCAGGCCGAGCGCAAGCAGATTCTCTCCCTCCAGCTCGCGAAGCGGAAGCGCAATCCCGCTGAGTTCGATCTTCAGCAAGTGGCCGCGGCCGCCCGCGGGTACTCCGGAGCGGAACTGGAAGCCGCCGTGCAAGCCGCGATGTATGCCGCCTATTCCCATCAGCAACCGTTAAGCTCGCAAGCGCTGCTGGATGCCCTGCGAACCACGGTTCCGCTCTCCATCACGCGCACGGAAGAGATTGGGGAACTGCGAGAATGGGCGCAGCATAGGGCAGTGCCGGTGTCCATGCCGGAGGCCATGGGCGAGGGTGCCTAGCAGCCTCGCCAAAATCCATGACTCCTCGCGGCCGTATCCGGGTTCAGCTTAAGCAGGATAGTTACTCCCGATCCCGGTTGCCGCTCCGCCAATCCGATGCGGGACCGGGTTGCTGCTCTCCCTGTGTCCATGAAAGCATGTCTACGAATCGCTTAAGCTGCTCAGGACTTTCATGCGGTGTGCGCGCTTGTCTACTTCATTGACCCAGCCGTCTTCGATCGCCAGGATGCGATCCGCCTCCTGGGCGAGACGATCGTCGTGGGTAACCATGATAAAAGCGACCCCCTTTTCCCGATTCATCTCGCGCATGATGTTGAAGACCTCGTTACCGGATCGGCCGTCGAGGTTCCCGGTCGGCTCGTCTGCCAGGACGATCTTGGGCTGATTTGCCAAAGCACGAATAATCGCGCAACGCTGATTCTGGCCGCCACTCATCGCATCGGGATGCTTGTGAATCTGCTCCGCCAGGCCAACCCGGTCGAGCAAGGCCGTCACATACGATTTTTCTTCCTCGCTGGCTTCTCCCCTGGCGACGGTGATTGGGGTCAGCACATTCTCCAGACAGCTCAGCTCATTCAGAAGATAGTGGAACTGGAAGACAAAGCCGATCACACGGTTTCTAAGGTCCGCCAGCCCATCTTCGCTGAGAGTCGCAATATCGACTCCGTCGATCAGCACTGTGCCCTCGGTGGGAACGTCGAGTGCGCCCAGAATGTTCAACAACGTGGATTTTCCACTCCCCGATTGCCCGATGATCGCTACAAACTCTCCGGCATATACCTCCATGTCAATGCCATGCAGGACGGGCGTCTCGACCTTGCCGAAGTAGGTCTTCTTTAGTCCGCGTGTCGCCACGACGATCGGCTTCGGAGATGCAATTGCTTCGGCGCCCATGGTGGCCTCGACAACTTTCTAGCGCATGACATCAACAGGGTTCATCTGCGCGGCGCGCTTGGCCGGGAACCAGGCGGCGACCAGGGTTGAGATGATCGCGGCAATGACTGCACCCAGGATGTATGCCGGCAAAATTGCCACAGGAAACAGCTGATCTGGCGCATGTCCGGGTCTGGCGGTCTTTTGTAAAGGCAGACTGAGCAGGTACACCATGAGCGCACCAATGGAAGCCCCCGCGATACTCCCCGCCAACGCGATCACCAACCCCTCCAGCGTAAACACACGCAGTATTTGCGAGCGCGTCGCGCCGATGCTTTTCAGGATCCCGATCTGTTTTGACTTGCGTAGAACCGACACGATCAGCACGGAAGCAATCGCGAACGACGAGGCGATCAGACTGAAGGCCGAAATCAGGTAAGCCGACGCAGCTTGTACGGTAAGGGAGGAGACGAAGCTCGGAAATTCGCGCGACCAGGAACGCGCCTCATACGGCAACAGGCTCTGAATGCGATCTGCTACTTCATCCGACCCAAAGATATCATTCACCTTCACCAGGATTACGTTTACTGAATTGCCCATGCCAAACAGGCTTTGTCCAGTACGCAAGGTCACGTAGGCTCCGCCGCGACCCTGCCCCCGGCTGTAAATTCCGGCAATCGACAGTGACTCCGTGTTCCCGGTACTCGAGGTCACACGAACTCGGTCGCCCACCGAAACCGACAGATCTTTCGCCAGCTCGTAGTCGATGACGACTTCATCGGCGGCCAGTCCCACATACTTGCCGGCGATCAAGTCCCTCGTTACAGGGGAGACTTCGTCCTGTTGTCCGGGATCCGCACCCGTAATCATCACTCCGATCGGATTTCCCCCTTTGGAGGCGAATCCCTGCCCCTGAATGGCGGGAAGCGCTACTCGCACGTTCGGCACCGTGCGGATCATGTCCACCGCGTGCTGCCAGTCATCGATAAACTTCAGTTGCGGAGCTTTCTTCTCCACCCTGCTGCTGCTCATCGCGGACGCCAAATCCTGAACTTCGGAAAGAGGTACGGGTTCGAGCTCCCGAACTTTAACCGTCACGTGCGGTATCGACTCGGTGAGCACTGTGGTCAATCTGCCTCGAATGCCGAAGATCAGCGATGTCAGGAAGACAATCACGATGACTCCGGCGGCAACGGAGCCGATGGTCAACAGGGTTTGCCCTCCCCCGGTCATCAGGTAACGCAGCGCGAGCCGAGATTCAAATCGCCATTTGAGGGGAACCCAAGATAGAGAATTCATTGCCTTCGCATCCGGGTTCGAACCGCTTGTCCTGCGGTCAAACCCGCGGGATTGACGATCACCTCGTCTGTGTCGGTCACTCCGCTCAAGACCGGGATGCCGCGTTCAATTGCCGGGCGGGTCAGAACGGTTTTCTCCGCTGCGTGTCCGCCATTCGCAAGCATGACCACCGAGCGACTGCCCTGATGGATAACCGCAGTGGACGGAACCACCAGTCGTTCGATCGTCTCGTTGGTCACCAGGTTGACATTCACGGTTTGTCCGGGCCTGAGCCAGGCGGGGGGATCGTCGGCTGTAATCTTCACGGTTATGATTCCGCGGGCCTGATCGACCGCGGCTCCGAGGTCGGTCAGGCGGCCTTCAAAGCTCTTGCCACCAAATGCCGATGACGACAAGACGGCTCTCTGTCCGAGTTCCAGGTCCGGGAGGTTGTTTTCGTCAAGATCGACGCGAATCTCCAGATCGTCGCTTATCAAGTCCACGACGCCTTGGGCGCCTACTGTTTGCCCTTGCTCTGCGTGCACGAGTGTGATTACACCGGCAAACGGCGCCTTTACCGTGGCTTCCCTTGTCCTTTCGTCCGCAACCCTTAACGCCTGTTGTGCCTCAGCCAGCTGTGCGCGTGCCACCTGCACTTCCTCGGCACGCGGCGTGTTCTTCAGCGTTTCCAGCTTTGCCTTTCTCACCTTGACCGTGGCTTTGGCGGTTTCCACGCGTGAGCTCAGGCTCCCCCAATTCGCCTGTGCCCTGTCAAATTCCGTACGCGCGATCAGTCCCTGCTCGAACAGCTTTTGGCTACGTTCGTACTCCCTTGCCGCAAGCTCCAGATCCGCGGTTGCCTGCGCAAGCTGGGCGCCAGCCTCGGTGACCTGATGAACGGCTTCATCCATCTCCGAAGGTAACGGAGGTTTCGAGACTTGTGCCAGGCGAGCCTGTGCTGTCGTCACTTCATGCTTCGCCTGCACCTGCTGTTCCTGGGTCACGTTGTTCTTCAGCCTCGCAATTGGCTGACCGGCCGTGACGCGATCACCAATCTTCACAAATAGCTGTTCGATGGTCCCGGAAAACTGCGCCCCAACCGCGCTCTCCTGGACGCCACCAATCCTCGCGCTACTCGCGATCGTCTCCGTCATTGAGATCCGTTGGGGATGCACGACCGCGACTGAACCGGGACGGCGCACGAAGAACCACACCGCCAGACCCAGCAGGAGGAGGAGACACGCTGCTGCCAACCATTTTACTGGGGTTTTCGTGCGCTTCTCTGCTGGCACCGCCAGACACCTCCAGCACGTTTCCAAATGTACGCCCGTGGCCCAGCCCAAAACAAACCCGAGTGCACTGCCAACAAGTTGTGCGGCTTCTATTCGGAAGAGTTGGCGGCGCAGTTGTGGGATGCGGGAGTCTCATCCCCTGTTGTCATGGAACACTGCCCGAATTTTGTGCCCGATTTCACCCGGCCATCAAGGGGAAGAGTTTGGCTCATGGACCAAACGGACGGCGCAATCACAACGTCGCAGTGGTCGCCGGCTGTTCAAGCCGGGTGCGAACGTCCCGGTTTCGTCCATGATCGGCGCATTATCCACACCTGGCTATTTCCAACCCCTGCAGGCCAGAATTTCAAGAAATCGCGAATCTTCGCGCGGGCGCGCAAAATCAGGCCAATACCTGGCTACCACCAGCATCGGATCACGGATCTCAAGGGTTTTTCGTGCGTGGGCTACAGCCTTGTCCGATTCACATGCTGCAGAGGCAGTAATGGTGTGTCGTGCAACATCGCCGAGCTTGGTTCCAAGGCGTCCCGCCCACGAAGGGTCGCAGGCCGGCAGCCATCTCGTACAACACCTCCCCCATCGAGAAGATATCGGTGCGGTGGTCGATCTGCTGACCCGGCTCTCCAAATTCCTTCCCGGAGAGCTGGCGCATGACCGCAGCGCAATGGAGCGGAGTTTCCGCGTCAATCTTTAGCACCGCCAGATCCTCTGGAGCGCTGTCGAGGTTGGGTCTTTGATCGAAGCCAGCCGCGAGTCAGTCGCTTGGGGTCTTCCACGTCCCGCACATGCCCTCCCTCGACGTCGCCGAGCACCCCCCGAAGCCACTTGCGGTCGAGCCGATGCTGGAGCTCGAGGTGTTTGAGAAGATGAAGTGCGCCGGTTGCAGGAGTTGACCCAAGTTGCTTCCGAATCTCGGCAATTTCCCGAATTGCCCGCGTCTCCCGCGAGATCCTGGTCTGCAGCAGGTCCGCGATCAAGGGCAGGTTGCTGAATTGCAGAAAAAGCATCGGAGCATACAGCGTTCGGGCAACCGGTCCCTCGCCGGCGAATTGCTCGTTCAGGAGTTCCTGAAATCGCCGCCGGCCACCGGCGGAAATTCCGTAAACCGTGCGCACACCCCCGCGGGCTACCCGCTCCTGTCGAACCGCCATGATTAGTCCAGTCTTCTCCAGTTGTCGTATCGCGTAATACAGCGTTCCAACATCCACGTCCGTGTAGCACTCGACCATGGCGTTTTTCAGGCGGCGCCTGATCTCATAAGGATGGAAATTGCCCCGGTGCAGGACCCCAAGAATGAGCAGCTCGGCCTTCATAGTTGGAGTATATTAGTATAATCAAACTATCGAAAGGGGGATTTTATGAAACGGTCGATTTTCGCATTGCTTGCCGGGCTGGTGCTGTGGGTACTGGTCGCCACGGTACTCAACCGTGGGCTACGAGCCCTCCTTCCAGGCTATGCCCGGGCGGAACCGACGATGACCTTTACGCTGGGCATGAAAGTCGCCCGCCTTGTGCTCGGCGCTCTGGCGTCGCTGGCCGCCGGCGCAGCGACGGGCCGGATAGCCAGGTCGCGGACAGGCCTGCCGTGGGTGCTCGGCGCCATTATCCTGGCGGCGTTCATTCCCATACACCTGCAAATCTGGGTAAAGTTTCCGGTCTGGTATCACCTGGTTTTTCTGGGGACTCTGGTGCCTCTTGTGGCGCTCGGTGCGGCCCTTGCCCGGCGCCGCAATCATCAGGCTGAGCAAGGGGGAAAGATTACCGCCCCCATAGATCGTGCGCCCACCGTCTAGTCGGAGATTTGCCTCCGCGTCGTCGGCGGTGCGGAAACCGAACCGCTCCAGTTGGAGCTGACCCTGCCCATGGCCGGGATTAGGGCCGCGGCCGTCAGGCAACTGGCGCGTCATTCGGTGGCGGATGAAGTTGCAAGAAGGCGGCGGTAGCGTCGCGGGCACGTGCCGCGATTTCCCGGGGGTGCGGTCGCTCGGCGACGCCGAGCAGCAGGCTGACCATCAAATCGCGCCACAGCAGGCCGGCGAACTGCTCGGCAAGTTCGGCAGGAGGGCCTTTGAGCAGTCCGGACGCCCGGGCCCGGGCCATGATGTTACGCAAGGCGGCACGGCTGGTCTCGCGTCCTATGGAATTAAGCACCTGCGCTACTTCGGGGGCCTGGATCACCTCGGAGATCGCCAGTCGGAAGACGGCGATGACCGCGGGATCGCTTATCTCGTGGACCAGCTTCGTCCCGAACGAGGCCAGCACCTGCGCCAGGACTCCGCGATCGCGCAGCACGGGCAGGTCAGCGGGCACGTCCAGTCGCTGGGCGCGCTCGCGGATGCAGGCGATCAGCATTTCCTGCTTGTTGCCCACCAGCGCGTAAAGCTCTCGCTTCGAAACCCGTGCGCGCGTCGCGATCTCAAGCGTGCTGGTGGTTGCGTAGCCGCCCTTCATGAACGCCGCAAAGGCCGCCTCAAGGATGCGTGCGCGCACCGCGGTTTCGCCCTCGCTTTCCGGCCGGTGTTTTGACATCGTTCCCCTGGGCATCCCCCTCTCCTTGACCCTGCTGGTACCGTATAGTACCCTCCTCTGCGTGGTACCCAACGGTACCAACAGCAGTGATTTTGCCGTCGGCCGAGTCCCCGGTCCTGGAGACTCGCGCGGACGAGCCCTGAGTCTGATCGGAGGGCAAAATATGTCGCCGGAAACCATCTTCAACCTGCATCTCATTCTTGGTTATGTCGCGTGGCTGCTTTGCTTCGCCGTGTACGCCATGCCCAGGTTAAAGTCGATGGACCTGGTTGCAGCCGAACGCGCCATCGCTACGCTGCACAGCTTCCGCTTCTTCGGGCTGGCCTTTGTCCTTCCAGGCGTGGTCGGCCCCAATCTGCCCGCCCGCTTCGCCGCCTTCGCCGCCTACTGGGACCTAGCAACCGGGGTGCTGGCCATCCTCGCCCTTCTCGCAGTAAGGATACGTCCGCTCTTTTGGCCGTTGGTGGTGGCCTTCAATCTCGTCGGAGTGATCGACCTCATCCTCGACTATTACCACGCCACCCGGTTGAACCTTCCTGCACTGGCGGGGCAGTTGGGTGCTCTGTACGCGATACTGATCCTCTACGTACCGCTGCTAATGATCACGCACGTCGTCGCCTTCTATTTGCTGCTGCGTCCTCAGCCCAGGGCGGCTCCCGTCCTTGCCGGAGAGGCGGCAACTTAGAGTCCCAACCCGTGCGTTAGAAGCAGTTGCTGCGCAAAGGAGCAACTGAAGATTCAACGCTACCCATTCTCCTCGACCTGATGGCGGGCGAGGCACGGCGCCTCGGCCGCCCGCCGGGTACATCCGGATTCGATGCCCTCCGCCCTCGGCGCAGTCTGGCGATGCGCTTGCCCGCCTGCGTTCAGTACCAAGCGCTCCAAACTTTCATCTCCCGGCAGGAACATTCCGGGTCTGCGGCACCGGGAAGTCTGCCCTGGCGCGGGAAAACCGCTTGCCATTGACTCCCATCCAAGGCCGGGGTAGGCTTAGCTCAATGGTTGTTGCTTGCACCTCGGTGACGAGCATCCCGGCGGGTTCCATCTCCACAGAAAAGAGAAGAATGGCTTGTGCGCTTCGGTGGCGTTGTCCGCCTGGGAGCAGGCGGGTTGTGATCAAAAGGCCGGAGTTGCTTTCGCCATGCGAGTTTCAGCGACCCCGATTTGAATGAAGAAAAGCATCGAACTCAGCCCCAACCTCGAGACCCTGTTTGGCACTCGCGACGAAAACCTGCATGTGCTCGAAGAGGGCCTGAACGTTGCCATCGACCTGCGTTCCGACTCCATCGAACTAAATGGCGCTCCGCGCGATGTGGCACGGGCAGAGCAGGTCTTCGTCGATTTCGAGCAACTGCATCGCGCCGGCCACGTGTTCGGCAATGGCGACCTCAACAGCATGTTGCGGGTCGTCACCAGCGACCCGAAAGTGACCTTGCGAGATCTGGCCGAGGCCGGTAAGCAGCGAGCCTTCGGACGCCGTACGGTGCAGCCCAAAAGCGCGAACCAGCGGCGCTACCTCGAAGCCATCGAGCGGCACGACATGGTGTTTGGCATCGGGCCGGCGGGTACGGGAAAAACCTACCTGGCTGTGGCCATGGCGATTTCCGCCCTGCTGGCCAAGCGGGTGAATCGCATTATCCTGGCACGTCCCGCGGTGGAGGCTGGAGAGCGCCTGGGCTTTCTGCCCGGAACCCTGCAGGACAAGATTGATCCTTACCTGCGGCCGCTCTACGACGCGCTCTACGACATGCTCGACCCCGAGAAAGTCGATCGATATCTCGAAAAGAATGTCATCGAAATCGCGCCCATTGCCTTCATGCGCGGGCGCACGTTGAACGATTCCTTCGTGATTCTCGACGAAGCGCAGAACACCACATCGGAGCAGATGAAAATGTTCGTGACTCGTCTGGGATTCAACTCCAAGGCTGTTATTACCGGAGACGTCACGCAGATCGACTTGCCCAACGCCCGGCGCAGCGGATTGCTGGAGGCGGTCGAGATCCTGAAAAACGTTCAGGGTCTGACCTTCGTCTACTTCGATGAGGCCGACGTGGTGCGGCACCATCTGGTGCAGCGCATCATTCGCGCCTACGACGAACACAAGAACCGGGTGGCGGAAGAGCAGATGTCGTTGCTCGAGGCAAAGGGCAGTTCCAACGGGAAGGCGAGTGTACCCGTACCCGCGACCGGGGAGAATCCGGACGCTGCAGCCCGAGACCGGGAATCGAAAGAATAAAGCAGGTAGAATAAGGCGGGAGGGTGCCGAAAAGGGGCCCTCCTGTTTGTTTTGGCGCCGCTGGGCAAACGATTTGGTCATTCTTCGCAAACGCGTGGCGGGTTTGACGGAGGCGTCACTGGCGCGCTTTGTAACGCGGGCCGGCAGGGTGGCGGGCGTACGCGGGGCGGTCAACGTGCTGGTCACAAGCAGTCCTGAACTCAGATCCCTGAATCGCCGCTTTCGCAAGCAGGACAAACCTACCGACGTCCTCTCCTTTCCCCCCATGCTCGATGCCAACGGATTCGCCGGGGATGTCGCCATCTCCGCCGAAATAGCCGCGCGCAATGCCAAGCTGCTGGGACATTCGCCGGCGGAAGAAGTGGAGATCCTCGCTCTCCACGGATTGCTGCACCTCGCGGGGTACGATCACGAGACGGACGAGGGTCACATGGCACGGCTCGAACAGCGCTTGCGAAAATCGCTTGGCCTGCCGGCAGGATTGATCGAGCGTGCCCAGGCGAAGCGCGGGGCGAGGCCACGGCGATGAACCTTGCCATTGCGGTGACGCTGGCCTTACTGGTGGGCCTGCTGACGCTGGTGTCTTACGTGGAACGACTCTACACCGAGGCGGGAAAGTTTCTCTCTCGCGAATTTCAGGACAATATAGACGCTTTCGAGCGCACGGTGGAGCCGCGGCTGGGCATGAGCCGATCTCGCATCGCGCTGTCTATGGCGGTCTTGACGCAGCTCAGCACAGCCGCGATCGCCATGTTGGTGGGGTTCACCGTGTTCCGCGACCGTGCCTGGAGTATCCACGAGATTCTGCAAGCCACGTTGAGTCTCGCCCTGATCGTGGTGGTCTTCAATCGTTTCCTGCCCTTCGTCTTCTTCTCCCGTACCCGCGGACTCTGGCTGGAGAAGTGGTCTCTGTTACTGAAGATTCTGCTCTATCTCGTTTTACCCGTCACCCTGGTGCTGGGTTTCCTGCAATCCGTGGCCGCGCTCACCAAAGAGCACGGGGAAGAGCAGCCCGAGACCCAGGCTGAGGCGGTCGACGCGTTGATTGAAGCAGGACAGGAAGAAGGGATTCTCGACGAAAGCAACCGCGACCTGATTCAGTCGGTGGTGGAATTCAGCGAAAAGACGGTACACGAGGCCATGAAGCCGCGGCCGGAAATCGTGGCGGTTCCCGCCGCGACCACGGTGGAACAGTTCGTGGAGCTCTTGCGCGCCCAGCCTTTTTCACGGGTCCCGGTGTTCGAAGGCACGATTCACAACATCAAGGGCATCGTCTATGCCCAGGATGTGCTGCAGGTGCCCGACAGCGAAGCTCGCACCCGCACCGTCTCGAGCATCATGCGCAAAGATGTGTATTTCGTTCCCGAAAGCAAGTTGAGCAGCGATCTGCTGCGCGAAATGCAGAAGAATAATATCCGCATGGCCATTGTGGTGGACGAATATGGAGGCGTCGCCGGACTCGTCACCATCGAAGACCTGGTGGAGGAGATTGTTGGCGAGCTTCGCGACGAGCACGAAAAGGCCGAAGTGGTGCGGGAAAACGATCAGACTTACGTGGTTCCGGGCAACATGGATGTAGACCGGCTCGACGAGCTCTTTGGGGTGAGATTTCAAGGGCGTGAATCGGCAACCGTGGCGGGGTTGGTGAGCGAACTGGCGGGGCGCATTCCGCAGAAAGGGGAGGTTGTGGAGGATGACGGCCTGCGCTTTGAGGTGCTCGATTCCACCGAGCGCCGCGTCGAGCGCGTCAGGATTTCTGCCGGAGAGCCGCGGCAGATGAAACTGATATAGTCATCCCCGGCCCGGGGCGCAGGAGCTCCGGCCTGCCACCTGAATTCATGGCGTTTCATTCCGGTTTCGTCTGCATTCTCGGACGCCCCAACGCGGGCAAGTCGACCCTGCTCAACGCGCTGGCGGGCGAGAAGCTGGCCATCGTCAGTCCCAAGCCCCAGACCACGCGCAACCGTATCCTGGGAATCCTGACCATGCCCAGGGAAAAGGGCCGCATCGGCGGGCAGGTTGTTCTGATCGATACCCCGGGGGTTCATCTGCCGGACAGTTCGCTGGGGCGCAAAATGATGGGTGAAGTGCGCGAGGCGCTCGAAGGCTGCAACCTGGTTCTCGTCATCATGGACGCAACCCGGAACTTCGAAAAGAGCGATCAGTTCGTATTGGACCTGGCGCGAAAGACCAAAACCCCGCTGTTTCTGCTGTTGAACAAGATCGACCTCCTGCATGGCAACAAGGAGAAGCTGTTGCCCCTGATCGATCGCTACCGCCAGCTCAACGACTTCGCCGAGGTGATACCGCTTTCCGCGAAGACCGGAGACGGACTGACTCTCCTTTTAGAGAAGCTCCTCGAGGCCCTTCCCGAAGGGCCACGCTACTTTCCCGGCGACCAGATCACGGATCAGCCGCTCCGCTTCATGGCCGCCGAGGCCATCCGTGAACAGGTGTTGCTGGCGACCAGCGAAGAGGTTCCGTACGCAACGACGGTGGTGGTCGAAAACTTCGAAGAAGGGCCTAAACTCACCCGTATCAGCGCCGTGATCTACTGCGAGCGCGAAGGACAGAAGGCAATTCTCATCGGGAAGGGCGGGCAGATGCTGAAGGCCATCGGCGCCGCCTCCCGGCTGCAGATCGAGAAAATCGTGGAAACCAGGGTGTTTCTCGAACTGTTCGTAAAGGTTCAGCCGCACTGGCGGGAATCTCACGAGTTTGTCCAGGAACTGGACTGGCGGCGCCAGCTGGAGGGCCTCGCGGGCGGCGAGAAACACTGACAGCTGTCCGTGGTTGGCATTGTCGACTGACAGGAATCTCTATACAATCGCCAAGCGAAAGGTGACTATGGCAGGAAATCAGGCTCCGGAACCGAACTTTCAAGCGGATCAGTTAAGCGTCAAGATGAGGGTTACGCTGGCCGCCGACAAAAGCGCAGTGGACCCCGTGGTGCAAGGCATCATGGAGATCGTGCGTAAGATGCAGTGCAGCAAGGGGAAGGAAGACGCGATTGAGCTTGCCCTGGGCGAGGCGCTGGCCAACGCCGTAGTGCATGGCGCCAAGGCCGATCCGGCAAAGATCATCGAGTGCGATGTGGCCTGTGACGAAGCCCGCGGCATGTTGATCGTGGTTCGCGATCCCGGCGAGGGCTTTGACCCCCACACCATTGCCAGCCCGTTGACCGGGGAAAACATCTTTTCCAATCACGGCCGTGGCATCTACCTCATCAATCAGCTGATGGACGAAGTGAAATTTGCGCGCAACGGTGCCGAAATTCACATGATCAAACGCTGAGGGCTACTCCTTCACGGCAATCCCCAGAGTTTTCATCTTGCGGTAAAGATGGCTGCGCTCGAGGCCCAAGACTTCGGCGGTACGGCTGATGTTGCCGTGATTGTCGTCAAGTTTCTTCAAGATGTAGTCGCGCTCGTAGGCGGCGCGTGCCTGGTGCAGGGTGGAGAATTCCATGCTCCCTCCCCGCCGGCTGCCATCGCGATGCACGAGCGGGGGCAGGTGCTTCCGCTCGAAGCGTGCAGTGGTCGGATTCATGATCACGATGCGCTCGATCACGTTGCGCAATTCCCGCACGTTGCCGGGCCAGGAGTAGCGCATGAGAGTTTCGATGGCGTCGTCGGAGATCTCCCGCGGCCGGCGGCCGTAGGCGGCAGAAAATTCCTTCAGCAGGTGGCGCGCCAGCAGAGGCACGTCTTCCTTTCTTTCCCGCAAAGGGGGCACCGAGAAGGGGATCACATTGAGCCGGTAAAACAGATCTTCGCGAAAGTTCCCCCGCGCGATTTCTTCCTCCAGGTCTTTGTTGGTGGAGGCGATCACCCGCGCATCCACGGTAATGGGTTCTTCGCTGCCCACGGGAGAAAAGCGTTGTTCGTCGAGCGTGCGCAGGACCTTGGATTGCGTTTTCAGACTCATGTCTCCAACTTCGTCAAGAAACAACGTGCCGCCGTGAGCCTTCTGAAACTTGCCCTCCTTGTCGGTGCCGGCTCCGGGAAACGAGCCTCTCAGGTGGCCGAAGAGTTCACTTTCGATGAGGTCTTCAGGAATCGCCGCGCAGTTCACCTCTACGAAGGTCTCGTCCTTTCGCTGGCTGTGCACGTGGATGGCGTGCGCGACCAGTTCCTTCCCGGTTCCCGATTCGCCGTAGATGAGCACCCGTCCGTTGGTGGGCGCCATGAGCTGAATCTGTTGGCGAAGCGCCTTCATGGGGATACTCTCGCCGACAATCACGCTGCGCGGAGCCAGTTGCTTTTTCAGGTCGCGATTTTCGTCGCGCAGCCGCTTGGCATCAACGGCATGCCTGATCAGAATCAGCGTTTTCTCGAGCGAGAGCGGTTTTTCGAGAAAGTCGTAAGCGCCCAGCTTGGTGGCGCGGACGGCGGTTTCAATCGTCCCATGGCCGGAGATCATGATGACCTCCGGGGCATTGTCGAGTTCGCGAATTTTCTGCAGCGCTTCGAGCCCGTCCATCCCCGGGAGCCAGACGTCCAGCAGCACTACGTCAAAGCCGCGCCGGTCGAGCAGGTCAAGACAAACTTCCGCGTTTTCGGCAAGTGAGGCCCGGTAGCCTTCGTCCTCGAGCACGCCCTTGAGGGACTGGCGTATTCCGGATTCGTCGTCGACCACAAGAATGTTAGGCATGCTGGCTGACCAGGGCCATCCCCTCCCCGGCGACGGGGAGTTCTACTACAAAGCGTGCGCCTACGGGACGATTCTCCTCCACTCGAATGGAACCGCGATGATCCTCCACGATGCGGCTCACGATCGCCAGGCCCAGCCCGGTGCCGCGCTTCTTGGTGGAAAAGTAAGGCAGGAACAGGCGCTCTTTCAACTCCTGGGTCACACCATGACCGGTGTCCGACACCGAGATTTCCACCGCGTCACGACTGCCGACCAGAGTGGTGGTAATGCTGATTTCCCGTATCATGGACGATTGCACGGCTTCGGCCGCGTTATCCACCAGGTTGGCAAGCGCGCGCTTGATGGCGTCGGGGTCCGCCATGACCTTGGGCAGGCTCTCGCCGAGCGAGGTCCGGACCCGCACATTGTCCAGCCGTCCGTTGAACATGGCCAGGGTTGTCTCGACGATGGAATTGATGTCGGCGGGTTGCGGTTTCGACGCGGGAAATCGCGCCAGGGTCGAGAACTCGTCAACCAGGGTACGTACGGTCTCCACCGCGCTCGAAATGGTCTCGGCGCAACTGCTGATGACCTTTACGGACGCCTCATCCGGCTGGGTACCCCGCTCCAGGTGGCGGCGAATGCGTTCCGCGGAAAGGGCGATTGGCGTCAGAGGATTCTTGATTTCGTGAGCCACACGCCGAGCTACCTCGCGCCAGGCAGTTTGCTTCTGTGCCTTCAAAAGGTCCGAGAGGTCTTCGAATACCAGCACGTAACCCAGGCGCCGTCCATCATGCTGCAGCGTGGCCACGGTGATGGCGGTGTTGAGCGTCTCGCCCGGCAGCGCCAGTTCCATTTGCGTGGTGGTAGTCCCCATGCGATCGGCGCGGCGCAGCAAAGGTTCCAGGTCCTCCACGACTTCCCGGGGGAAGAAGTCGGGAAGCGCCGCGCCGATGAGCAGCGCCGGCTTTTCGGAGTCTCCGCCGACGGGATGAAACATCCGCAACAACGCGTGATTCACATGAGTAACACGACGGCTGGCATCCAGTGACACCACCCCCGTAGGAATACTCTCCAGAATCGTTTCGATGTGGCGGCGGCGTTGTTTCAGGGCGGCGTTGGCGGCGTTGACCTCCCGGGTGGACGCTTCAATTTGCCGGCGGCTGCCCTCCAGCTCCTCCGCCATGCGGTTGAAGGAACGCACCAGGTCGCCGATTTCATCGGCCGCATGGACCTCCACACGGTAGTCAAGGCGGCCGCGGGAAATCTCCTGTGTCGCCTCTGCCAGCGCGGCCACCGGCTTGGTGACCAGCTTCGAGAGGAACAGCGCCAGCCAGGTCGTGGCAAACAGCACCAGCACCGTCAGCAGCAACAGGTAACTCATATAGGTGCGGCGCAGCAGTTTCCTGCTGGCCGCGAGTTCAAGGTAGCGCCGCTGGCTGGCTTCAATCTGCTTCACCGTCGCCGACAAGCGCTGTGGCAGCGGCATGGCGACCAGGATCATCCCGTGTTCGCCGACCGCGGCGCTTCCCAGAACGTAGTCCGTGCCCTCCCAGGTGAATCGCGAGGGAAGGTTAGCCAGCACCGCTGGCTGCGGCAGATGGGCTCTCAGCAAGGGCCACGGAGCGGGGGCGCCAAAACTGGCCTCGGCATTGCCGTCGGCTATGGCCAGGGCGAAACCGCCGGCCAGGGTGGCCTCGTGGCGCCGAAAGACATTCACCACCGAGGAGAAGCTGTGGCCCTCAAAGGCGTGTTCGGTTTCGGGCGAAGCCGCGATCGAGAGCGCCTCGGCATGTGCATTTTGTGCCGCAAAGCTGGTGATCAGCGACGCCATGGCTGCAGTATCCTGCCTGACCGCTTCCACCGGCTGGGAGAACCACTTGTCGATCGAGCGGTTCATCAGCCCGTAGGCGAACCAGAACATCATGATGACCGGAAGAAACGAGAGCAGCAGCCCGGCGACCACCAGGCGGGTGCGCAGCTTGGATCCCAGAACTCCCAGGCGGCGTTCAGCGAACAACTTCAGAAGATTGCGTGCCAGGACGAACGTGAGGGCGACGAACAGCAGAAAAATAACCGCCGATAAGGCGGCAAAAAAAATGAGCTGCTGGTTGCTGTCGGGAGTGAGCGTCAGCGTGAACGAGGTCTGCCAGAGAATCACGGCGAACAGGAGGAGCACGCAGGCGGTCAGGGTCAGAATCACTCTGCGCCGCCGTCCGGAGCCTTCCTCCGGGCGGATTGGATGGGAAACCAGCACGCTGTCGAAACCCTGGATCCCGCAAAACCGGGACCTGGCTTGTTTTTCATTATATGCCGTGCCCTGTGCCGGAATGGAGCGGTCGCGATACCGTGCGTCGCTCCTCGAGGAGGCTTCCCGCCAGCAATCAGTAAAGCTCCCGGCTTACTTCGGGCCATGTCCAGCTGCCAACAACCCGAACTTGAGATGACCAAAATGGGCATCTGGCGCGCTGTTTCCGGGAGGCGGGCCGCGCGGGGTAAGTGTGTGACGCGGTTCTAGTACTTAAGTTACTGGTGCCGTGTTCCATCTGCGTTGACAATTTGTGTCAACGCGACAGGCTGCAACTCTACCCCCAACAAGCGCAGCGCAGTCGCGTGACGCTACCGTTGTCTCTGTGCCACGCAGATAGGAGATCGAAGCATGTCTCAACGGCTGGGTGACCTTCTGGTGAAGGAAAAGGTCATTACCCCGGAGCAGTTGCAACAGGCGACCAAGGTCCAAAAAGAGGCGAACTGCCGTCTGGGATCGGCGC
>Ga0126383_10000792_pt1 | contig 18302 bp, 20 predicted proteins | sample PanSoiMetPlot_35_FD_96882 | JGI IMG/M metagenome (GOLD analysis project Ga0126383, IMG submission 96882) | Tropical forest soil microbial communities from Panama - MetaG Plot_35 | ecosystem: Environmental > Terrestrial > Soil > Tropical forest > Bulk soil | place: Panama | collected 2016-02-17
AGGTGATTGCGGACGGCACGGAGCGGAAGAACAGCGCGTAACCTCAGGAGGACTGACCGAGTCTCTGGGTGGCACCAGAGTAAGCAGACCTATAAGCGAAAGCGAAATGGTGAGCGACACTCGGTCAGTAGACGGACGGCTGTGTAGTACCACAAGCCCAGCGAAAGCTGTGCAACCAGCAATGGCGACCGGAAGTGGGTCGGGGAAGGCAGCCGGCGAAGACGGTGGGGAAGAGAAAGGACGCCAGATGAGCAAAGGCGAGAAGGTGGAGCAGTTCCATGAGTGAAATACCCGTACATTCTCGCCCGAGGAGACTGGTCGACTGGATCAACCCGACAGGGGCCAGGAAGGTCCACTCATTAGTGGATAAGGTGTACAAGCGGAAGAACCTGGAGATGGCCTGGGAAAAGGTGAAAGCGAACCGAGGCAGTGGCGGCGTAGATGGGCAGACTCTGGAAACTTTCGAAGTGCAGCTGGAACAGCAGTTGGAACGGTTGCATCGAGAGCTCAAAGAGGACACCTATCAGCCGCTGCCGGTGCGACAGCATCGGATCCCGAAGCAGGGAAAGCCGGGCGAGTTTCGGATGCTTGGCATACCCGCGATCTATGATCGGGTGTGCCAGCAAGCGTTGCTCAATCGGTTGGAGCCCATCTTCGAACCGATATTCGATGACGCCAGCTTTGGATATCGGCGAGGGCGATCTCCGAAGAATGCTCTGCGCAAAGTGTGGCAAGAGATTGACAGCGGAAGGGAGTGGATCGTGGACGGAGACTTGAAGGACTTTTTCGGGTCTGTCGACCACGAGAAGCTACTTACATTGTTGGCCCAAAGAGTAGCGGACAGCCGAGTGCTACGTCTGATTAAGGCAATGCTTAAGGCTGGTAGCTACGGCCAAGGGAAACTCTTTCCCAGCGAGCGCGGGACCCCACAAGGCGGAGTCGCTTCTCCTTTGCTTAGTAACGTACTTCTGACGCCGTTCGATCAGGAGATGCGACGCAAAGGATATCGGTTGACAAGGTTCGCCGATGATTGGGTGATCACCTGCAAGTCGGTGGCGGAGGCGCGAGCCGCATTGGCAGCTGCGACTCGGATACTGGAACAGCTGGGCGTGCGACTGAATCCACAGAAGACGCGGATCATTCATGTCCAGCAAGGATTTGATTTTCTGGGATACCGGATTGTGCGAACGGGGGGCAAGAGTAAGCTTCCTCATAGCATGATTCAGCGATGGAACCGGAAGGGGTTGATCGCGTATCCCACGCGGAAATCGATTCGACGCTTCCGGGATCGAGTGCGGATGCTCACGCGACGCAGTGCTCCGCGAAAGACCGCGCAACTGATCAAGGAGCTGAACCCGACCTTGCGGGGATGGGCCGAGTACTACAAACGAGCCCACGTTCGAACCCTCTTCCACAAACTCGACGGCTGGATCGTGCGCCGCATTTGGTCGCACCGATTCTGCCGATGGCGGAGCCGGGCGTGGATCGAGTTGCCCAAGGTAAAGCTGTATGAAGAGTTTGGCTTGGTGAACCTCATCTCTCTAATACCTTCCCTTGGTTCTCGCTTTCGTTCATCAGCGTCTTCGTGAAAGCTGTATGCCGGAAATCGGCACGTACAGTTTGAGCGGCGGACGGAGGCTAGCGCGACAGCGCGCCTCCTCCGACCCGACTGACGCAAGTCAGCCACAGTCCGCTGGCCGCTCTCTCAGACTCGATGGCTGCCACCATCCCAAAGAGAACTTATGAGAGTGGATCAAAAGCCAAACTTCTTCAGCGAGGCGAGAATACCGTGGGCTGGATCGCAAGAAAGTTCGATGCTCCGGCCATGGCGGAGCTTTTTTCTTGACATCCCTTTTTATAGAACTCATTGACGTAAGGGCCAGAAAATCGCAGTCAGTGCTACGCCTGTTCAACGTCAATGATGACCTGTCGGTGCTACCACCCACACATACTCAAGAACCTGCGTGCCTGTGTTCGTGACATTGTGGCGTGTCGATGGCGGAATATAGGCCAGCATCTTCTCCGTGAGCGGCAGGTCGGGATGTCCCTCGATGTTCGCAACACCACTGCCGTACAGAATGACCAATGCTTCCTCGTTCGCTGAGGTAGAGTGCCAGCCCACGCTCTCACCGGGCTTGAGTTTGACGGACCCGCCGCGCATCCCGTTTGTTTGTGGCGCTCCCTTGAGCAGTGGACAATCACCCTCGACACAATTCAACGGAAACGTCCTGGGCTCAGGCTTCACAGGCTCTTCTGCCGCAATAAAGCCGACTGCCATGACCACCACTAAGATTGTTTTTGCTCCGCGCATCCGAACCTCCCGAGGTGCAGGAAATACTAGTTGGAGCCGAAGGGGGACTGCAAATGGTTGGAGTAACATCAGACTTCACGGGGAGCCCGGTGCGGCGCCACAAAAGCAGGTGTCGCTCACCAGAGAGATAAGCCGAAGATGGTCGAGCATCGAAAGCCGAGTGGCAAGCGGCGAGTAGCAAACAGCGAGAGACGATCGTCAACCATGAAGCGCTCATGCGTGACTGCACCCAAGCGACATGTCCATTTACAATGTTCCCGTGGGGCAGCTGCAAAATCTGAAGCTCACGCTCGACATGATCAAGTGGGAGCACTCGATCTTTGCGCTGCCATTTGCCCTTTGCGGTGCGATGCTCGCCGCCGGAGGGCTGCCTAACGGGCGCCAGTTGCTGTGGATCATCGTCGCCATGGTTTCGGCACGCTCCGCGGCGATGGCGTTCAACCGGCTCGCTGACGCGCAGATCGATGCGGCCAATCCACGCACCAGCATTCGCGCCCTGCCGGCCGGGTTGCTCACGCCCGGCTTTGTGAGCACATTCGTAGTTCTCTCCTGCGCGGCATTCGTTCTGGCCGCATCGCAGCTCAACCGCCTGACGCTCATCCTGTCTCCGGTGGCGCTGGCAGTTGTGCTTCTCTATTCCTATTCGAAGCGTTTTACGCGGCTCTCGCACCTGTTCCTGGGATTCGCGCTGGGAATCGCGCCTGCGGCCGCGTGGATTGCGGTTCGCGGATCGCTCGATCCACGCATCTTGCTGCTCACGGCGGCGGTTACGTTCTGGGTCGGCGGTTTCGATGTGATCTACGCTTGTCAGGACTATGAATTCGATCGCAGCTACGGGCTGCATTCATTGCCGCGACACTTCGGGATCCGCACCGCGCTCTGGATCGCTCGCATCTTCCATCTCGTGATGCTCGGGTTGCTGATCGCACTAGTAATCGAGTTTGGTCTCGGCCGGGTGGCGTTGTTGGGAGTGATCCTAGTTGCCGGCCTGCTCAGCTACGAACACGCGTTGGTGCGGCACGACGATCTAAGTAAACTTAACGCTGCATTCTTCACCATGAACGGCGTCATCTCCGTCGTGTTCTTCGCGTTCGTAGCCGGCGACCTGCTAATACGTCGATAGACAATCCCGCGACTACTGATTCACTCGCAGCAGGAGCAAGGTTCCATCCTCGAGCTTCACATTGTTCTTCTCGGAGGTCATCATCGACCCTTGCGCGCCGTTGCTCGCGCCGGCGAGCGTGAGATTCGAAATCCCAATCACGCCCTGCGTGTTGCCGGTGATCTGCGGCTGCGACTGCGCGGCTGTGGATGTATCAGAGGGAGTGCCGCCGCCAGCCTGAGGAGCGGGTTGCTGCTGCGGTGCAGCTCCGCCCATTGATCCGGTCCGAGCGCCACCACCGGTTGCTGGTGCAGAGGTTCCTGGTCCGGGATAGTTCGCTGCCGGCTCTGCGTTGACGTTGCTCGCATTATTATTGCGCGGCGCGATGATGGCTTGAATCGACATGGGCAGTTGCATCTGCTCGCCACTCTTCAGCACCGCATGATCGAACGCGATTCCGAGTTGCGATTCTTTCTGTTCTTTGCTGTGCGGCTGCGCTTCGGTGACGTGTCCAACGATCTTGGTGTCTTTCGGGATTACGAGCACGCCGGCGTTGGTGGAGAGATCCTGCGTCACGCTCGCTACGACTTCATCGCCCTGCTTGGCTTTCTTGGCGTCGACGGTCTTACTGAGGCGAGCGGGAATCACGCTGCCAGGAGAGACGTGCGTGGTTTTTGCAGCGGTACTGCTTGCGGCTGAATTCGAGGACGGTGGAGCGCTACCCGGCGGGTTGGCCTGTGTGGGAGCTGACGGGTCGGCAGGCTGTCCCGAAGGTGGAGCAGGGTTTGTCGGCGTGGCGGGCTGTTGCGTGGCGGGGGCCTGTTGTTCCTCCGCCGTGTTTCCGGGGGCGGTGGACGGCGCCGATTGCGCCGTCACGAATGCTGCCAGGGCGAATATGGCGATAAAGGTCATAAGAGCGCGATTCATAGATATCTCCTTGGAAGCGACGCAGTTCGGCCGGGTGAGACCGCGGCTCCTTTGTGATGCGTTCAGGGCGCGAAGGGTTAGACCCGAGAACTAGGGGAATCCCTGACAATTCCGAGGTATGGACTGGGCTTCCACGTTGAGCAGTTCAACGTCTGCGAACTGGCCGGAACCGCTGAAGTCACAGCAAGATGTGATCCGGCCTGCATGCGTGGGGTATCATGGAAGTGCTTATTGTTTAAGGCTATGGCGAACCTGCACCCCTTCCAGACGGACGATCCGCAACTCCTGCCGATTAAGGACAAAGTTCTGGGCGGGGAGCGGCTCAATGATGCTGACGCGGTGGCGCTCTACCGCACCGGGGACATTCTGGCCGTCGGGTGGCTTGCAAACTGGGTACGCGAACGGATGCACGGCGATAAGGCGTACTTCAACGTAAACCGGCACATCAATCCGACGAACGTTTGCGTTGCGGCCTGCCGCTTGTGCGCTTTCGGACGCAAGAAGGATGCTCCGGGCGCTTACACGATGGCGCTGGAAGAAGCGTTTCAGACCGCTGCCAGTGGCTATTCCGAAGCGATCACGGAATTTCACATCGTGGGCGGACTGCATCCGGACCTGCCGTTCGAGTATTTTCTCGATCTCGTTTCCGGGCTGAAAGAGCGCTTTCCGCAGGTGCACATGAAGGCTTTCACCATGGTGGAGGTTGCGTACTTGGCAAAGCGCGCCAAGCTAACGATCCGCGAGACCCTTCAAAAAATGAAGGCAGCGGGGGTGGATTCGCTGCCGGGCGGCGGCGCGGAGATTTTTGCCGATCGTGTGCGGCACATCATCTGCGACCACAAGATCGATGGCGATCAATGGCTGGAAACCGCGCGTCTGGCGCATGAGATCGGCATGAAGTCGAACGCGACCATGCTTTACGGGCACATCGAGAACGATGAAGACCGAGTTGATCACCTGATGAAACTCCGCGTGTTGCAGGATGAAACTGGCGGCTTTCAAACTTTCATTCCGCTGGCGTTCCATCCCGCGAATACGCCCTTGCAGCATCTTCCGACCACCAGCGGAATTCTCGACATGAAGCAGATTGCGGTCAGCCGCCTAGTGCTCGACAACTTCCCGCATATCAAGTCGTACTGGCAAATGGTGACCCCGAAGATGGCGCAGATCTCGCTGCGCTTTGGCGCTGACGACATCGACGGTACAGTGGTCGAAGAGAAGATCTATCACGATGCTGGAGCGACGACCCCGCAGGGTTTGCGGCGGCACGACCTGATCCGGCTGATCAAAGAAGCAGGCCGTGAGCCGATCGAGCGCGACACTCTATACCGGCCAGTAACGCGGACGGAAACCACGGTCACGATCGCGAGCTAGTTACATCCCCAGTAAGAATGTTTCCATGGGCAGTAAGTCACTCTGATATCAACAAAAGATAGTTATAGGCGGTTGGCGGGAACAGTGGGAGTTCTTCTTTCCTCCACATTTGTATTTGGCGGCGATCCGCAATGGGTCGAGGTGCGTTCGCCCAACCTCTCGGTAATCACCGACGCGGGCGAGAAGCGCGGCCGCGACATGGCGCTGCATTTTGAGCAAATGCGATCCGTCTTCGGGACGCTAATGACCAAGGCGAACGTGAACCTCGCGGTGCCGATGCAGATCGTAGCTTTCCGCAATTCAAAAGAACTGCGTCAAATGGCGCCAATTTTCCATGGCAAGCCGACGGAGGTGGCCGGACTTTTTCAAGGCGGGGAGGATCGCTGCTTCATCATGCTCGATATGTCGACCGAGAACCCCTGGTCGGTCGTTTTTCACGAGTACGCGCACCGGCTGATGGAAGGGAACATCGCGGTCCGGGCCGACCCATGGTTCGAGGAAGGCTTCGCGGAATTTTTTTCGAGCATCGAGGTAGATAACAAGCAGGCGCGGGTGGGAAAGATTCCCGACCAGACCTACCAGATCCTCATGCAACTGGGGATGATGAAGGTCTACGATCTCTTCCGCGTGCAGCAGAACACCAAGACTTATAACGAGAGCGGCAACCATCGGACGACGTTCTATGCAGAGTCGAGTCTGGTGGTGCACTACCTCTATGACAACAAGCTCATCCCGAAGTTAGGACCTTACTTCGACGCGCTGCAGGTGCAGAGAAGCCGGTGGACCAGGCGATTCAGGCGGCTTTCGGGATGACTCCGGAGCAATTCGACAAAACGCTGAGCTCCGGACGCTATGTCTACTATCCAATTCCGACGCCAGCGGGAATCGTGCCTTCGGAATTCGCGGTGAGCACAGTAAACGCCGTGGACGCGCGGGCGTTGATAGCCGATATTCATGCGCATTCGCTTGACTATCGTAAGCAGGCGATGGGCGAGTTCCAGGAGGTTTTGAAAAGTGATCCCGAGAATGCTGACGCTTCACGCGGCGTAGGCTACCTGTACCTGGAACAGCGCGACTTCGAACATGCGGGCGAATATTTCAAGAAGGCGGCGCAGAAAAATAGCAAGGACCCTCGTGTGCATCTTTACTACGCCATACTACTGAGCCGCGAAGGGATGGTCGACAAAGAGAAGTCAGCCGAGATCAAGAAGGAGCTCGAGGCAGCGCTGGCTCTCGATCCAAAGCTGGCCGACGCCTATTCGCTACTCGGCTACACCCAGGCGATGAGCGATGAGCCGGAGAAGGGAATGGCGTCGCTGAAAAAGGCGGTCGAACTGGCTCCGCGGAATGACAGTTACCAGTTCAATCTGGCCAACGTGTGCCTGATGAATCACAAGGTGGACGAGGCAATCGTCATCTACCGCAGCTTGGCTGCAAGCGGTCCAGCCTGAAATCGTGTTTCGGGCACAGCAAGGACTGGAGCAGGCGTTGAAGTTCAAGGAAATGGGGAAGATGTACGAGGTGAAGATCGAGAATGGCAGCAGCGAACCACGAGGGCCGGTGCGGCGCACGGGGGAAGCTCCGGCGAAAGAAGAGGAAGTCGCGACCGTTTCGGCGCCCATTCCAGTGTCGGCTCCGCCAGTTCGATTTGTGAAAGGCAAGCTGATGACCGTAGATTGCTCGGCCTCGCCGCAGGCGGTGCTGACCGTGGCCTCGGGCGCCAAGTCCATGAAGCTCCATGTCGCAGATCGAGAGCATATAGTGCTGATTGGGGAAGACAAGTTTTCCTGCGATTGGAGAAGCCGAAGCGTCTCCGTCAACTATCGAGAAGCCAAAGCGGGGGACGGTGAGGTCGTTTCGCTGGAAATCCAGTAGCACGGAACTTTAGCGCCCCCTGCGCATCTAACCGGCATGGCAAAAGAACGGGCAGCAGTGTTTGGCGGCGGTTGCTTCTGGTGCATCGAGGCCGTGTTTCAGCGGCTCAACGGTGTAAAGCACGTTGAGTCCGGCTACATGGGCGGGCAAGTCGACAATCCGACCTACCGTCAGGTCTGCGAGGGCGATACCGGACACGTGGAAGTGGTGCGCGTGACCTTCGATCCCGATGAGATCAGCTATCGCGAACTTCTGGACGTCTTCTTTACGGTGCACGATCCCACCACCCTCAACCGACAGGGCAACGATACTGGCGAACAATACCGGTCCGTTATCTTCTATACAGATGAGGAGCAACAGCGGATCGCCGAAGACGTGATTGCGGAGATGACGGCGGCAAAGGTTTATCCAGAGCCGATTGTGACGGCGATTGAGCCGGCGACGAAGTTCTATGTTGCCGAGGATTACCACCAGAACTACTACAACGAAAACTCACGGCAACCGTATTGCATGTTCGTGATCTCTCCGAAGCTGCAGAAGTTCGAAAAGAAGTTTGGCGAAAAGATGCGGGCGTAGAAAGCAGTCGCTGGTTGCTGGGTTCGAATCGCCAGATTTGCGTCGGATGGCGACATCCCGTCGAAGATAGCGGCCGCTCGTATCCGGTGGAAGGCGCTGCGGCGCGCAAAGTACCCGACTCCGCAGTCAACCGACAACTAGCAGAGAGAAACCAAGAAAACTAATTTTCAGCCGTGTGTCCCGGTGCGCTTGGCCAGGGCTGCAGGCTCCACCCGCTCTTCCAGAAGCAAGCGCCGCAGTGTGCGCAAGTCGTTCAGCAGGCGGCTGCTCGATTGCAGATGGTGTTCCAGTTTTTCCAGTTTGTATTGCACCAGGCGCAAGGCCTGGAGCCGTCGGGCTCCGTTGGTTTCGGCGATGGCTACATCGGAGTCGATGTCTTTCTTGCCGTCGGCGAGGGCTTCGAGGAGAAGTTGGACATATTCGTGGGCGCTCTCAACACTATCGAAGGGGGTTTCGGGTTGACGCATAGTACCTGCCTGGGATGAAAGGAAAGAACAATTATATGGCGGAGAGGGTGGGATTTGAACCCACGATACCCGTTAAGGTATGTCCGCTTTCGAGGCGGATCGTTTCAACCACTCACGCACCTCTCCGCGTCGGACAATATCGACTTTTTTAAGATGAGGTCCTTCGACTCGCCTTGTGGCTCGCTCAGGATCTCGGCTGCGGACTCTCGGCGTCGCGTTGCTCCACCTTAAGCCCGCAAAACGCCTCGACTTTCGAGGCGGATCGTTTCAACCACTCACGCACCTTTCCGCGTCGGACAATATCGACTTATTTAAGATGAGGTCCTTCGACTCGCCTTGCGGCTCGCTCAGGATCTCGGCTGCGGACTCTTGGCGTCGCGTTGCTCCACCTTACGCCCGCAAACCGCCTCGACTTTCGAGGCGGATCGTTTCAACCACTCACGCACCTCTCCGCAGCAAATCACGTAGTTCGTAGCTCGCAGTTCGGCGTTCGTAACACAAAACTTGAGCTGGTGGCGACCTGCCTCCACCACTCGGAAACGTCAGAGATCAAGAATGGGCGCTTGTTAAATTTTAACAGGGAAGCGGGCTCCGTGACTGTGATTCAGGGTACCGCTTTGATGCCGCCGGTCACTATTCTGGCCCGCTTTGGCACGTCCCAACGTGATGCGCTTCACGTTCTTGCGTGATCCAAGTCCTGCATTTCCGGCGATATAATCAACTGTTTGTTAGCCAGAATGATTTGCGGTGTTGTGGCTTCAATACCCCCGCTGCCGCGCAGCGAAGGGAAGTCAACGCACCGTGAGTTCTCCTGTCCCATCGCTGATTCACAATTGATTCGTCTTCAGGCTGTGTTGCCTTCCGCAACAACTCGACAAATGGGGTTCCCTTATGGCTCGTGTGATCGAAGTTACCGAATTGGCTCTGCGCGACGCGCATCAAAGCCTGCTCGCGACCCGCAAGGCGCTGGAAGACATGGTGCCCGTGTGCGAGGACCTGGACAACGCCGGCTACTGGTCGATCGAGTGCTGGGGCGGCGCCACATACGACGCCTGCATCCGCTTCCTTAATGAAGACCCGTGGGAGCGGCTGCGCACTTTCCGCAAACTGATGCCAAAGAGCCGCCTACAGATGCTGCTGCGCGGCCAAAACCTGCTCGGCTATCGCCATTACGAAGACGGCGTGGTGGAGCGTTTTGTCGAGAAATCGGCCGCGAACGGCATGGATGTCTTCCGCGTGTTCGACGCGCTCAACGATCTGCGCATCCTCAGGACGTCAGTAAGTGCGGTCAAGAAAACGGGTAAGCATGCCGAGGGCACGATCTGCTACACGACGAGCCCTCTGCACACGATTCCGGCGTTCGTCGAGATGGCGCAGCGGCTGAAAGAGATGGGCTGCCAGTCGATTTGCATCAAGGACATGGCGGGGCTGCTAAAGCCGCAACCGGCGTTTGACCTGGTGAAAGGGATCAAGGAGAAGTGCGGAGCGGATACTCTGGTGCACGTCCACACGCACGCCACGACTGGCGTGACACTGGTTGCGCTGGTGAAGGCGATCGAAGCGGGTTGCGACATCGTAGATACCGCGATCAGTTCGCTGTCCTTGGGGCCTGGGCACAATCCGACGGAGAGCCTGGTGGAGTTGCTAGAGGGGACTCCGTATACGACGCGGCTCCATTTGGAGCGAATCCTGCGCGTGAAACGGCATTTCGCGCACGTTCGTCCGCGATATCGGGAATTCCTGAGCGAAGTAACGGGTGTCGAGACGGAGATTTTCAAGAGCCAGATTCCCGGCGGCATGATCTCAAACATGGAAAGCCAGCTCAAAGGACAGGGCGCGGGCGACCGTCTGCAAGAGGTGCTCGAAGAGGTGCCGAATGTTCGTAAGGATGCGGGCTATCCGCCGCTGGTGACGCCCTCGAGCCAGATCGTGGGATCGCAAGCGGTATTCAACATCCTGATGGGCAAATACAAGGTGCTGACGGGCGAGTTCGCCGACCTGATGCTGGGCTATTACGGCAGCACGCTCGGCGTGAAGAATCCCGAGGTGTTGAAGCGGGCGACAGAGCACGCCAAGAAGCAGCCGATTACGGAGCGTCCCGCGGACTTGTTGAAGCCCGAGTGGGACACGCTGAAGACCAGCGCGCTCGCGCTGGGGGGCGCGAATGGCACCGACGAAGATGTGCTCACCTACGCCATGTTTCCGCAGGTGGCGCCGAAGTTTTTCAAGACACGCAAGGATGGGCCCAAGAATCTTGGGAAGGATCCGGCCAAGATGGCGGCGGCTGCGACGGGTGGCGACGCAAAAGCGGCTCCCGGCGGCAAGCCGCTCGAAGGCTCGGTCAATTACGTGATCACGCTCAATGGGAAAGAGCATCGCGTGAGCGTGGCGCCGGCAAAATAGTCTGCTGTTCTTCATATCTGACGTTGTTGATAGGAGCGAGGAATGTCCCCGAAGGCTGCAGCGGAAAAGGCGGAAAAGGCCAAGACGATTGAGTCGATGGTGGAAGAGCTGAAAGCCAAGCGCGCCCATTTGCAGGAGGGCGGCGGCAAAGAGCGGGTCGAGAAGCAGCATGCAGCCGGAAAGCTGAGCGCACGCGAGCGAGTGGAACGGCTGGCCGATCCGAACAGCTTCCAGGAGTTCGGCCTGTTCGCCAAGCATCGGCAAACTTACTTCGGCATGGCGGACAAGGAATTCCCGGCGGACGGCGTGCTGACTGGAGCGGCGACCATCGACGGGCGGCTCGTTCACATGGCGAGCCAGGATTTCACGGTAAGCGGGGGCGCAGCGGGCGAGGTTCACAGCGACGAGATCGCTGACCTGATGAAGCTCTCGCTGAAGACGGGTAGCCCCTTCATCTTCATCAACGACTCGGGCGGGGCGCGCGTTCAGGAAGGAATCGATAGCCTGGCTGCCTATGGACGAATCTTCTACAACAACGTGATGCTCTCGGGTACGGTGCCGCAGATTTCGCTGATCTGCGGACCCTGCGCGGGAGGTGCGGCGTATAGTCCGGCGCTCACCGATTTTGTGATCCAGACGCAGCAGGCGCAGATGTTCATCACCGGGCCGCAGGTGATCAAGCAGGTCACAGGTGAGAACGTCACAGCCGAGGAACTGGGTGGTCCGGCGGCGCAAATGAACCAGTCCGGCGTGGTGCACCTGGTGGCGCAGAACGACGATGAGGCGATCCAGATGTGCCGGCGGCTGCTGAGTTTCATGCCGTCGAATAACCTGGAAGATCCGCCGCGCATGCCTTACAACCTGCCCATAGCGGCGGATACGGAGTTCAACAAGATCGTCCCGGTGGAGACGAAGCAAGCCTACGATGTGCGGCGCGTGATCGCGCGAGTGGTCGATTACGAAGATTTCTTGGAGATCCAGCCGGGCTTCGCGCCGAACATCGTGGTAGGGTTCGCGCGGCTGCAGGGACGCCCGATCGGTGTCATTGCGAACCAGCCGAACGCGCTGGCCGGGGCGCTCGATATTAATGCATCGGACAAGTCGTCGCGTTTCATTCGCTTCTGCAACGCCTTCAACATTCCGCTCGTCACCTTCGTGGACGTGCCGGGATTCCTGCCCGGCGTGCAGCAGGAGTATGGAGGGATCATTCGGCACGGAGCAAAGATGCTGTTCGCTTACTCCGCGGCGACGGTGCCGAAGCTGACCGTTGTATTGCGTAAAGCTTACGGTGGGGCGTACCTGGCGATGTGCGCGCACGACATGGGCGCCGACCGCGTGGTGGCGTGGCCGACAGCCGAGATCGCAGTGATAGGCGCGGAGGGAGCAACGGAAATCGTCTTCCGGCGCGAAATCGACGCGGCGAAAGACAAGGTATCGAAGCGGAAGGAACTGATCCAGCAGTATCGGGACACGTTCTCGAATCCGTTCGTCGCGGCGGGGCGACGGCTGGTCGACGACATCATCGAGCCGGCCGAGACGCGTGTTTACCTGGCGCAGGCGCTCGAGGCGTTGCATGCGAAGAGGGAACTGCGTCCGCCGAAGAAGCATGGATTGATTCCACTGTAGGCCGAGGTGGGAACGATGGAATTCGTGGGCATTGCGATAGCGATCGTGGCGGTGATCGCGGCGGCGGTTTGTCTGCTCGCCGTTTCGGGCTTGCAGCGGCGGCTCGACCGCTTGAGCGCCGAGCTGCGCGAGAAATCGGATCAACAGACGGCACAGCTGGCGGAGACAGTGCGGAAGCTCGAGATGCGGATCTCGGAGCTCGCCAGGACGGCAGCTTCGACCCCAAAGCCAGCACCGACTCCCGTTCCCGCCGCTATCCCCGTGGCGGCGCCACCGAAGCGCACGGAAGAGATTTCACCTGAGTTGCTGGTGGTGATGGCGGCGGCGGTCACAGTTTTCCTAGGCAAGCAGGTACGCATTCGTTCGGCCAAGATGTTGCAGTCACCTTATGAGATCGTGAACCCGTGGGCTCAGCAGGGCCGCGTCTTTGTGCAGGCGTCGCACAACCTGTGGCAGCGCTAGTTCGCGAGGAGGAATCATCCTTGAAGCTGCAGATAGCGATAGACGGAAAGACCTACGAGTTGGACGTAGAAGTCATCGAGGATGATGCGCTCCCGCGCCATCCGAATTACGGTCCCTATATGCCGATGGCGTCGACCGTTCAGTCGGCACCTGTGCCGCAGGCCAAGGCGGAGGCGGCCGCTCCTGAAGGCAACGTGGATGAAGCGAAAGTATCGCGCAGTCCGGTGGCAGGCGTGGTTATAAAGGTGAACGTTGAGGCGGGACAGGAGTTGAAACCGGACGATCTGATGATGGTGCTCGAAGCGATGAAGATGGAGACGAACGTTACTGCCGCGGTCGCGGGGAAGGTCAAAGCGGTGCGCGTCGCGGCCGGCGACGCGGTGAAAATGAATCAGATATTGGTGGAGTTTGCGTAGAGCCGTCGATGGCGATTTGTCGCTAGTCGTTTGCGTACCAACAGAACCGAGCAACTAACGACCGCCGACCAACGTCTAGCGACGCTTTCTAAAAAATTCCTGCAGGATTTCTGCCGAGCGTCCGGCAAGCACACCGCCAATCACTTCCATTTGATGATTCAGCCTAGGATGGTTTGCCACTTGTAACACAGAGTGGACAGCGCCGGCCTTGGGATCATCCGCGCCATAGACCAGGCGTCGAATGCGCGCGTGCACCATCGCACCGGCACACATTGCGCAAGGCTCGATGGTGGCGAACAGTTCGCACTCGCCGAGGCGATGATTGCCGATGGCGCGTCCAGCCTCTCGGAGGGCGATGATTTCCGCGTGGGCTGTGGGATCGTTGTCGGCGAGATTGCGATTCCATCCGCGGCCTACGACGCGGCCCTCGAACACGACCACTGCGCCGACTGGAACTTCGTCGATCTCGAGTGCACGCTGCGCACAGCGCAGCGCTTCTTCCATCCAGAGTTCGTGTTGGGAGTCGGAGGTCAGAGGATCAGGCTCAGTATGAGGTGTCAGGTGACGGGTTTCAGGTGTCGGGAAAACGTAAGTTCTGCTGGCTCGCAAGCTGACAGCTCGAGGCTCGGAGCTCACGCAAATTCTACCGGAAGGCGAGGAACAGAAAATAAGAAGTGAGTCGGTGACGAAGACTGGCTGGATTCAGATTACTCGCAACACAGTGCGCAAGACCTGCGGAACCACGGCCTGCACGACGTGCGGGACGATGGTCAGCACGGCGCAGCGGGTAACGATCAGCGCTGGTATTCCGAGAACGGCCCAAACCGCCAATGGGACGCTCGCTAAATGGGCTCGCATAACCATCTCCAGCAGGTAGTACGGCGGGGGTAGTGGGGAAGTTCCCGAAAAGAAAATCCGAGGCGGTGGAAGGAAGCCCGTCCCGGAGTATCTGCTTGAGGCAGATTAAGTTAGACAGTAAACGAGAGCGAGGTTCCGGCTTTTTCACCGGTGGCTCGAGAGACTGTCATTTGCGTGGTGTTTTGTGAGAGCTGTTGCAGATCCTGCTGCAGGTTCGCATAGGCCTGTTGTGCGGCGCTTAGGTCTCCAGACTGAAGGGCTTGCGCCAATTGCTGGAAGAGTTGGCTGAAGGTGCCGGTGTCGCCGGAGATGCGGTGATGAAACTGATGCATGAATGAAGCGCGGCGCTGCGCGTCGGTCTGTAGAGCGGCGAAATCCTGTTTCGCCGACGATAGGTTGTCCGCGTTCAAATCCTGGCCGAGTTGCTGAAAGTCTTGCTGAAGTTGCGACGCGCGAGTGGTCGTGGCGGGCGAAGTCGTGACGAGGTTGTTCAAGATGCCGGTGATGGACATGCTGATCTCCAGTCGGGCCTTCCGGACTTTTTGTTGTGAAGCGAGCGCCTGTAGCGGGCGCTGTGCAGATGGGATGAAGAAGGCCCGCGAATCGGAAAGCAGTTCCGAGGCCACACCGATGTCGGAGGTGGCCTCTGCGAAGTTCTCGCCAAAACAATGGTTTGCATTTGCGGAGACGGAAATTCGGTGGCTATCGAGCAAATCGTGCCGGGATGAGAAGGCACAGTTTGCCGGGAGCGGAAGGTAACAAAATCCGCAAGCTTGAGCACACCTGTTAACGTCCGTAATCTTGTGCCTTCTTTACTCGCTCCTCATAATTGCCTCTGAACGAAGCAATTTAGGGACCGGGAGGGAATGGGGATGCGCAACATGTCCGGGCTGATCGGCGCCGTCATATGCCTATCGGTGTCGCTGTGCGCCACCGCACAGGCGGGGTCCAGTACGCGCAAAGTAGTCCTGCCGAATCCGCAATTGATTCGTTGCCACTCAGCGGCCTGCTCACAATTGTGGAAGCAAGATTCGGATCACGGCGACCCAGTTTATCCGGCGCAAGTTCTAACTGACTTGGTAAACGGCGAAGTTGTCGGTCTCACCGCTGTTTACGACAAGTCGGTGTCCATCGAGGAAATTCGGGCTGCGGTCAATAGGCTTTACGGGAAGAGGCCTCCTTCATTTCATAGCGACTCGATGTCCACATGGCGGATCGAAGAAGAACAGTTTGCTATCTCGATATTTGACGGGGCTGATGGAGCAAAAGAGCTGACATACTTGAAATTTGTCACCTACAGTTCTGGCATGAAGCCTGGGACGTACCCGTCTCTCGTGCCCGGCGCGCACATCTACGATTGCAAGAAATAACTGTCGAAACCTATTTCCACTCATTGGCTCTGTATAGGCTATGTCTCAGTCAGTCTTTACATGTACCATTCCGCACTGTCTAAATCACATAGCCAGTTCAGATCAATATCTCGCGGCAGACGGAGCGCATGAGGGATCATTCATCGTCGCTCAAGTGCCGAAAGGGTTTGCCGGCTGGAAAATCTCTTCCATGCGGACGGTTGGTCCGTTCAAGCCCAATTTTGGCTTGAGCGGCAAATGAAGAGTCGGACTACACACGACCAAAAGACTGAGGCGCATTTTTTTGCTAATCCCACACAACGAACATCGCGTTGTGTGGGCCACGCGCTCTTTGCGACCTAAAGCTCCTGCTCCGCGATCGCGCTCTGAATCGCTTTGACATGCTCCAGAGGATTCGCAGTAGGCTCTAGCCCGACTGATAGGTGACCTTGCTTAACTGGCCATACCGTTTGCCAGAAATTTCCGTATCGGATCACTACGAACTTAACTCCACCACAGTCAATATTCCCGCGCTGTTGCACTAGCGTTAAGAGTACGGGATTCACGATCAGTTCCTCATACTTGTCCGATTCCGGCGCGGAAGAATTAGCCAGGGCGGGACGCTCGTGGAGTGTCAGTTGCCCATTCAGATAAAGGGCAACGTACCTCACCTCGGTAGAAATTCGGAAAAATGCATCTTGCCGCATCGGAGCTTCCTCCCGCTGCCCGGAGGCATCAGAATTGATCGTGCAAGAAGCCATGATAACTGGCGGGTGGCTCGTTCAAACCCGATTTTGGCTTGAGTGGGGCGGTCAAGGGTAAGACTGCACGCGACCGAAAGACTGAGGCAGGATTCTTAACAATCCCACACAACGAACATCGCGCTGTGTGCGCCACCGACCCGGTAAAATCCGTTTGAAGAGAGGTCCTATGAAAGCGACGCAGGTAAACACGACAGACAAAGGACCATCGCTCATCTTGGCGGAGTTACCGAAACCGAAACCAGACTCAGACGAGATATTGATTCATGTTCATGCCGCCGGGGTTACTACAACCGAATTGCTTTGGTACCCCACGACACATATGAAATCAGGAGCGGCGCGCGTGAACGCGGTTCCAGGGCACGAATTTTCAGGAGCTATCGCGGCGATCGGCAAAAATGTCCAGGGTTGCGAGGTTGGCGACGAAGTCTATGGCATGAACGACTGGTTCGCTGATGGAGCCACTGCGGAGTTCTGCATTACGCTGCCCCCGAATGTTGCGCGGAAGCCGGCGAGCTTAACTCACGAAGCTGCCGCCTCAGTGCCGATCGGTGCCTTGACTGCATGGCAAGGACTGATCGAGCGCGCGAAGCTGGAAACAAACGAGCGCGTATTGATTCACGGGGGCGCGGGCGCAGTTGGCCTTTACGCTGTGCAACTGGCGGATGCTCGCGGCGCCCACGTCATCACGACCGTCTCGACTCAGGACTTCGATTTCGTCAAGCGACTGGGAGCGGACGAGGTGATTGACTATAAAGCCTCCCGGTTTGAAAGAGAGGTTCGGAACGTGGATGTCGTCTTCGATACCGTCGGCGGTGCCACACTCAAGCGGTCATGGAGTGTCCTCAAGCCTGGTGGACGCATGATTACCATTGCTGCGCAGAGCGAAGGGGCAGGCGACCAGCGGGTGAAAGATGCATTCTTCATCGTCGAGCCGAATGAAAAACAGCTCGTTGAGATCGCCAATCAACTTGACGCTGGACGGCTGAGAGCATTCGTCAAGAGAGTTCTTCCTCTGAGCGAGGCTTCCGCCGCGTACAGTGGAGCGGTCCCGCATAGCGGGCGCGCAAAAATCGTCATCAGCGTTTCCGCGGGGCGTAGTTAACGTTAAATCCCGGTTTGCTGCGGGAATCCAACGTCTCCAATCACCAAATCACTCATTGGCTGTAGGTCAGACCGCCGCAGTTTGCGGCGTTAGTTCAGCGCTTCAGGATGTAGATCTTCCATCAGGCGGTGATTGTCGCGATAGTCGACCGGCACGCCGACGATCACCGGGCCTGGCATAGAGAGCGCTTTCTTAAGTGTCGACGAGATCTCCTCTGGCCGTTCGATCTTCAATCCTCGGGCGCCAAAAGCCTCGGCAAACCGGACGACATCAACTGGCCCCAAGGTGACACCGGACAGCCTCCCGTACTTTGCCGTTTCCTGAATGCCAACCATGTCATAGAAACCATCAATCCACACCAGATGGACGAGGTTGGATTTCAAACGGACGGCTGTTTCCAGTTCCGTCGCCGAAAATAGAAAACCTCCGTCGCCCGAGACCGAGATCACTTTTTCGCTCGGGCGGACCAAACTGGCCGCAATCGCCCACGGCAGGCCGACGCCAAGTGTCTGTTGTCCGTTCGTCATCAAAATCTGACGAGCGCGAAAACTATAAAGATAACGAGCCAGCCAAATGTGGAACGAGCCCATGTCCAAACATAAGGTCATGTCATCACTCAGCAGGGCCTGGAGCTCATGCACTAAACGGATGGGATGGATGGGTGCTCCGTTCAAAGCGGCTGCTTTCTCG
>Ga0126383_10000794_pt1 | contig 18278 bp, 13 predicted proteins | sample PanSoiMetPlot_35_FD_96882 | JGI IMG/M metagenome (GOLD analysis project Ga0126383, IMG submission 96882) | Tropical forest soil microbial communities from Panama - MetaG Plot_35 | ecosystem: Environmental > Terrestrial > Soil > Tropical forest > Bulk soil | place: Panama | collected 2016-02-17
ACGACGCTCGTGCTGGCCGTCCCTTCGACGGTCACCGTCCGGCCGCTCGAGTCCGAGCTTCCGTGCGCCGCCCCCGGCCGCGCGACCACCACCGCCCCTGCTGCTGCGAGCACCGCCGCCAGCGCCGCGATCGAGATCGTCTTCATCGTGTCCTCCCGATTTGCTTGCGCCGTAGGTACGGCGCAAGCCGGGAGCTACGTCACGCCGTAGCGGTGGCGTGCTCGCCGAAGCCGTTCAGATACGGCTGCCAGCCGTTCGGGATCCTCGGCGTCGCGAGGTGGATGAAGAGCACCGCCGCAGGCGGCCTCGGCTTCGCGCGGAGCGCCATCGAGACCTCTTCGGGCAGGCGGTTCCCCTTGCGCATGTTGCAGGGCGCGCACGAGGTGACGACATTCTCCCAGACCGAGCCGCCGCCCCGGCTCCGCGGAACGACGTGGTCGAGCGTCAGCTTGCCTCCTGCCGTCCCGCAGTACATGCAGCGCCAGCCGTCCCGGGCGAACAGGGCCCGGCGCGAAATCTTCCGCTGCAGCGTCCGCGGGACCCGGACGTACTGGACGAGCCGGATTACGTGCGGCCGCGGGAACGCGACCGTCGCCGATCTGAGGGGCTCATCGAGCTCCTCGATCACCTCGGCCTTGCCTTTGAACACGAGCACGTGGGCGCGCCGAACGGTCGTGACGTTCAAGGGCTCGTAGCTCGCGTTCAAAACCAGAACCTGCTGCATGCGCCAAAACTTTAGCCATCTCTTCGGGGAATGCGTCTCGCCTATTTTCCCAAGTAGGTGCGTCAGACGGCTACGGCGGCCGAGCCACCGTGGCCTCTATGCCGGCATCACAGACGATGCCTTAGCGAGACATCGCCCTCTCAACGGCTTCCGCTTCTTCTGGCGAAAGCGCAACCGAAGGCCGGCCCCGGTCGAGCTCCTTCATGTAGATCCGCGCGTAGTCGCGGCCCTGGATCGCGCTCACGACGACCCCGGTGCGCTGCGAGTCGAGCACGGCCAGCGACGCGGACTGGTTCCCACCCGCGTCCTCGTAGGCGTCGTAGCGGACGATCGAGATGTTCCGAACCGATTCGTCGGCGCGGCGGTCGACCCGCACGAGCCCGGCCGCGACCTCGTCGACCGCGCGGTGGAGGTCGTCGATTCGGCCCTGGAGCGAGACGGCGAAATCGACGACATCCGCGCTCTCGCCGCCCAGCAGGACCTTCTGGCCTTCCAGCAGCCGCCGAACGCGCAGCCAGATCCAGAGCGTCAGGAGCAGGGCGAGCCCAGCGGCGACCGCAGCGCCGATCCCGATCCAGGCTGCGGCACTGGACGAAACGCTCATGGCGCGGAATCCTAGAGGCGGCGGACTCGGCGCTACACCGCCTCAAGAGGCATCGCTTGCGATGCCGCCATCAGCATGCGTGGGCTCTGCCCGTGCATCCGTCTGAAATGACCGGTCGGACCGCCGGAGATCTACGCGACCGAGAAGATGACCGGGTAGTCGGCCGAGTTGTTGTCGGTCTTCGTCTCGCCGGCCACCGGGCTGACCTCGACCTTGATCGTCGCCGCCGACGCGAAGTTGACCTGCGGGAAGTTGCGGAAGGTCACGGTCGTCTGGTCGCCGGTGTTGAGAAAGCCGATCTTCGCCGTCTTGACGATGTTGCCACCCTTCGACTGCTCGATCGTCAGCTTCACCGGCACCGAGAAGACCTGCACGTTGCCGGAGTTCTTGACGGTGACCTGGAACGACATGTTCGTGGTCACCACGATGTCCGTCTGTGTCGTGGTGCTGAGGTCCTTGCCCGACGGAAGGACCTTCGTGCCGATGAGCTCCGTTCCGCACGGGCAGTTTGCGGTGCCGGCGGAGGCGCCCTTCAGCCGTTCGACGACCGTGGTCATGGCGCTCGTCGTGGCAAGCGCCGAGTTCGGCAGGAAGCTCGAGCCCGGCACGAGCGGCCCGCCCGCGTCGTTCGTGCCCGTGACGCCCTGGCGGCGCAGCTCCGCCTCGGCAGGTGAATTGAAGGAGTCGGACCAGATCACGTCGCTGGCGAGCAGCCGCTGCATCTGCGAGGCGAGCGCCCCCGCGGCCTTCGTCGAGTTCTTCGTGGTTGCGGTCGCGGCGAGGGCGTCCGCGAGGCCGGTCAGGCCGCTGACCCGGTACTGGAGCGCCTGGATGACCGCCTGGTTCTCGGTCAGGAGCGTTCCGGGCGGTGTGATGCCCTGCGCCCGGTCGACGTTGAGCTGCTCCTGGCGCGCCAGGCCCCTGATCTTGCTCTGGAGCTGCGCGCGCTTGAGCCCGGGCGCGAGCAGGGTGTTGCCGAGCTGGCGGCCGATCTGCTGCGACGACGAGGCGACCTCGGAGACCTTCGTCATGTAGTTCTTGTAGGTGCTCGACTTGCTGCTGGCCTGGCAGCTCTGGATCCAGAAGACGAGCAGGACGATGATCAGGATCGCAAACGCGATCAGACCGACGAGGCGGAGGAGGGGCGTCAGGTTCTGTGGCGCCTGGGAGGGTCGCCGCGGGCCGCGCGGACCGCCGGGCCTGCGGATGGCCCGCTCCGCCCGGGACGACTCCTGTGTGGGCTCCTCTTCCTCGAAGAAGTCGAAATCGATGTCGACGTCGCGTTCGCTCATACGGGGCAAATGCAGGAGAAAGTCGGCCCACTCTACCTCGTGGCTCGGAAGGCGCAGGATTCGTGGTTACGACCGTGAAGTCTCGCCTTCGTGGCCGAAGCGGCAGTTGCGCTCACCTCCAGCGAGCTCGTCGCCGAGCGCTACCGGCCCCTGCGCCCGCTAGGGAGCGGCGGCTCCGGCTCGGTCTGGCTCGCACGCGACGAGCAGACCGGGCTCGACGTCGCGCTGAAGATCGTCCCGCGCGAAGGCAAGGCGGCGACACGGGCCGAGCGCGAGGCGCTCGCCGCGGCGCGGCTCCGGCACGAGCGCTGCCTGCGCGCCTACGGGCTCGCGCGCGACTCGCGGAACGTCTACATCGCGTACGAGTACGTCCCCGGCCAGACGATCCGACAGGCGCTCCGCGCCGGCGCCCTGAGCGACGCCGATGCCGTCGAGGCCGCGGCGCAGATCCTCGAAGGACTTGCGCACGCGCACGCCCGGGGGATCGTGCACCGGGACGTGAAGCCCTCCAACGTGCTCGTCGCCGAGGGGCCGGAGCTCTCCGTGCGTCTGCTCGACTTCGGACTCGCCCAGCTCGCGGAGGAGGAGTCGCTGACGGCCACGGGCGACGTGCCCGGAACGCTCGCCTACGTGCCGCCCGAGCGGCTCCACGGCGAGCCCGGTGACCCCGCCGCCGACGTCTGGGCGGTCGGCGTGCTCCTCTGGGAAGCGCTCTCCGGCTGGCATCCCTTCTGGAACGGCTCGCTGCTGGAGACGGCGCGGCGGATCGAGGCGGGCGCCTCACCGCTCGCCGAGGTCCGCCCGGACCTGCCTCGCCCGCTCTGCGAGCTCGTCGACCGGATGCTCGCGCTCGATCCGGCCGCACGGCCCCCCGCGAAGTGGCTCGCCGCGGAGCTTCGGGACAGCTTCGCCGAGCGCGTGCGAAGGCGTGCGCAGCCACCGGCGATCCCACTGCGCGTGCCGATCCGCCTGGCCGCGCCGGTCACCGCCGGCCTCTTCGCCGGCTGGACCGCCGGACAGCTGGCGTTCTTCCCCGGGCTGTTCGCGCCGCTGCTCGGGCTCCTCGCGTTCGGGCTGATGCTCGTGCGGCCGCGAATCGGGCTCGCGTTTGCCCTCGCCGTGCCCGTGTTCCCGCTCGGGAACATCTCGTCCGGGCTGGCCATCCTGTACGCCGCGGTCGCGTTCGCGTGGCTCCTGCTCTCCTGGCGGTCCCCGCGAGAAGGCCTCTTCCTCGCCTGCGGGCCGCTGCTGGCGCCGCTCGCGGCGCTCGGGCTGCTGCCCCTGGCGGGTCAGGCCGTGAAGAGCCCGACTCGCCGAGCGCTTCAGGTCGCAGCGGCGGTGCTCCTCGCGGCGCTGGTCGCAGGCCTCCGCCACGCACCGCTGCCGTTCACGAGCGCCGCGCCGCCGAAGGGGCTCGGGATCGCAGGCAGCGAGGATCCCTTCGCCGTCGCGAATGCGCTGTGGGGAGCGCTGACCGCACGGCCGTGGCTCCTCCTCGAGGCGTGTGCCCTGGCCGCGGCGGCCGTCGCCGCCCCTTTCGCCCGCGAGAAGGGAGTCTGGGGAATCGCCGGTCTTGGCGCGGGCCTCATCGCCGTGACCCTGCTTCCTGCGCCCTCGGTGGCGGCGGTCCCACTCGTCCTGGCGGCGTGGTCCACCTGCACCATACTGGCGTTGAAGGCCCGCGGTTAGCATTCCGGCAGGGGGCATAACCCCGCCCAGATGAGCGTCCTCCGGAACATCGAGCACAAGATCGAAGGCCTCTTCGAAGGTGTTTTCGGGCGCGCTTTTCGCACCCACGTCCAGCCGGTCGAGCTTGCCCGCAAGCTCGTCAAGGAGATGGAGGACCACCGCGTGATCTCGGTCTCGCGCGTCTACGCGCCGAACGAGTACACGGTCTACCTCGCGCCGACCGACCGGGAGCAGTTCGCGAACTATGAGGATTCCCTGCGCAGCGAGCTCCAGCAGTATCTCGCCGAGAACGCGCGCCGCGAGCGCTACGAGCTCCTGTCCGAGCCGGTCGTGAAGTTCGAGACCGACGACGACCTCGAGATGGGAGAGTTCGGGATCGCCACGCGGATGGTGCAGGGCGCCGCGCCGGAACCGGACGCGCCCCCCTCGCAGCCGGAGCCGGCCGCCACGATGGTCTACCGCAAGCCCTCGGTCGAGACCGAGGCCGTTTCTGCAGAAGAGCTTGGTCTCGGCCGCGAGATCGTCAGCCTGACCTTCAACGGCACCAAGCACGAGCTGGACGCCGGCCGGGCCGTGATCGGACGCTCGAAGGAGTGCGACATCCAGGTGCCCGACCCGAACGTCTCGCGACGCCATGCGGAGGTCCGGCAGGAAGGCGCCGCGTACTGGGTGATCGACCTCGACTCGACGAACGGGATGGAGGTGAACGGGCGGCGCCAGAAGCGGGCGAAGCTACGGCAGGGCGATCGGATCACCCTCGGCTCCACCGACCTCGTCTTCAAGCGGGAGACCGAGTGAACCTGCCGCTCGCCTCGATCGCGGTCGAGGAGGCGCTGCTCCTCCTCAAGATCGCCTTCCTCGTGCTCCTCTACCTCTTCATCTGGCGGATCGTGCGCACCGCGGCGCGCGACCTGCGCCTTCCGCAGGAGAGCTTCGTCCTCGCACCGGGCTCGATCCCGGGCCTCGGCGAGAGTGCTCACCAGATCGAGGCCGGGAGGATCGTCGTCGTGACGAGCCCCGCGCTCACCGAGGGCGACGAGTGGGACTTCGACTCCGCACCCCTGACGGTCGGCCGCAGCTCGCAGAACGACATCGAGCTGAAACGCGACGAGTACGCCTCCTCGACCCACGCCCGCCTCGAGCCGCGCCGCGACGGGGTCTGGCTCGAGGACGCGGGCTCGACGAACGGGACCTACCTCAACGGTATCCGCCTGACCAGGCCGAAGCGGCTCACGCCCGGCGACGTCGTCCGCGTCGGCGAGACCGAGCTGAGGTACGAAGCGTGAGCCGCCTGCAACGACCGGTCGATGCGACGATGGTGTGGCTTTGAAACTCGGCCAGACAGCGGCCGCCACCGATCCGGGGCGCAGGCGCCGGCACAACGAGGACGCCTACGTCTGCGAGCCGCCGCTCTTCGCGGTCGCCGACGGGATCGGCGGCGCGCAGGCGGGCGAGCTGGCCTCGAGCCTCGCGGCCGCCGCCGTGCGCGACGACTCGGGCAACGGCAGCGGCGACGGGCGCCAGCGCGTCGACGAGCTGATCCAGGAGGCGAACCGGCGCGTCTACCAGCGCCAGACGGAGGACGCATCGCTCTCGGGCATGGGCACGACGATGACCGTCGCCCTCGCCGAGGACGGTCACGTCTGGATCGGCCACGTCGGCGACTCGCGCGCCTACGTCGTCCGGGACGGCGCCCTCGAGCAGCTCACCGAGGACCACTCGCTGGTCGCCGAGCTCGTCCGCAGCGGGAGGCTCTCGCCGGAGGAGGCCGAGGCGCACCCGCAGCGCTCCGTGGTCACACGCGCGCTCGGGACCGACCCGGACGTCGACGTCGACACGTTCTCGATCGAGACCAGGCCGGGCGACCTCTTCATGCTCTGCTCCGACGGGCTCACCTCGATGGTGAGCGACGACGGGATCCTCGAGGAGATCAGCAGGCACCGGGACGACCTGCGCGCGGCGGCGAAGGCGCTCGTGCGCGCGGCCAACAGGGGCGGCGGCGACGACAACATCACCGTCGTCTTCTTCGAGATCCAGCCCGACGGGGACGCGGGCGAGCAGACCGTCACGCTGCCTCCGCCGGAGGCCGGTCTGGACATGGGCGACGAGGACACCCTCGACGAGCTCGACCGGATCCCGGCCGTCCAGGCGGCGCCGCCGACGCAAAAGCGAAAGGAGCACCCGGTGCGACGCCGCGTCCTCTTCGGGACGCTGCTGCTGATCCTCGTCGTGATCGCCGGAGCGCTCGGGGTCTGGGCCCTCTGGCGCTCGCACTTCGTGGGCGCGGAGCCCGACGGCCACGTGGCCGTGTACCAGGGCGTCCCGTGGAACGTCGCGGGGAACGTCCACCTCTACCGGACCGTCTACGAGAGCCCGCTCCTCGCTTCGCAGCTGAGCCAGTCCGAGCGCCGCAAGCTCTTCGACCACAGCCTGCGCAGCAAATCGTCCGCCCTCGGCGAGGTGCGGCAGTACGAGGACGAGCTCGGACGATGAGACGTCGCTTGCGGTGTCGACACGACGTTCGTCAGGAGATCGGCTCGTGACGCTCAGGAACCGCGAGCTCGCGAACCTGGTCATCGTCGGCCTGCTGACCGCGATCGGCTTCGCGAGCGTCTACATCGCGCGGCAAGCCGTCGTCTCCACCGGCTCGCTGGCCTATGCGGGCTTCTTCTTCGCCCTCTACCTGGCGGCGCACCTCGTCTGCCGGCTCACCGTCCCGAACGCCGACCCGTACCTGCTGCCGATGGCCGCACTGCTGACGGCCGTGGGCCTGACCGAGATCTACCGCCTCGACCCGACCGACGCCTTCCGTCAGGGCCTCTGGATCGTGGTCGCCGTCGGCGCGCTCGCGGCCACGCTGTTCCTCCTGCAGCGCGACTACCGGCGGCTCGAGAGCTACAAGTACCTCTGCGGCGTCGCAGCGATCGCGCTCCTGATGCTGCCCGCGCTGCCGGTGATCGGCCAGCAGGTCAACGGCGCGCGGCTCTGGGTCCACTTCGGCTCGCTCCAGTTCCAGCCGGGAGAGCTGGCAAAGGTGCTGCTGATCGTGTTCCTCGCCGGCTACCTGCGCGAGAAGCGCGAGGTGCTGGCGCAGGGACGGCTCAAGGACTTCGGCCCGCTGCTCGTCATCTGGGGCGGCGCGATGCTCGTGCTCGTCGAGACGAACGACCTCGGCTCGGCGCTCCTGTACTTCGGGATCTTCCTCGCGATGCTCTACGTCGCCACCGGGCGCCTGCTGTTCATCGTGATCGGCGGCCTGCTCTTCGTCGGCGGAGCGGCGGCCGCCTACAAGCTGATCGGGCACGTGCGCACGCGCGTCGAGATCTGGATCGATCCCTGGCCGCACATCCACACGACGGGCTACCAGATCACGCAGTCGCTCTACTCGATCGCGAACGGGGGCTTCGCGGGCCCGGGCCTCGGCAAGGGGACGTTCACGACGACGAGCGGGGCGCAGCTGATCCCCTCGGCGAACACGGACTTCATCTACTCCGCGATCGCGCAGGAGCTGGGCCTGATCGGAGCGGCGGCGCTGCTGCTCGTCTTCATGCTCTTCGTCGCCCGCGGGATGAAGGTCGCGATGCTCGCCGACGACGGCTTCTCGAAGCTCCTTGCCGCAGGCCTGACGTTCTCGTTCGCCCTGCAGACGTTCATCATCGTCGGCGGGATCCTCCGGATGATCCCGCTGACGGGCGTGACGCTCCCGTTCGTGAGCTACGGCGGTTCGAGCGTCGTCGCCAACTTCATCCTCCTCGCGGGCCTGCTGCTGATCTCCAACCGCTCGAACTCGGTGGACCGGTGAACCGCCAGATCGCCCAGCTGTCGATCCTCGCCCTCGCGATGATCGCGGCGCTCATCGTCGGCACGACTTACTGGCAGACCTGGGCGGCCGCGGGCCTGGCCGACCGGCAGGACAACGCGATCAAGCTCGTCGCCCAGTTCTCGATCAAGCGCGGCCTGATCCGGGCTGCCGACGGCGAGATCCTCGCGACGAACCGAAAGAAGAAGACGAAGTCCGGCCAGACGGTCTATCTCCGCCGCTACCCGCTCGCGGGGCTCTTCGCCCACGTCGTCGGCTACTCGACGGTGTCCCGCGCGCGCACGGGGCTCGAGGCGTCGGAGAACGACTACCTGACCGGCTCGAACACGAACCTGAAGACGATCCTCGACAAGACGCTGAGCCAGCTGCGCGGGGCGACGATCAAGGGCAATGACCTCTGGCTGACGCTCAAGCCGCGCGCGCAGCGGGTCGCAATGGCCCAGTTGGCGGGCAAGTGCGGCGCCGCGGTCGCGCTCGATCCCCGCACGGGCGCGGTGCTCGCGATGGCGTCGCAGCCGACCTTCAACCCGAACCAGGTGGAGACCAACTTCGGCGCGATCGCGCGCGCGGGCGCGCCATGCCGGCCGGCCTCGCGTCTGGTGAACCGGGCGACGGCAGGCCTCTTCGTCCCGGGCTCGAGCTTCAAGGTCGTCACGAGCGCGGCAGCGCTCGACTCGGGCCGCTACAACATCAACTCGACCTTCTTCGACCCGGGGTACTGCATCGAGTACGGCAAGCAGGTGCACAACTTCGCCGATCAGGGCAATGTCGAGCGGTTCGGCACGGTCAGCTTCCTGGAGGCGCTGGAGCACTCGATCAACGCCGTCTTCTGCAACATCGGCAAGACGATCGGCGCGCGCTCGGTGGTGAACGGCGCCAAGCGGTTCGGGTTCTACAAGGACCCGCCGCTCGAGACGCCGAGCAACGAACGCGATCCGAGCGGGCTCTACGACCACGGCAGGCTCTTCGATCCGAAGCACCCGGAGACGCAGGTCGACCCGGGCCGCCTCGCCTTCGGACAGGAGCGGATGCTCGTGACCCCGCTGCAGATGGCGATGGTCGCCTCCGGTGTCGCCAACCATGGCCTCGTCATGCGGCCGTACGTGGTGCAGCGCGTCACCGCCCCGGACGGCAGCGTCGTCACGCGGACGAAGCCGCACAAGTACACGCATGCCATGAAGCCGACCACCGCCGCCGCGCTGAACCAGATGATGCAGGCCGTCGTGACGGGCGGAACCGGCACCGCCGCCCAGATCCCGGGGATCAAGGTTGCCGGAAAGACGGGTACCGCCGAGACCGGAGCGATCACCAACCCGAACACGACCTGGTTCATCGCTTTCGCGCCGGCAGACGCGCCGCGCGTTGCCGTTGCCGTCGTGCTCCAGAATCAGACTGGCGCCGGCGGCACGACCGCCGCGCCGATTGCGAAGACAATCATGGAAAGCCTGTTGTCGGGCAGGTCGGGTCCGTGAGGCGCGCGCTTGCGACGCCGACAAAAGAGGCCGCAGCGGCTCTGCCGGTGCGGCCGTCTCACGCGCCGTGTGGGATTAGAAGGGAACGGAGTCCCTACCCGACGGGGCCTCTAACCTGAGGGTAGAGCGATGGCGGTCTCAGACACGCTGATCGGAACGGTCTTCGACGGCCGCTACCGGATCGTCCGCAAGCTCGGCACCGGGGGCATGGCCGACGTCTACCTCGCCGAGGACCAGGAGCTCGGCCGCCGCGTCGCGATCAAGATCCTCAACGACCGCCATGCCGCCGACGACCAGTTCGTCGAGCGCTTCCGCCGCGAGGCGAAGAACGCGGCCGGCCTCTCGCACCCGAACATCGTCTCCGTCTACGACCGCGGCACGGCCGAGGGCACCTACTACATCGCGATGGAATACCTCGACGGGCGGTCGCTCAAGGAGCTGATCGTCAGCCGCGGGCCCGCGCCGGTGAAGACGGCCGTCGAGTACGCGCGCCAGATCCTGGCCGCGGTCGGCTTCGCGCACCGGCACGGGATCGTCCACCGCGACATCAAGCCGCACAACGTGCTCGTCGCGGGCGACGAAGGCAGGTTGAAGGTCACGGACTTCGGGATCGCCCGCTCCGGGGCGAGCCAGATGACGGAGGTCGGCTCGATCATCGGCACCGCGCAGTACCTCTCGCCCGAGCAGGCGCGCGGCGCGCCGGTCGACCAGACCTCGGATCTCTACGCGGTCGGGGTCGTCCTCTACGAGCTGTTGACCGGGCAGGTGCCGTTCACGGGGGACACGCCGCTCGAGATCGCGATGAAGCACCTCTCCGAGGTGCCGAAGCCGCCGTCGGAGCTGCGGCCGGAGGTGCCGCACGATCTCGACCTCGTCGTCCTGCGCGCGCTCGCGAAGGACCCGGCCGACCGCTACCAGACCGCGGAGGAGATGGACGCCGACCTCGACCGCGTCCTCAAGGGCCTGCCGGTCGGAGCCGAGACGGCCGAGGCCGCGACCGCCGTGCTCTCCGGAGCCGGGGTCATGGCGGCCGCGCCGACCTCGGTGATCAGACGCCCGACCACGCCGATCCGGCCGGCGCCGCCGGGCGCCACACCGCCCGCCGGCTACTACGGCTACGAGGGCCCCCCGCGGCGGCGGCGACCGATCTGGCCCTGGATCCTCGCGGTCCTCCTCCTGATCGCCGCGGGCGCAGCTGCCTGGTTCGCGTATACGAAGATCCAGGACCAGCTGAACTCGAGCAAGACGGTCCCCGTGCCGAACGTCGTGCCGCTCGAGGAGTCGCTGGCCGTCCAGAAGATCCACAACGCGAACCTCGTCCCGCAGGTGATCCGGGTGAACAGCGACTCGACGAAGCAGGGACTGGTGATCGACCAGACCCCTGATCCGGGCACTCACGTCGCAAAGAACACGACCGTCACGATCCACGTCTCGAAGGGCCCGCCGCAAGTCCCGGTCCCGGACGTGGTCGGCAAGAGCCAGGCCGACGCCGTCAGCGCGCTCACCGCCGCGGGTCTGAAGGCCAACGTGCACAGCGTTCACTCGAGCAAGCCGCCGGACACCGTCACGGCTCAGGACCCGCAAGCAGGCACGAAGGTGCTCAAGGGCTCCCGCGTCCGGATCAACATCTCCAGCGGTCCGCAGCCCGTCAGCGTGCCCTACGTGGTCGGACTCTCGTTCGACCAGGCGAGCGCGCAGCTGCAGAGCGCCGGCTTCGCCGTCGCGCGCAAGAACGTCGACAGCAACCAACCGAAGGACACGGTGGTCGCCGAGCAGCCAACCGGCACGGCGGCCCCGGGGGCAACGATCACGTTGAGCGTGTCGAGGGGCCCGAAACAGTCGACGGTGCCCGACGTCACGAACCAGGACCAGCAGTCGGCGACGTCGACGCTCCAGGCCGCGGGCTTCAAGGTGAACGTCGTCAAGCAGGACGTCCAGGACCCGGGGCTCGACGGCATCGTGCTCTCCGAGAGCCCGACCGGCGGTACGAAGGCGCCGCAAGGGTCGACCGTCACGATCACCGTCGGTCAGCTCTCCCAGAGCGGCCAGAACGGCCAGTGAGCAAGCGCGTCCGCGTGGCCGTCCTACTGGGCGGCCGCTCCTCGGAGCACGAGATCTCGCTCGCCTCTGCTCGCTCGGTGCTGGACGCGCTCGACCCCGACCGATACGAGACCGTGACGGTCGAGATCGGCCGCGACGGGCGCTGGGAGCTCGGTAGCGGCTCGGGCGACGGCTCCGTCGCAGAGACGCTCCCCGTGCCGACGGCGAAGGTGCCCGCGACGCTCGGCGAGGTCGACGTCGTCTTCCCGGTTCTCCACGGCCCCTTCGGCGAGGACGGCACCGTGCAGGGCCTGCTCGAGCTCGCGGGCGTGCCGTACGTCGGGGCGGGTGTCCTCGGTTCCGCACTGGCGATGGACAAGGACGTCTTCAAGGCGGTCATGCGCGACCGCGGGATTCCCGTGACCCGAAATATCACGATTCGCCAGCGGGGAAAGCCTCAAAACCCATTCGGCTTTCCAGTTTTCGTCAAGCCGGCGCGGCTGGGCTCGTCCGTCGGGATCTCGAAGGTCGTCAGCGAGGAGCAGCTCGCGCCGGCCGTCGAGCTCGCCTTCCGGCACGACGAGAAGGTGCTCGTCGAGGAGTTCGTGACCGGGGTCGAGGTCGAGTGCGGCGTGCTCGGCAACGAAAGGCCGCTCGCCTCGCTGCCGGGCGAGATCGTCTCGCACGGCTTCGAGGGGGCCGACTGGTACGACTTCTCGGCGAAGTACGACGAGGGCGGCATGGACCTGGTGATCCCGCCGCGGCTGCCGGAGGAGACGATCGAGCGCGTGCAGGATCTGGCGGTCCGCTCGTTCGTCGGCGGCGAGTGCGAGGGGATGGCGCGGGTCGACTTCTTCGTGCGCGACGACGGCGAAGTGCTCCTGAACGAGCTGAACACGATCCCCGGCTTCACCGCGACGAGCGTCTACGCGAAGCTCTTCGAGGCCTCCGGGATTCCGTATGCGGAGCTCGTCGACCGCCTCGTCCAGCTCGCGCTGGACCGGCACGAGCGCCGCTCACGCCTGAGCTACTAGGCGGCGGGTCTCCCCCGCGTACCAGTCCAGCCCGAACGCCTCGAAACGCGCCAGCGCCTGCTCGATGAGCGCCTCGTCCTCTCGGACGAGCCCGAGCGCCCGCAGCGCGAACGGCTCGAGGTAGGTGCCCGGCTTGAGCAGGCGCACGGCCTCTTCCTCCACCCTCCGGGTGTCGCGAATCGCCGCGAGCCCATCGAGGAACCCGGTGGTCGAGCCGAGGTGGAACACCTGCGGGAACACCTGCTCGCCTGCGACCAGGCGCTCCACCTCTCCGAGGTCGCCGCGAGCCAGCGCGAGACGCACGCGGAGAGCATCGAGCGTCAGGCCGTACCCCTCGAGACTGACTTCTTCCGCCCGTTGTTGCAGCCGTCGCGCCTCCTCGTGGTCGCCTCGATAGAGCCGGGCGAGCGCGCAGAGAAAGAGCGCACGCGCATTGCGGATGCACGGAGTCGAGAGATTCGCCTGGACGCTGTCCTGCGTGCGTTGCTCGAGCGTCGAGATGAGGTCCCAGTTGCCGGCGAGCTCCTCGACTTCGAGCAGGACCGCCACCCCGTGCAGCCTGTGGTGAGGTGACAGCCGCGCGTTGCGCTCGTCGTGGATGCCCGCGAACCTCCTGGCACTATCGAAGTCGCCGCGGCCGGCCGACGGGAAGATCGATGCGAAGCACACCTCCACCCGCAGGTCGGGGTCGCGAATCTCGTCGTCGAGCTCCCACGTCTTCTCCGCCCACCGCAGCGCTTCGTCGTAGTCGATCGTTGCGAAGAACGACATCGACCGCGCTATCGACGCGACGGCACGGAGCTCCGGGCCTCCGATCCTGTCGGCCAGCCGGCTTGCCTCCGCCGACGACTCGGCGCCCTCCTTCCAGTGCCACAACGACCACGCGACCAGCGCCTTCACGCGGGCGGCGCTTTCCGGCTCCGCGAGCTCGAGCGCCTTGGCGACCCAGGCGTCCACGAGCTCCAGCGGCGGACGGCGCGCCCACATTCCGCCCCGCTCAGCCGTCTGCACCGCGAGCTCCGCGTAGGTCTCCGCAAGGATCGCGCGGTCGGAGGTCAGCTCGAGCGAGCGCTCCATCGCGGTCCAGAACGGCTCCCCGTCGTAGTTCAGCGCGTGGATCCTGCCGATCTCACGCCAGATCTCGGCGAGCACACGGTCGTCGGACTCCAGCTCGGCCGCCTGCTGCATGAGCGCCAGCGCGTCCTCCATCTCGTAGCGCGTGACCGCGAGCGCGGCCGCGCGCCGAAGCCACCCGACCGCCTTCGCGCGTAGGCGCGCTGCCTCGGGCTCGTCACCGGACCAGACGAGATCCGCGTCCTCGGGCCGGACCGCCTCGGCGTAGTGGTGGGCGAGGTGCGCGGCCAGGTCGTCGCGGTCCTCGCCAAGACGCTCCAGCCACGCAGCGAAGGCCGCGTGCAGCCGCGCCCGCCGGGCCTTCGGCAGGCTCGCGTACGCAACCTCGCGCGTAAGCCCGTGCTTGATCGCGTACTCGCGCTCGCCGGCCATCGAGGTGCCCGAGCGGCGCCGGACGAAGTCGCGCTCTTCGAGCACCCGCAGGTCGGGCTCGCCCTGGACGAGCTCGTAGACCGGGCCTGACCAGAAGACGCGCCCGATCACCGCGGCGGCCTGAAGCGCCTCCTTCTCGGTCGGCTCGAGGAGGTCGATGCGCGCCGACAGCACGGCCTGCACCGAGTCGGGGACGGTGAAGTCCGACGGCAGCTCGGCGAGGGTCCACCCGCCGTTCTCGCGCTCGAGGAGGCCGCGGTCGATCAGCGTCTCGAGGACCTCCTCGACGAAGAACGGGTTCCCCTCGGCGCGCTCGAGCACAAGGTCGCGCAGGCCCCCAGGCAGCTCGCCGATCAGCAGCTCGTCGAGCAGCTGAAGGGAATCGTCCGCGGACAGCGCCTGCAGCTCGATCACCTCGCCCGCCCGCGACCAACCCGGGCGTGCGTCCATCAGCTCATGTCGGGCGGTTGCGAGCAGGAGCAGCGGGCCGCGCACATCCTCCGCGAGCCGCTCGAGGAGATCCAGGAGCTGGTCTTCGGCCCAGTGGAGGTCCTCGATGAGCACGACGAGCGGCCGCTCGGCGCTCGCGTCTGCGAAGAACTCGGCCCAGGCGTCCTGGAAGCGGTCGCGCACCAGCAGCGGGTGAGCGCCCTCGGCCACGTCCAGTCCGAGCGCCAGCCCGAGGAGCCGCCGCTCGCCCAGACGCTCGAGCACGACCTCGGCAGAATCGCTCTCGAGCAGGCCGAGGTGCTCCCGCAGGACTTCTGCGAGCGGCCAGTAGGTGATGCCCTGGCCGTACGGAAGGCACCGGCCGGTCCGGCGGATCGGCTCGGGCGACTCGTCCGACAAACGCTCCCACAGCTCACGCACGAGCCGCGTCTTGCCGACGCCCGCGTCGCCGATGATCGTCACGAGCCGCGGCCTTTGCTCCTCGGCGGCGCCTCTGTAGGCGGCCAGCAGGCGCCGGAGCTCGTCGTCGCGCCCGACGAAGGCCCGCCGCAGCCCGCTCACGCCGCGGGAGCGCATCAGCGAGAGCGCGCGCACGAGCCGCCTGCAGGCGACGCCTTCCGCCTTGCCCTTCGCCTGGATCGTCTGCGGCCCGCCGAACTCGAATGCACCGCGGACGGCGCCGACGGTGCGCTCGCCGACGAGGATCTCGCCCGGCTCCGCGCCCTGCTCGAGCCGCGCGGCGACGTTGACCGGGTCGCCGGTGACGAACGAGCTCCCCTCCCGCGGCTCGCCGACCACGACCTCGCCGGTGTTCACGCCGATGCGGAGCTCGAGGCGGTCGTCGAGCTCTCGCGTCCGGTGATGCAGGGCGAGCGCCGCATGGAGCGCCCGCTCGGCGTGATCCTCGAGTGCCGCCGGTGCGCCGAAAACCGCCATCACGGCGTCGCCGGCGAACTTCTCCACCGTCCCGCCCGCACGCTCGATCTCGTCGGCCATCGCGTCGTAGAAGCGGCCGAGAAGGGCGCGCGTCCGCTCGGGGTCCTGCGAGCCGGCAAGCGCGGTCGAGCCGACCAGGTCTGCGAACACGACGGTCGCGAGCTTTCGCTCCAGGACCTCCATGCGCAGATTCTCGCTCAGCTCTTGGCGGTGACCTCGTTGACGTGCACCGAGGCGTTCTGGCCGAGATCGGTGATCCAGACGACGAAGTACCGAGCGCGCGCGTTGTGGATCGTGAACGACGTGCTTGCGCCGACGGTCTGCGTGCCCGATACCGGCCTGAAGGGCCCGGCCGAGGACGGCCCCGCCTGGATCTCGGCCGTGAAGCCGGGGGTGTCGGATGTGACGGTCACCTGGGAGACCTTGCGCACCGACCCCGCGTCGAGCAGGAGTCCCACGCCGGGCTTGTCGAGGCTGCTCAGGCTGCTGTTGTAGTGCTCGGTCTCCCAGAAGGTCCCCTGCTGGCCGTCGGTCGCGAGCCTCGCATCCTCGTCGTGCTCCCCGCCCGTCCCGAACGGGTCGTAGCCGCTCAGGCCGGAGAGCTGGACCGGCGCGGACCTGGTCGCGCCGCCTGTCGCCTTGTGGAGCGCCGGCCCGAACTTCGTCGGCGAACCCGTCAGCGCAAAGACCACGGCAAAGACCCCCGCAAGGACGGCGAGACCCCCGAGCAGCAGGATCAGCGGCCAGACGGTCGGACGCTCCATCGGTCCGCGCACGGGGCGGCGCCGACGCCGAGCGCCGGGCACGATCAGCGTCTGGTCGAGCGGCCCGAATGCGGCGCCGTCCCGCTCGGCGAGGCATGCACGCAGCTCGGCGGCGAAGGCTTCCATCGTCGGGAAGCGATCGTCCGGGTCCTTCGCCATCGCCCTCCTGATCGCGGCGTCGAGGCGCGGCGAGAGCTCGGGCCGCTGCTCTTGGACGCTCGGCGGTGGATCGTTGATGTGCCGCATCGCGACGGAGACGAAGTTGTCGCCGTGGAACGGCACGTCCCCGGTGAGCAGCTCGTAGAGCACCGCCCCGAGCGCGTAGATGTCACTGCTTGCGTCGACGTGTCCGCCGCGAGCCTGCTCGGGCGAGATGTAGTCGCTCGTCCCCATCACCGTCCCGGTCCGCGTCAACCCGTGGTGGACCTCGGTCGAGCGCGCGATCCCGAAGTCGGTCACCTTCGCGCGGCCGTCCTCGGTGAGGAGCACGTTCTGCGGCTTGACGTCCCGGTGGACGAGCCCGTGCGCGTGCGCGAACGAGAGCCCTTCAGCGACCTGCAGCGCGACCCTGATCGCCTCACGCTCCGGGAGCGGCGACTCGCGCTCGATCAGCGCCTTCAGGTTCTCGCCCTCGACGTACTCGAAGACGATGAACTGTCGCCCCTGCTGCTCGCCCCGGTCGATGACGGTGACGATGTTCGGGTGGGAAAGCTGCGCCGCCAAGCGCGCCTCGCGGCGAAAGCGCTCGACCTGATCGCCCTCGCCGAGGAGCTGCTCGTGCATGACCTTCAGCGCCACGTGCCGTTCGAGGAGCGAGTCGTGCGCCCGGTACACGCTGGACATTCCGCCGCTTCCGACGAGCTCCTCGAGCTCGTAGCGGTCCGCAATCAGCTCGCCGACCACCCCTGGATTGTGCCCGAGGCGAGTGGCCCTAACCGAGAGAAGCTTCGAGCGCCTGCTCCCAGACCCCGAGCGCCTCGTCGAGCTCGGAATCGGTGATGACAAGCGGGGTCAGGACGCGGATGCAGTTCGAGTAGATGCCGCTCTTGAGGAGCAGGAGGCCGCGCTCCGCGGCCGCTTCGACCACGGCGCTCGCGAGGTCGGCTGCAGGGGCTTTCGTCTCACGGTCCTCGACGAGCTCGATCGCGAGCATCGCGCCGAGGCCGCGGACGTCCCCGATCTCGTCCCAACGCTCCTGCCAGGCCAGCATCCGGGAGCGGATCGTCTCGCCGATCGCCGCCGCGCGGGCGGTCAGGTCGTCCTCCTCGAACACGTCGAGGACGGCCAGTGCTGCAGCCTGCGCGACCGGGTTGCCGACGTAGGTACCACCGATCGCGGAGTCGCCGGGCGCGTCCATGATCTCGGCCTTGCCCACGACCGCCGAGAGCGGCAGGCCCATCGCGATCGACTTCGCGATGGTCACCAGATCCGGCTCGACGCCCGAATGCTCGATCCCCCACATCCGGCCCGTGCGCCCGAAGCCGGTTTGAACCTCGTCGGCGACGAAGACGATCCCGTGCTCGTCGCAGAGGCTGCGCACCCCTCGCAGGAACTCCGGCGGGGCAACCACGAAGCCGCCCTCGCCCTGCACGGGCTCGACCACGATCGCCGCGACCGTCTCGGCGGCGACCTGCGTGACGAGGGCGCGCTCGAGGTCGGCCAGCGCCTCCTCGGCGCTCGGGCCTCGGTAGGCATTCGGAAACGGAACGCGGTACACCTCGGGAGCGAACGGCCCGAGGCCGGCCTTGTACGGGTGCGTCTTCGACGTGAGGCTGACCGCGAGCAGCGTGCGGCCGTGGAAGCCGCCCTCGAAGCCGATCACCGCGGGCCGCTTCGTGTAGGAGCGGGAGAACTTGATCGCGTTCTCGACCGCCTCGGCGCCCGCGTTGAAGAACGCGGCCTTGACGCGCGGTCCCATCGGCGCGGTTGCGCAGAGGCGCTCGGCCA
>Ga0126383_10000795_pt1 | contig 18254 bp, 38 predicted proteins | sample PanSoiMetPlot_35_FD_96882 | JGI IMG/M metagenome (GOLD analysis project Ga0126383, IMG submission 96882) | Tropical forest soil microbial communities from Panama - MetaG Plot_35 | ecosystem: Environmental > Terrestrial > Soil > Tropical forest > Bulk soil | place: Panama | collected 2016-02-17
CCCCCTGTGCGACGGAGACGACGTGAAGGCCCGAGGTGCTACCCCTACCCCGCCCTCGAGAACAGATGTTCTAGAAACCCGAAGTCTCGACTTTTCGCGCAGATTTCACGGATTTCCGAACGCCACGACACCCGCGAAACAAAACTCACGTGCTCGGCTCCTCTTTCACGAATTCCTGAACGAACGGAAATCCATAATTCAGGAACATTTCATCTTATTCCCCCCTTTCTTTCGCACAATATGGTATAAATAAGGAGTCAGAGATGACGGGCCCGACCTGAGGCCCAACACCCAACGCGAGGTCAGCCGCTTAGCTGGCCAGGAGAGTCACCAGTGCAACAGTCCGCCAACAAGCGCCAATACGGTTTCGTAGAGCTGCTCACGCCCGACGGCTATAACCCAAAGCTCAAAAAAGGTCGGGCCCGAGGCTATGCGTCCGCCGTGCTCCACCTCGCTCCGGCGAGCCTGTCCGGCTACAACGTCTGTCCGAGCGCAACGCTCGGCTGCCGAGCTGCCTGTCTGAATACGGCCGGCCATGGCGGAATCGTCAAGCGCGGCGAGACAACCAACGAAATTCAGCTCGCGCGCATTGCGCGGACGCGGCTGTTCTTTCAGGATCGCTTTGCGTTCAACGCGTTGCTGGTCAAGTCGATTGAGGCACACATTCGCCGCGCGCTCCGGCGCGGACTGACGCCAGTCGTCAGGCTCAACGGCACGTCTGATCTGCCATGGGAGCGGCTGCTGCTCAACGATGGGCGGACCGTTCTCGAGACGTTCCCGGGGATCCAATTCTATGACTACACCAAAGTCGCAAAGCGCGCCATTGCCAACGCGCGCGGCGAGCATCCGGCCAACTATGCGCTCACCTTCTCGCGCGCCGAATCGAATCAGGCGGACGTCGACGCGGTGATGGCTGCCGGCGCCAACGTGGCGGTTGTGTTCAACCTGCCGGCCGTCAACGTCGTCCCGATTGGCTACAACGGCGCGCGCGTCATCGATGGCGATGCTGACGACTTGCGCTTTTTGGATCCGCGCGGTGTCGTGGTTGGCTTGAAGGCTAAGGGTCGCGGACGGCGCGACGATAGCGGATTTGTCGTCAGGATGGCTGCCTGATGAGCACGTACGAACCGCTGCGCGAGTATGGCCGGGTGACTTGCGCCAATTGCCACAATCCACCGGACTGGCACGCCGACGACACGCGAGCCTGTCCGCCACCGGACCCGGAGGGCTGGGGCTGGGCCCACGATCCTAGCCCCTGGCGATAGTCGAAACGCGTGACAACGCGTAGCCGGCACCTGACCTAGCCGGCCTGAAGATGACAGGTCACAGGAGAGTCACAACGATGGAATTCGAACTTAGCCCCGTCCAGGCGCGCCTGGTGCGCAACGCGCGGGCCAGCGTCCAGACAACGCCGGACTGGTGGGATCACGACTGCCGATGCTGCCTGCACATCCGCGCCGGCTTCCAACGCAACTACCACGTGCGCGGCGGGGTCGAAATCATCACCCTACGCAACGAGGAGATCCACGCCGACCACACAGACAACGAGATCGCCGAATGGTTCGCGAAAGGACCGCAGTCATGACCACAACGCCAACGCCCGCCGAGGCGCTCAGTGTCGCCATCCGGGCCCTGGAGGCCTACGGGGCCATCGTCAACGGCGACAACGCCTACAAAGCTGAAATCGTCGTCCTGAAGACGCTGCGCCTGCTCGCGCGGACCTACCATCACGCCGACGACCACAACGAGATCGTCTGCACCGTCCCCGATTGCGTCGGCTGCGACACGTACACCGGCAACCTCGCATAGTCGAAACGCGCACAACGGCGCGTAACCAGGAGCTGCCCTACCTGGTCTGAAGATGACAGGGCACAGGAGAGTCACCACCATGGCACTAAGCGCCTACAACACAACGCCCCGCGGCTGGGATGAGTCCGCCACCGGCCCAACCGACAACGACAGCATTTACAGCGCCGACGTGCGCGCCGCCTTCCCGGGCGGCAAAGCCTCGGGCGTCAAGGTTCACGATCGCAAGCCGCGCGATACGCCGCCAGCTCGCGAGCCGGCTGTCAACGCCAAGCCGCTGCCGGCCAAGCTGGCGTCGAAGTTCACGGGCATCGCCTACGCCGCCGTCGAGACAACGCTGTTCGAGCGCATCGACGACGGCGTGCTGATGGGCATGGCCACGGACGGCAACGGGCGCCAGACCCTGGTCGACAACATCGACCGCAACCTCGGCATGGTCAACCGTCACCTGCAGGTGCTGGTCGCGCACCACGGCGAGGACGTCCACGACTTCGCGCCCGGCTACATGGATCACAACGACCCGCTCGGCAAGCTCGTGTGGGTGCTCCTGTGAGCACCCTGCGCTTTGAGCCGTACCGCTGCCCAACCTCGAGTGGCCGGGCCATCCGCGGCTGTGGCTCGTACAACACCACGCCGAGCTTCGAAGGTCTGGCGCCGCGCGTGCTGGTTGTCGACTGCAACGAGTGCGGCATCTGGTTTGAGCCCGACCACGAGCGCGACAACGTCGTGATCACCGGCCCGACTCACCACCCCGAGATTCACGCCAGCGGACGCTGGTAGAGGCGACAACGCCATGTCCTACACCACCACCATCACGACCGCCTACCCGGTCAGCATTCCGCCCGTCGGCAGCCGCGTCGTCGTGCTGCTCGACCCCGAAGAAACGCCCCTGGTCGTCGTGCGCATCGAGCCCGTGCTCGTGTGCGTCAAGCCTGACGGCACCGAGGTCACCGTGCCGGCCCACGCCGTCGAGGTCCTGGAGTCATGAACGACAACGACCTAGCTCCGCACCACATCCGCCGCACGTCGCAGTTCGGCGACGGCTGGATCGGCCTGTGCCACTGCGGCTACCAGACGCGCACCTGGCCATCCGAGGCCAAGGTCCTGGACGACCTGGACGACCACATCACCTACCTGACCAGCGTCGGGCTCAACGAAGTCCGACCCCGCTAGTCGAAACGCCGGCGTTGCCGGCGTCTGCAGGGACTGACCGCCCTGCACTGAAGATGACAGGTCAAGGAGAGTCACACACATGCCGAAGGCACAACGAGAACTCGTCAAGAGTGGCGAGATGAGCGTCGCCGTCGTCCGCCCCGACGCGAGCAAGCGCCCCGCCGGCGTCAGCGAATGGGGCTGGCACAGAAACGGCCTCAAGCACTGGTCGCATCTGGCCAACCCGCGCCAGCAGGTGCGCGTCAGCTACAGCCTGTACCGCGACCCGGGCCTGCTCGACCGCATGATCGATCGCGCCAAGGCCAACCGCAGCGGCACCTCTGTCCGGGGCTGGGCGCGCGTCACGGCGAGCGGCCAGATCGATGAGGGTTTCACCTCGAGCCACATCGCCGAGATCGTCAAGTACGCCGCCAACAACGCGGCGCACCGCTCGACCGAGGGCCCGGCCAGCGTCACCGTCAAGCTGCTCGAGGCGCTCGAGCCGTTCGAGCCGGTGTGCAGCCAGTGCCGCAAGGTCTTCGCCGAGCACGTCGCCTACGAGACCGAGGACTACCGTGGCGGCTACGTCAACCTGCCCGACGGGCGCCGCGAGTACGACCCGACCATCGTCAACATCCGCACGCAGTACGCCTGCCCCGGCCAGGACGTGCCCGCCCCCACGCCCCTGGCCACCGCCCACAAGCGCATCGAGGAGTCGGCCGACGTGGCTGACGTCCTGGGCGCCCTGGCCGACTTCGAGAAGGAGACCCGAGCGTGAACTCCGTCGAGGCCCTGGACGTCGCGGTGCGTGCGCTGAGCGCGCGCGTCACCGCTGACCAGCGCCTACTCGCCACGTACGCCGAGCGCCCCATGATCAAGGCTCGCGTCGAGGAATACAACGCAGCCCTGGAGACCCTGGTCGCGCTGCGCCAGGTCATCATCGACAACGACGCTCGCCTGGCCGAGCTGGCCGAGGAGGCGCGCTCGTGATCGACTACGACGAGTACGTGGCGGCGGGCTTCACTGAGGCCCAGGCGCGCCTGCTGACCGCGCGCGATCGCCGCCAGGAGGAGCGCACCATGCAACTCTTCGGGCTGCTGCAGGACGCCGTCAACAAGGGCTTTGTCAACCTGACGGCGCAGATGGAGGCCGGCTTTGCCAACCTCAACCGCCGACTGACCGAACAGGGCCATGCCATCGCCGACATCCACCGCACCCTGGTCGACCACGGCGAGCGCCTGGACCGCATCGAGGAGCACCTCAAGCGCCCAGGTTCCAACGGAGGCAGCCAGCCATGACCATGAGCACCACCACAACGCCGGCCCTGCGGACACCCGCGGGGCTTCGCGCATGGCGCCTCGAGCGCGGCCTGACGCAGACCGACCTGGCCGGCCTGCTCGAGGTGCGCCACCAGACCGTGTGGCGCTGGGAGCACGCCGAGGTACCCATCTCGCGCGTCGTCGAGCTGGCGCTCGAGCGGCTGGACCAGACGCTTTAGTACAACGCTACACACACAAATAAGGGGAGTCACCACACATGGCCATCATCGGCGTCCTGATCCGCAACTCCACGGCGAAACAGGTCGGCAACTATCGCTCAGAAGCCCAGTACGACCTCGGCCCGCGCATCGAGCAGCGCGGTCACCAGGTGCGTTACTACGACGAGCAGGGCACCTCGGGCTCAGACCTGAGCAAACGCAAGACCGCGATGCAGATGCTCGACGACCTGAAGGCCGGCGCCATCGGAGGCATCGCCGCGTACGACTTCAAGCGGCTGACCCGCGACGAGTTCGGCATCGACGGCGGCACAATCGCTCGGCGCGTCGTCGAAGCGCATGGCCAGTTTCACACGTGGGACCGTGAGTACAACCTGCGCCTCGACGACGACCTGATGCAATTCCAGTTCCAGTGCTTCATCGCCGGCCTGGATTGGCGCAACATCCGCAACACGCTGTGGGGCGGCACTTTCAAAAAGCTCGAACGGGAGCCGCACTTCATGAAGACGCCGCTGGGCTACATGAACGTCGCCGACGAGCGCGGCAAGAAGCACGTCAAAAAGAACCCCGAGCACCAGCACATCATCGACGCCCTGGCTGCTGCCTTCGACGAGTGCGACTCGCTCGGCGAGATTGTCCGCCGGCTCAACACCCAGGGGCCCGAGCGCCCGGAGTTCCATGGCCGCGGAGGCACCAGTTCCCGCTGGGCCGTGCACGGGCTGCGTTACATCCTGCGCAACACCATCTACACCGGCACGTTCCGCTTCGGCGTCCACACCAAGCAACGCTCGACGGTGTGGGACAGGTTCGCTCTGGACGCCAACGACCAGCCCAAGGACTTCGAGCAGCACCACCCTGAGCTAGCCTACTGGGACGCCGCGCGTGTACGTCGCTGGCGCCGCAAGTTCGACAGGCCGGCGCTGGCCAGGACCATGAAGAATGGTCACCACCAGGCGCTGCCAGGCGTGCTCGAGTGCAACGCCTGCGGTTCGCGCATGATCGGCCACGGGCCCGGCGTCTACGCCTGCTCGGCCATCGGCGCCGGCATCGGCCGCGGAGGCGTGCGCTGCCTACACCCACAGAAGCTCCAGGAGTTCGTCGCCCTCGGCCTGCTGCGCGAGGAGTTGCCCCGGGTCCTGGCTGACGCCCAGGGTCTCGCTGAGCGCACGCGTGCCGACCTTCTGCAGCGCGCTCCGTCGGCCGCCAAGCAACGCCTCGCCTTCCTCGAGGAGCGCGTGGACTTCATCACCCGGAAGATGCTCGAGAGCGAGGTCCTGCAACAGGCCACGCCGCTGCTGGCTCGCATCACCCAGGCTCAGCTCGAGATCGCCACGCTGCGGGACCAGGTCGCTGAGGAAGACGACGCTCGCCTGAGCGACGAGCAGCTCGCCTCGATGTGCGACATGCTGCTGAGCAACCCGGTCCAGACGTTCGACGCGATGCCGCCAGAGCGCCAGGGTCGCGTCTTCAGCCTGCTGTTCGCCAACGTTCGCATCGAAGCCACCGGCTACGCTGGCGGCCGGCACTGGCGGCTTCAGTCGTACACCGCTCGCCTGATCGACGAGGCCCGGGTCAGCGAGCATGCGCCCTGGGCACACCGGCCACACCCGAAGACCAGATTCCCCGAGGGCACCGAGCCCCCGGTCCTGATCTTCGAGTACACCTCTGGGGTTGGAACGGAGGTAATCGACACATTTGGACCCGAATATGACCGTTACCTCGGTTCATTACGTGAACTCGCGGGAGCCTTCGGCGCAGCCTGAGGCTCATCCCGCTTGAGTTGCTCACGCACGGTATCAGCAAACAGTCGTGCCAGCTCGTCGAGGAGATCCTCCCGCGGCGCCGGCGTTGGTGTCGGTGGTTTACGTCGGCTATTCACGCCTCGTACTCCATAGAGCGCTGCGCCCCGAAGGGGAAAGCGCAGCGCGGAAAAATGAAATTACCGCTTCCCGGAAAGGGGTCCAGGGGGAAACCAGAACTTAGTTCGTGCAAGTCTCTACTTAAGCGTGCACGAAGCACGAAGTTGGAACCTCGTGCAAGAGTTCGTGCAACCTCGTGCGTCCGAACTTTGCACGAAGTCACTCGGAAACTCCCCACATGGCGACAGCCCCCTGGCCGCCGCCATCGATACGCTGAAAGATCTGCCCTTGTCCCCGCCTGAGAGCGCTCTGGACGGTGTTTGTCTCGAGGTCCAGTTCCTCGCAGATAGCATGGATTGGCTGCGCGCCAGCCTCGAGCAGGAACCTGCGAATGCGTGGGGACGCCGAGGTCCTCGCCGCCAGGTCGGGTACCTGGTTCAGGTCCTCGGGCACGAAGCTGATCGGGCCAGTCGGGCCGTCGAAGCACACGCCCAGACCGAACGGAGGCGTGTGCACATCGTCGTTGGCCTTCCAGTGATAGATGCCCAGGCTGATGTGGTTGGGCTGAACATCCTCCTGGGCACGTCGGACCTCGAAGGCCGAGCGCACGCCAGCTCGAAAAAACGCCGAGCCGAATGGATCGACGCGCCCGCGCTCTGCTCGAGCCGATTCCTTCGAGACGTGCGCCACGACCAGGCGCGTGGCCGGCGCGAGTTGCCGCAGGTCGATGATCGCCTGGCGCGCAACGTCGTCGTCGACGAGCTTGCCGCGGACGGCGAAGCCGATGGAGTCGATGATGACCAGGCCGATGTTGTCGCGGATGATCTGCTCGCGCAGCGCCGGCAACTCGTCCTCGAGCATGCGTAGAGGCGGCACGTCGCGACGCCAGAGCATGCCGCGGTAGGCGATGCGGGGGGCTTTCATCGGTTCAGGCAGACCCGCGGCCAGGCGCTGCAGGCGCATGTACACCGTGCGCTGATTAGTCTCCCAGTCGCAGATCAGGACGTTGGCCTGCTTGATCGGCTGCCGGCTCCAGGGCAGGCAGACGCCGGCCTGGACGCACAGCGCAATCTGCTGCGACATCAGCGACTTGGCACTCTCGGAGTCGCCGTAGCCGATGATCGTCTCACCCATCGGCATCATCGGCGCGGTGTACTCGAGTGGACTGAGGTCCATCGGTTCGTCCATGTACACCGTCGGCGACGGCGCCATGTGCTGCTCGACGACCGTGGCGCAGGCGCTGGTGACCAGGCCGAACGCCGTGGCCCTCAGCTCCGGGATCCGCTCGGCCAGGGCTTTGGCCAGGGCTTGCTGGCCAGTCGCCGACAGCAGATTCAGGCGCTGCGGTCCCAGGATGCGGCCTTTGATCGAAGGCCTGTTGCTCTCGATGGTGACCATGCAGGTCACGTCGTCGCCCTTGTCGCGGACACGGTCGAATTGCATCGCCAGCTCGAGATCGCGCCAGACCATGTCCCACGTGTTGCCGTAGCGCTTGACGATGGGTGCCTGGCTCATGACGCCCTGTCCTCAAGAAGAGCGCGCAGGCGGCGGATAGGCAGCGTCTCGTCGATCTCGATGGCGACCTGCTCGGGGGCAGGGTCGGCTTCGGGTTGCTTAACGATTCGCTGCTCGAGAAGTCCGGCCAGCCGGTTGGCTGACCAGGACATCCCGCAGGCCGTACAGTGTGCGAGATCGACTGGCACCGCGACCTTGAGGCTGTCGGCACCACACTCCAGGCAGTTGAAAAGGGGAGTTTCGCCATAGCGGTCAAGCGGCAGGCCCAGCTTCTCCCAGGTTTGGGCCTGTTCCGTCGTACAAAAGCGCGGTGTCGTCGGACTCATCGGCGGGGGCCTTTCCCGGCAGTGGCGGGGCCAGGCTCCCAACTGGGCCCCAGGTCGGATCACAATCGATGCCTTCGGGCTCCGTCTCGTTCACGGGCCCGTACTTTCGGTTCAACTCCTCGAGTCGGTACTGGACAATCAGCCGGCGCTGCCGCGTCTTCTCGCTCATCCGGGGACTTCCGTCCTGAGCCAATTGCGGCCCAGCGCCTCGCGGATGAGCTTCTCGCGCGCATCACACCAGGCGATGCGGCAGATCTCGCACTCGTGCAGCACCGCGGCGCGCAACCGACGGTTCTCACGCCGCGCCTGGCCGAGCTGCTGACGCAGCATGTCGCGCTCGCCGCGCAGGCCCATGATGCTGTCCCTCACGCCGTGGCCTCGCGCACCAGCGCATTCACCACGCTCGGCTCGCTCCCGTCCAGCGAGTCGTCGTCGATGTAGCGGAGCTGCATCTCGATCACCCGAAACGCCCGCGCCAGGTCGGGCGGCATGGGCCTGGTCTTGTTGGGTGCCTCCAGGCTGGCCAGCGCCGCTCGCTTCAGCGCCAGGACCTCGGTCCGCGACAGGATCAACCAGGGCCGCTGGTCACGCCCGCCAGGCATCTCACGCCACCCGCCGCAAGCGATGTGGATGGCAGAAGTAGCCGGCCACAAACGCCTCGAGCTGGTCGCGGTGCGCGCCGCGGCGGTTGGTTCGCTCCTCGCGGAACTGCAGGTACATGCGCCGCACCCGCGTCGGCAGCGCCAGGAACTCCTCCCGGAGCTCCGGGGACATGCCGTACAAGGGATCGTCTTTTACTTTCATGGGCGGCTCCGACGCACGTGGCGTTGTTCGCCACGGCGGAACACCAGGTACGAACTGCCGTTGTTGTAGGCGCTGAGCTGCTCCTCCCAGCGCGGGTCGACCAGGGCGTGGGGACGGACCTGGTGGACGACCTCGTAGGGCCGCTGGCCCATGGCATCGCGCACCCAGTCGCTTTCGAGCTGGAGCTGCTCGTCATGGATGTGGTCGGTCACCTTCACCACAATCCCGAGCTTGCACAGGCGCCAGGCCTCGTTGACGCCATCGGTGATGACCCGCTCGAGGTGCTGGTGGGCATACGTGCCGAAGCGTTCGGCCATAACGCCGTGCGCATCCGCCAGATGCGGCGGATCGAACAGCACCACGCTGAAACTGCGCGGGTTGTAGGGCAGGCTCCTGAAGTCCGCGGCGCCGTTGGGCGCGCGCTCGGCGAGCAGGTCGTGGGCCAGGACCTTGACCGCAGCGCTGCCATCCCAGAAGTTGCCGGCCCCGTAGGTCATGTCGAGCGCGGTCTCCGCGTCCGGGAAGCACACGCCCAGGATCAGTGACACGATCGTGGCCGTCGGCAGGTCCTGGCAGAAGCGCAGCAAGGGTGCCTGCGCCATCGGTCTCGAGCCAGGCTCAGGCAGCGGCCTGGGCAGCTTGCGCTCGACGACCTCGGCGACCCGCGCCGCGGTGACCGGCCGTCCGTCAGCCTTCACCTCGCGCCAGGCCTCGGGGATCAGGTCGGGATCGACCCGCAGCAGTGGCGCCAGCTCGCGCGCCTGGCCCTCGTGGAGCGGCGGCGCGTCAACAATTGTTGACGCCACCTGGGCCGCGTCCATGAGTTGGTACGCCCGCTGGCGCGAGAATCCCCACCGCTCCTGGCAGTACTCACCGAAGGTGTCGTAGCCGCGGAGGCGATACCCGTGTGCGTCGCGGATGGCGAGCAGGGCGATCCCGACATCGATGAAGGTGCTTAGCCCCGCCTCGATGGTGGCCTCGGCCTCAGCGAAACCCTCGGGGCTCATCCCGACAACCGCCAGCTCAGTCATACCCCGGCCACCTGTTTGGCCAGGATCTGGTCGGTGAGTTGCTGGTTGTAGGCCTCGACCTGCTCGAGCGGCGTGTTGTTGCGCAGCGTGCGGACCTTGATGCCGAGGGCCTCGGCGTCCACGCTCAGGCGGGCATTGTCAGTCCAGGCGTCGGAGGGCGGCGACGACTCTGCTGCGGCGTCGACGCCACCGTCCTCCTCGGCCTGCTCGAGCAGGGCCCGCCCGCTCGGGTCCACGTCGTCCTGGCCACCAAAGATCTCGCCGTAGCGCGTGGCGCCGGTGTCGGCCACGGTGACGGCCTCCGAGACGGTTATCGCGTCGGCCGTCGGCGAGTAGTCCAGGCCGCTGAGCTGCGACGGAAACGCCTTGCGCAGCGCTTGCGCCTCGGCGTCCTTGGCCAGCATGTGCCGCGGCATCTTGCGGTACATGAAGCCTTCCTTTTCGTTGGTCGGGTAGAACTCGGTCCAGAAGGCCACGCCGACGAAGCTGACGACGTGGCCATCGACGAGCTTGCGCACGGTCACACTCGCCGATTCGGGCACGCTCAGCGGCGGCTGGTCGCCACTCCGCTCGATCTCGAGCGTGCCGCGAAACACCGCGGCCTCGGAGCCGGCGTACACCTTCGAGCGGTCGGCGATGGCCCGAAAGCCGTCGATGCCGACCTGGTGGGCAGACTTGTCGCCGCGCTTGATCCAGTGGATCTGGTTGAGCAGCGAGTCGAGACCCAGCTCTTTTTCGACCAGCATGAACAGCAGCACGTCGCGCATCGGCACGCCGCGGGGGTGCTGATTCAGCGAGGCAGCCATCTTCTGGCGGACCAGGGCGATGCGCACCAGGTCGTGGCCGGTCTTCTCGCGAATCTGGGCGATCAGGCGACGGTCCTCGTCGCTGGTCCTGGCCAGGGCCTTGCTTTCAGACATCCAGTACCTCCTGGACCTTGCGCAGCATCGCCTCGCGACGGCGCCGCACGGTGGCCGGCGAGGGCAGGTTGAAGGCGTGCTGCGCGCACTGGTCGCACGCAAACAGGGTCACGCCGTCGACATGCACCCACTCGCTGGCCAGGCGCGGGTTGCCGCTGCAGTCGCGGCAGTCGTAGCCGCAAAACGGTCGGTAGGTCGGCTTCACTGGCGCACGCTCCAGATGATGTAGATGACCACCGCCAGCAGCAGCGTCAGGCTCACCGCGACCGTCAGACCCATGTGGAAACGTCGTCGTTCGAATTCGTCGTCCATGTAGATGCCACGCCTCAACACAACCTGAGCTGGAGTGGGACCCATTGCGATGTGAAGAACCTTTCGCCCTGGGCGGCGATGCGCGCCGCCGCCGCCCACTCGCTCGACCGGTTGCCGATCACCACGCCCCACGCTCGTGCCGTTCCTGGTAACCACTGGAGGTACCCCCTGGCGCCGCTTGAACGATTCACGGCGCCGCCGTAATGACCGCTTTCATAGCCTTCGATGCAGTACAGGCGCCGCCCCAGGGGGCCGCAGATGGGCATGCCGCAGTCCGCCACGACCGCCGCGGGCGCCTCGTCCTGGGGCGCCGCCTCGGCGACCTCGGGCTCCGCGGGCGGGCCGCTGCAGTCGACGAAGCCGGCGCAGGCGACCTGGCCGAGCAGCGCCAGGCCGACGAGGGCCGCCATCAGCGCGGCGCCTCGTCGCCGTCGTCGTCGGCGTAATCGGGTGGGTCCCAGGGCGCCCCTGCCACCGCGCCGGTCATGGCTGGGCGCGGAGCAGCAACTGCCCGCCGCACAGCAGCCGATGGCGAACGCGCCAGCTCGGCGTGCACCAGGCGCCGACAGTCCTCGGCAAGCGCCGCAGCCAGGCCCTCGGCGTCTTCGTTGCCCTCATAGGTGTCTTCGATGACGATCTCGACGGTTTCGCTGCCGTAGTGGTCGTCGGACACCTGGCGCTTGAAACTGGCGCGCACCAGGGGACTCATGACTGACCTGGCCGAGTCTGCTCGCTTGCTGCGGGCGCTTCAAACGCGTGAACCTCGCCCCGACTAGCTCCGTCTCGCTCTACCTCGTCCCGCCTGGCTCCGTCTCGCCCCGGTTGCGCGAAAGTCATGGCTGAAAAATTGGTGGCGGTGCCGGCATGCCTAACCAGGCACGTCGTCGCGTGCAGCACGCGCGTCGGGTTGCCCCCGACGTCGACGTTGAACCAGGCGACCTTGCCGCTGCCGGTCCTCGAGCGGTACACGCTGGCCTGGCAGTCCTTGCACGACCTGACTGTGGTGAACACGCCGCGGGCGGCGTCGCGGACGGTGGTCACGGCTGGACTCGGCGGCTCGCCAGCTCGGCGGCGACCTGGTCGAAGGTGCGGAAGTATTCGGCGACCGCCTCGTCGCACACGCCGCGCAGCGGCGAGCCTTCATAACACTTCACCGAAATGTCGGTGCCACGGGTGCTGGTCTTGATCTCGCAGCTCGAGCGCTGCCGCTCGGGCTCGCCTGTTAGCTCGCGGGGCGGCGCGGTTTGCGCGGTGGCCATGGCTTCGCCTCCGAAGGGGGATTGCCATCACCACTGCAAGACGGGAGAGCATCAATCCAGGGTTCGACGTCCACCAATCGGAAGCGGTATGCGCGGCCAACTCGCCGGTGGGGCATGCCCTGCTTGACGTAGTTGCGGATCGTGCGGTCGGACAGCGACAGGTATTTCGCTAGCGCCTGCGCGGTCAGCCAGTAGTAACGCGGGTCGGTGAGCGTCGCCTGCATGTCCTCGGGGTCCGAAGTGGGATGACCCAGAGGAGTTTGGTCACCTTCCTCGCCAGAGTCATTAGCACTCGTTTCCTCAGTTTTCCGCGCATTGGTGTCCGGTTCCGCTCGTTTCCGCTCAACGAATTCTGGATTTGTGACACTGCTGCCGGCGTCTTGGTTCAGCCGCCTGGCCCGCTTCAGGTCCTCGCGAATCTGGTGTGAGCGGCTGCGCACCTCATCGCTGCGCTGAATCAACTTCGCGATATTTGAGGACGTCGAATCTCCATGCGGCATGCTGCGCGCACCCCCTCCTGCGGAAGGAGCGCGCCCGCTCAGCCCTCGGGCTCGCCCTTCGCCAAGCTCACGATTGGGTTAACGGCTGGTAAACAGCTCAGATCCCGGGAGGCTACACCCGCGTGCGAATTACTGCTAGGCTATTTCACTGGCAGGAGAAGGAGGCATCACGGTGACGCAGGTCACACTCGAGCGAAGTTCGGAGGCAGAGGCCATCTATGCTGAACGGGTGGTACTGCGGGGACGGAAACCGACCAAAGCCCTCTACGGATTCCTCCGTAGTTATGTGGACCAGGAACTGGAGGGTTCGATCTCTGGTCTGGCCAATCTGCTCGGCCTCAGTTACAGCGTGGTGGCGCGCTGGCTCGAGCCGGACGAGTCCAAGCGCACGATGCCCAGCCCCGAGGCATGCGTGCTCATCGCCAGCAAGGTCGACGAGAATCCGATCTCGATCTTCCGCATGGCCGGCTATCTGCCGGAGCGGACGGTGATGCCTGGGCGGCCCGACTGGGATGACGATCTGCGAGATCTCTTCCGTCGCGGCAAACGGGTCGCCAGACGAGCTGACACAAAGGAGCTTTGGGCGCTGATCAGGGTCAACATCCAGCGCGACATGGAGCGCTGGGGCCAGCTCATCGAGGACTACCAACAGATCCTCGAGCGCCACGAGGAAACCGCATCGGACGGGCCAGCCTGAGGACATGCCGAGGACACCCAGCCTACCGACACCTGCATGTCTGCACATGCAGGTATATCCATCCGCAATATATTCACCAGCGTGAGCATTGGCTAAGCGTGTGGCTGAGCACACAAAAACCCCCACAGCCGTGAGACAGTGGGGGCGTGGGACGACATCGCGAGGAGAGTCACCTGCGTCGCGACGACGTCGCGTACACCATAGCAGCCGCGAGGACGGGAGTGTGGACCTTGGCCCGCAGGGACCTGGCTCAGCTCAGTGGCTGCCCACCCAGGGAGGAATGCCAGCGCTATGGCGGGACCACAATCGGGCACCCGTTGGGTCGCCCAAAGCGGTGTCCACGCGGGCACCGAAGTCGAGATCGTCAGACCCACAGACGGCGACCGCCTCATCGTCAAACCCATCGGCAAGGCTGGCGCATCATGGAGCAAACGCAAGTCCGACCGAGAGCACGTATGGACGCTGGGGCGCGACGTGTTCGAGAGGAACTACGCACCAAGGGGCACGCTGGCAGTCAGCACGGGCGATCCCCAGACAAGCTTTCGGCGTCCGAAGGGGGGCCCTAAACCCATGCCCGAGCTAGCCCAGGACACACGCCAGGCACCACGCAATGGGCACCACGTCCAGGCCGACATGCCCGCGGGGATCAACGTCAGCCTCGAGACCATCACGCCCGAGCTGGCCGCACAGTGGCTCGAGCGCGGCGGTATCAACCGCCATCTGAGTAGCGCGCGCGTATCCAAGCTGGCTGCCGCAATACGCCGCGGGGAGTGGCAGATCACCGGCGATGCAATCGCCCTGGACGCCGATGGCAAGGTCAGAAATGGCCAGCACCGCTTGCGCGCGTGCGTCGAGTCAGGCACCCCGATCATGGGCCTGGTCATACGCAATGTAGCCGAACAGGCGTTCGACGTCATGGACACCGGGCGGTCACGCACCGTGAGCGACGTATTCAGCATCCGCGGCTACAAAAACATCTACGGGCTGCAGGCCGCGGTCCGCAATCTGATGCTGCTCGAGTACACCGGGCGCATCATTGAAAGCACGCGCGAAAGTCGCGAGCTGGTGACCACCGTCAGCGCCCTGGCCTACCTCGAGACGCACCCCGAGATTGTCGAGGGAACCCAGCTCGGCGACACCGTGCGCCTGGTGATGGCCGGCGGTCACGGCCTGTGGGGCGCCATGTTGACGCTGTTTTTGCGCGTCAATCGTGAAGCCACGTATGAGTTTCAGGACCGGCTGGTGAACGGTGAAGCGCTGATGCGCGGCGACCCGATTCTGGTGCTGCGCAACCACCAGCTCGCCGAAATGCGCCAGTTCATCACTCGCGACGCCGCCCAGAAGGAGATCCTGGGCGGGACGATCATCCGCGCCTGGAACCTGTGGCGCGCCGGCGAGAGGGTCGAGAGCTGGGCCAAGCTCGCCTGGCGACCAGGCCGCGAGCCATTCCCATCTGCCACATGAACATCGTCGGCAGCGTGCCCCGCGACAAGGTTCCGGCCAACACGCCGCTCAGGCCAACCAGGGGCGTGTGGCCGTCGCTGGCGCTGCGTGCGTTGCGCGATTACAAGCAGGGGCGAGTGACGATCGTGGCTGTGAGTAGCGAGGACGAGCTGAAGAGCGTCCGCAAGGGAGTCTTCGAAGCGCTGCGCCAGAAGGAGCACGAGCACGGCATGCAACTGACGCCGGTCATCAACGAGACATCCCACGGCGAACTGCGGCTGTACCTGAAGCTCGAGCCGAAGAACGGACTGGTGCGGTGAAGGTCGTCGGCAATGTCACTCCCGAGGAGGTTCCCGTCGAAGCGCGCACGGCGCGCTCGAAGCTCAGGGGCAGCATCTGGCAGGACCTGGTCGAGCAAGTCATCGAGAGCCACGAGAACGGGCAGGTCACCGTCGTCGTATTCGCCGACGAGGCCGAGTACAAGAAGATGCGCAATAGCACCGCGGCGCTGTTCCGCGAGCGGGCCTACACGCTGTATGCGCGCATGCTGAAGGATCCTGACGGCCTGCGCGTGTTCATGGAGCTGCGCGTGCGCGAGCCGCGAGCGAACGGGCGCGTCCGCCGCCAGCGCTACCCGAAGCCGACGCGCGACTGATGCACCTCGGCATCGTTGGCCACGAGGCCAAAAAGTTCACGCCCGAAACCCAGCGCTGCGCGCGGCGCATCATCCGCAGCGCCATTACCAACTTCCAGGCCGACCTGGTCGTCAGCGGCCACTCGCCGCTGGGCGGCATCGACTGGTGGGCCATCGAGGAAGCCCAGGGCATGGGTGTCGAGACCCGGGAACACCCGCCCGGGGTGTTGCAGTGGCACGGCGTGGCCGGCGTGGACGGCTTCATGGAGCGCAACCTGAAGATCGCCGCGGACAGCGCGCTGGTGCTATGCATCGTCGTCCAGGAGCTGCCGCCAGACTATCGCGGCATGGAGTTCGCCGACGGCTGCTACCACTGCAAGACGCCCCCCGCGGATCACATCAAAAGCGGCGGCTGCTGGACGGTCAAAGCAGCCCGCCGCCTTGGCAAACCGACGGTGACGGCCGTCGTCGATTCATCCGGAGGCTTTTCGTGTCGCAACAGCAATATGAATTCAAGGCCAGCGCCACTTTCCCGTCCCGCATGGACTCAGGCGTCATTCAGGACGTGATCAGCGCCCTGGGCCTGGCGCTCAAGGCATACGGCGGCGAGCAGGTCATCGTGGAAGCCGACGAAATCCACTATGCCGAGATCGACTGATGGAATTCGGCGTGGTTGCTTCCTACGCACCGATCGACGAGGCTCGCCAGGTCACGTGCTGGGCCAGGCAGTGCTCGGCGGCGGCGTGCTGGCTGGTCAAACTGTCGAACCCAATCCTGGGCACGCCGTTCCTGACGCTCTGCGACCGGCACCTGTATGAGTTCGACACCGAGACCAAGCGGTTCGTGTAGCCATGACCATTTTGCTGGCACACTGCTACCGCATGCCCTGGCTCAGCGACTGGGCGTGCACGTGCATGGGCATCACCGCTATCGCCGTGGCCGTCGTGGGCACCGCCTGGCTGACCTGGTGGGCCGGACGCGGATAGGAGTGAGATGCCCCTCAAGAACGGCATCGCGCTCCAAGGCATTCGTCTCACCAGCAAGCTGTTCGGCGACACGCCGTTCCTCGAGCGAGTGCCATCCACCTGGCTCGAGGGCGAGGACTGGAATGCCATCAACAGGCGCATGCTCGAGCCGCACCTGTACTGTCCGTTCACGGTTAATGGCTACTGGGGGCCAGCCAGCGACAGGGTGGTGCTGCGCTACATGCCGTGCATCGATCCCGGGTTGCTGCCAGGCCAACCATGCCCAGCCCACGCAGCTCTCCTGGCGCCGATCCCCCCGCCACGATTGGACGTGGCGGTCCTGCCTGTACGCGAGAAGGCACGCTGCCGTGACTGCGGCGACATCCTGCCGTCCCACGAGCGCCGCCGCTGCAGCCGCTGCTACAAGGTCTGGCGGGCGGGTGAGGAGGCGCGCCTCCTCGAGCAGAGCCGCAAGGTGTGGGCCGCGGCGGTCTATCGCTGCCTGGCATGCCACACGCAAATCGACTTGCCGCAGCATGGCCCACAGCTCTGCCCGGCCTGCGCAGAGAAGCGCTACGTCGAGCAGCCCGAAGACCCGAGCTGGGGCTTCTTGACCAGGGACAACCTCGGCTGGCCGACATCCACCACGCATCGCAACAACCGCGGGGAGTGGGTCATTGGCGGGCGAGTAGTCCGCCACAAGCCGCGCGATGAGTCTCGCTGGGACACTTTCGGCGACACGCCCGAGGAGGACGACTGATGGTCGATCTGACGATTTGGTAGAGAGAAGTGCCGCTACAAGGCTCAAACATGACTGACACACACCCCACACAATCCATTGATTCGGACGGATGCCTCACCTGCAGTTGCGGGACCGTGGTAACTGACCCGTCGGTCGCCATTCGCGTGCTGAAAGCTGACAACGAGCGACTGCAAGCGACAGCGGATCGTCGGCTGGAGGAGATCGGACGGCTTGCGGGCAAGGTCCAGCAACTCGAAGATTCGATGCGTGGGCGAAGCACGGGGTTTGAAGAACGGCTGCGCCGAGAGGCTGAAGAGATGGTGCTCAAGGCTCCCTGGAACAAGATGCCAACCGACCCCAACCGGCAGACGTGCGGAGCCGATGACGGCTCAACCGTGTGTGTCCTGCCAGTCGGTCACCCCATCGGCCACAAGTCGAAAAGTGGGCGCGTCTGGCTTTGACCGACATGAGAACTAGTATGCCCACCAAAGCGCTGGTCGACCCGGAGACTGGCCAAGTTTGGCCGTATGTGGCCGAGTGGCGACAGGAGAACTCCGACGGAGTCATGGCCTGCACCAGCTACGAAGTCATCGGTGGGCCGAAGCGTTACGCCCGCCGATGGGACGACCTACCTGACCGCATCGAATGGGGCTGGGTACTACACCCAACTTCAATGCGGGTCTGGCTTGGCCGATGCGGGTGCCCGGAGCCGAGGCTGTGGTAGGTACAACCCCTTTCTGGTCCCCCGGCCCCGGACGCGTCAGATGATCCTCTGGAAGATTTCGTAGATGAAC
>Ga0126383_10000796_pt1 | contig 18245 bp, 17 predicted proteins | sample PanSoiMetPlot_35_FD_96882 | JGI IMG/M metagenome (GOLD analysis project Ga0126383, IMG submission 96882) | Tropical forest soil microbial communities from Panama - MetaG Plot_35 | ecosystem: Environmental > Terrestrial > Soil > Tropical forest > Bulk soil | place: Panama | collected 2016-02-17
ATGCCCGCAGTCACGCTGGCGGCGCTGGCCTGCGGAGTCGCCCTGCTGCTCTCGGCGCGAGGCGCAGAGACGGCTCCGCTCATCCGCACCTCACGCTCGCTCGGAGTGGCGCTCGCGGCCCTTCTCGGCGTCGTCGCGATCGTCGGCTACGTCGGCAACCAGAGCGCCGCGTCCGCCTCGGACGCATTGGATGCGGAGCACCTCAGCGCGGTTACGAGCGATGCGGAGCGGGCGCGCCGCTGGGAACCGTGGTCCGCCGAGCCTTGGCGCCTCCTCGGCGAGGCCCAGCTTCAGGCGGGCGAGGTCGAGCGGGCGCAAGCGAGCTTCTTGCGCGGCCTCCGAAAGGACGACCGGGACTGGGAGCTGTGGCTCGACCTTGCCCTCGCGAGCCGCGGTTCGGAACGGCAGCACGCGATCGGTCGCGTGGCGGAGCTCAACCCGCTCAGCAGCGAGCTGCGTGACCTCCGCGGCTCTCGTTAAGGCATCCGGAGCACAGTGCAAGGTTGGTGGATCTCGGGTATCTGCTTGCCGAAGGCCCCGTGAGATCTCTACCCCTAGGGGGGTTGCGTATGAAGAGTTGGAAGACGCCAGGGCGTGCCCGCCTGATCGTTGCTGCAGCGGCGGTCGGCGTGTTCGCGTCCCTCGCCGGCGTCGGCTATGCGGCTGGGCTCGTGCATTTCGCCCATTCGTCGGCTAACGACGCCCAGTACCCGCCGTCGAAGGTGACCATCTGTCACCACACCCATTCGCGCAAGAACCCGTTCGTGACGATCACCGTCTCCGTCCATGCGCTGCCGGCGCATCTCGGGCACGGCGACACGGTCGGGGCCTGCGCGCAAGGTGCGACCGGCCCATCCGGAGCACACGGCGTGCTGCCGACCAAGGCGGTCGTGGCCGCGCACGTCAGCCACGGTCACCACGGCAACAAGAGCCATGGCAACTCGGCCAAGGGCACGGCCGGCACTAGTGGCCACGAAAGCCACGGCCACGCCCAGGGACACGTCAACGGCAAGAGCCACGGCCAGGGCCATGGACAGAGCCACGGCCAGGCGAACGGCCACAGCCAGACCAAGAGCCACGGCAAGGCCAAGGGCCACACCCAGACCAAGAGTCACGGTCACGGTCAGGGGCACGGCCAGGGCCAGAACCACGGCCACGGTCATGGTCAGGGCCAGGGACACGGCCCGGGCCACGGACCAGGCGGCGGCAGCGGAAACTCCGGCGGCGGCAACGGCAACGGCCACAAGCACTAGCCCCGCCGCTTAACGCGTTGGAACGAGAGAGCCCCGGACACGGGGCTCTCTCGTTAAGGTCGCCGGGATGCCCACGGCCGCCACCTACGCCCGCGTCGCCGGAATGCCGCTCGAGATCGACGGCTACGAGCTCGAGCGCCTCGAGAAACCGGTGACCCGCGGCTTCACCCGCTTGACGACCCTCGTGCATCTCCGAGGCGGCGGCGAGGAAGGGCTCGGCGAAGACGTCACCTGGTACGCGGAGCACCACGACCGCGAGCAGGCCGCAGGCGCCGCCCTCACGCTCGGCGGCTCGTGGACGCTCGAGTCGTTCTCCGCCGCGCTCGAGCTGCCCGACCCGCATCGGCGCTGGGCCTACGAGAGCGCCGCCCTCGACCTCGCGCTGCGCCAGGCCGGCCAGACGCTCGCCGAGGCGGTCGGGCGCGAGCCGCGGCCGGTCGCGTTCGTCGTCTCGCCTGGCCTCGGCGACCCGCCGACCGCCCGAACCGTGCAGCGGTGGCTCGAGATCGACCCGGGGCTTCGCTTCAAGCTCGATCCGGGCTCGGCCTGGACCGATGACCTGATCGCGGAGCTCGCGGCGACACACGCGGTCGTCACGGCCGACTACAAGGGCTTTTACACCGACCAGGACCCGCCGCCGGACGCGAGCCTCTACCGCCGCGTCGCCGAGGGCTTCCCCGAGGCCTACCTGGAGGACCCGGGGCTCACCGACGAGACGGACCTCGCGCTGGAGCCGCACAGGGAGCGCGTCACCTGGGACGCGCCGATCCACTCGGTCGTCGACGTCGAGCAGCTTCCGTTCCCGCCGGGGGTGCTCAACTCGAAGCCGTCCCGCTTCGGGCGCCTCGAAGAGCTGCTGGCCTTCTACGACTTCTGCGACCGGCTCGGGATCGCCCTCTACGGCGGCGGGATGTTCGAGCTCGGCCCGGGACGCGGGCAGATCCAGTACCTCGCCTCGCTCTTCCATCCGGACGGGCCGAACGACGTCGCGCCGGGCGCCTACAACGAGCCCGAGCCGCGCGCCGGTCTCCCGGCGAGCCCGCTCGAGCCCGCGCCGTCCGCCGCCGGCTTCCGCTGGGGCTTCCCGGACGCTTAAACGCGCCGCAACGCCCGCTTAACGCGCGCGGCGTAGAAACAAAGACTGGTGATCGAAGCGCAGAAACCCCTTGCGCTCGCGGCCGTCGCTGCGGCGATCGTGCTCTTCATCGGGGTCGGTCTCATGGGGCTCTATCGCTACCTCGACTCGTACTGGCTCTACCGCGGCTTCCCGCCGCCGCACGACCCCGCGTTCGTCCGCCAGCAGGGAACGACGGAGACGATCCAGGTCAAGAGCGCGGCGATCGGCGGGCGAAGCCAACCCGTCGTCGTCTACCTGCCGCCGGGCTACGACGCGAGCGGAACGCAGCGCTACCCCGTGCTGTATCTGCTACACGGGTTCCCCGGCGACCCGGAGGGCTTCGTGCGCACGGTGCGCGTCGGCGTCGTCGAGGACACGCTCCTGGCCGAGAACAAGGTGAAGCCCGTGCTCATCGCGATGCCGATGGGCTCGACCGGGGTCTTCACCGACGAGGAGTGGGCCAACGGGATCCATTCGCACAGCGGCTGGGAGACGTTCTTCTCGCGGGACGTGGTGCGCGCCATCGACAGTCGGTTCCGCACGATCCCGAGCGGGGCGGGCCGCGCGCTCGGCGGGCTCTCCGAGGGCGGCTACGCGTCGCTGAACATCGGGCTCCACCATCCGTCCGAGTTCCGCGTGCTCGAGAGCTGGTCCGGCTACGAGAAGGCGGACGACGTCAAGTCGATCTTCGGCGGGCGTCAGGAGCTGCTGGATCGAAACAGCCCGCTGCTGACGCTGTCCAAGGTTGCGTCGAAGCTCCGCCGCGAGCACGCCTACGTCTGGTTCTACACGGGCAACGAGGACCGGGACAGGCGGCAGAACGCGCGCTTCGCGGCGGAGTTGACTCGCTTCCGCATCGCGCACCGCTTCTTCCTCAGCGACGGCGGTCACACCTGGCGGATCTGGCGCGACAACGCCTGGGCCGCGGTCGAGGTCGCCTCGAACCACGTCGCCGATGGTTAGGGCGCTTCGCAACGGGGGCGTCACGATCGCAGCGCTGCTGATGGTGCTCGCGGCGACCGGCTGGCTCTACCTGGTCCGGCAGACGGTCGCCTCCCTGGGGCCGCGCCTCCCGCTGGCGCTGCCCCTCGACGAGCTGGCCAACAAGGCGACGCTGCCGCTGCTCGTCTTCCTGGCCGTCTGGGGCTCCGCGGGCCTGATGCTCGGGCTGCTCGCGCGTGCGGCGAGGCTGGAGCGGCTGACCGCCGCTCTCGTGCTCGCCGTCGGCGTTGGCACGTTCGAGTTCCTCGCGACGGGCGTGTCGCTCGCGATCGTCCGCCAGGTGCCGCTTCACCAAGCGTTCCACTCGACCGGGCAGGCCCGGGCGGTCTACGCCCCGGCCGTGCTCGCCGCCCTCGGCGGAGCGATCTGCGGATGGCCTCGCATGAGCGCCCGCTCGCGCATGCCGTTCGTGCTCGCGTGGGGCGTGGCGGCCGCGGGAGCGCTGGGGTTGGCCGACGCGCTGCTTCCCTCCAACGACAACAGCTTCCTCTCGTCGCTCGCACCGGACGCGGTGAAGCCGATCACGAGCGCGCTCGTCGGCCCGCTCGCGCTTGCGCTGCTGGTAACCGCCCGGGGGCTTGCAAGACGGAAGCGTCGTGCCTGGCAGGTGGCGCTGGTGCTTCTCGGCGGGTCGACTGCCCTGCACGTCCTCCACGGCTTTCGCGTCGGCGCTGCGGCGACGGCGCTCCTCGCCGTCGGACTCGTCGCGCAGCGGCACCAGTTCGATGCTCCGGGCGACCCGGCCGCGAGACCTCGGATTGCGCTGCGCGCCGCGCTCGTGGCCGCGGCGATCTTCCTCTACGGGGCGCTCGCGCTCTGGCTGAACCAGATCACCATCGACCAGCCCGTCTCCCTCGGGCTGATCGCGCACGAGACCGGTGCCGCGCTCGTCGGCCTCCGGCTGCGGGGGACAGCGCACGTGCCGGCCAGCGTCGACTCCTGGTTCCCGCTCTCGGTCTTCCTGGCGGGCCTCGCCGGGGGCGCGTGGCTTCTGTTTGCCTGGATCGGGCCCTGGCGCTACCGCCAGCGGCAGGAAGCGCGCGAACAGGCGCTCGCCCGGGCGCTGGTGGCCGCCTGGGGCGCCGACACCCTCGCGCCCTTCGCGCTGCGCGCCGACAAGTCGTACTTCTTCTCAGAGGACGACCGGGCCTTCCTCGCCTACCGAGTCGTCGGGGGCGTGGCGATCGTCTCCGGTGACCCGGTCGGCCCGGCCTCGCAGCACGGGCCGCTCCTCGACGGCTTCATCGCCTTCACCCGCGAACGGGGGTGGCGTCTGGCGATCCTCGGCGCATCGGAGCCCTGCCTCGGCCTGTACCGCGAGCGCGGGCTGCACGCCGTCTACCACGGCGACGAGGCCGTTATCGAGACGGCCGCCTTCACGCTCGAAGGCAGGCCGATCCGGAAGGTCCGGCAGTCGGTGCACCGACTGCAGCGCGCGGGCTACCGCGTCGAGATCCTGCGGCCCCGCGAGATCGACCAGGCCCTGCGGCAAGAGCTCGAGGCGATCGCACGGGAGTGGCGGGGGAGAGAGCCGGAGCGCGGCTTCGTGATGGCGCTCGACGCGCTGTTCCGTCTCGGGGACGAAGATGCGGTGTTCGTCGTCGGTCGGGACCGGAGCGGCGCTCCGGCGGGACTCCTCCACTTCGCGGTCTGCCCCGCGGGCTCGGCGCTCTCGCTCTCGTCGATGCCGCGGCTCCGCTCGACGCCGAACGGGTTCAACGAATGGCTGATCTGCGAGGCGGTCGAATGGGCGCGCGAGCACGGCTTCTCCCGGATCTCGCTCAACTTCGCTCCCTTCGCCGCGCTCCTGTCCCCTGAAGCCCAGCTCTCCAGGCTGCAGCGGGTCGAGCGCCGCGCGCTGCTCGGGCTGAAGGGGCACTTCCAGCTCGACAACCTGCTCCTCTTCAACCGCAAGTTCTTCCCCGACTGGCAGCGGCGCTTCGTGGTCTACGAGCGGCGGCTCGACCTGCCGCGGGTCGGGATCGCGGCGCTGGCCGCGGAGGCGTACCTGCCCTTCGCCGGACGCAACGGGCGGTGACCTCGAGCCTCCTGGCCGGCCTCGGCCTCGCGCTCGCCTCGGCAAGCGCGCTCAACTGGGGCTTCTTCACGCAGCACGGGGCCGCCTCCGCGCTGCCGCCGCTCTCGCTGCGCCGGCCGGTGCGCTCGCTCTGCCTTCTTTTCGGGGACCGGGTGTGGTTGGCCGGTTTCGTGGTGGGCCTCGCCGGCTGGGCGCTGTACGTGGCGGCGCTCGCGCTCGCGCCGCTCTCGCTGGTGCAGGCCGCGTCGGCCGGCGGCATCGGCCTGCTCGCGCTCTTGGTCTCCCGCGAGACGGCCCTGACCGCGTGGGAGCGCCGCGGCGTCGTCGTCTCGATTGCCGGGCTCGTCCTGCTCGCAGCCTCGCTTTCCGGACACAGCCACGGGTCGCACGGATCGGCCTGGGCGGTCGCCGTCTGGGTCGCGGTCTCGCTGGGCGCCGCGCTCGCCGCCGCGCTGAGCCGCACCGCGGCCGGGCTCGGCCTCGCCGCCGGGATCCTGTATGCGGCGGGCGACGTCGCGACGAAGGCCGCAGTGCCGGGCGGCTCGAGGCTCGCATTCGTCCCGCTGCTGCTGGTGTGTCACGGGCTCGCGTTCGCCGCGTTGCAGCTCGGCTTCCAGCGAGGGGGCGCGCTGGCGACCGCGGGGGTCGCGACGCTCTTTACGAACGCGCTTCCGATCGCAGCCGGGACGACGCTCTTCGGCGAAGGGCTCGGGCCGCGCCCCACGGTCAGGATCCTCGCCTTTGCCTGCACGGTCGCGGGCGCGACGCTGCTCACCCGTACCGAGCGGCAGGCACGGCGTCCGGCGACGGATTTCCCCGGCGCTCGCGACCGTTACCATTTGACTGACTAGTCAATCAAGGAGCGGCGGCGGCATGAGCACGGCCCCGGAGACGTCGTTGGACAGAGGGATTTCCTTTGCGTTGACGGAAGAGCAGCGCGCGCTGCGCGACCTGGCGCACGAGTTCGCGGAAAAAGAGATCCGCCCGAAGGCGGCCGAGTACGACGAGCACCAGACGCATCCGGCCGACGTGATCGCCAAGGCCCACGAGGTCGGACTGATGAACCCGCACATCCCGGAGGGGCTGGGCGGCCCCGGCCTCGCGGGGTTCGAGGGCGTGTTGATCGGCGAGGAGCTCTGCTGGGGCTGCTCCGGAATCGGGACGTCGATCGTGGCGAACATCCTGGGGGCGCTGCCGGTCCTGCTCGCCGGCACGGACGGGCAGCAGCGCGAGTGGCTGGTCCCGCTCCTCGAGGAGCCGGTCCTCTGCTCGTTCGGGCTCACGGAGCCCAATGCCGGCTCGGACGTCTCGGGGATCCAGACGACGGCCGTCCGGACGGCCGACGACTACCTGATCAACGGGTCGAAGATGTTCATCACCAACGCGGGCCACGCCTCGTGGCTCACGGTGTTCGCCTCGACCGACAGGGAGGCCGGCCGTCGAGGGCTGACCGCCTTCGTCGTCCCGACCGACGCAGACGGGGTGACCCTCGAGAAGCATCTCGACAAGATGGGCCAGCGGGCGACCGACACCTCGGCGATCGCCTTCCAGGACGTTCGGGTTCCCGTTGCGAACCGGCTTGGCGCGGAGGGCGAGGGGTTCAAGATCGCGATGCGGACGCTCGACCACACGCGGCCCGGTACCGCTTCGGGCGCGGTCGGCGTGGCGCGCGCGGCATTCGAATACGCGGTCGAGTACTCGGCCGAGCGCGTGCAGTTCGGCCAGCCGATCGCGATGAACCAGGGCGTGAACTTCCTGATCGCGGACATGGCCGCCGAGATCGAGGCGGCGCGTCTGCTCTGCTGGCAGGCCGCGTGGCTGCTCGACCAGGGGCAGCGGGCGACGCTGCAGTCGTCGTACGCGAAGCGCTTCGCCGCCGACACCGCGATGAAGGTGACCACCGACGCCGTGCAGGTGTTCGGGGGCTACGGCTACATCAAGGAGTTCCCGGTCGAGAAGCTCATGCGGGACGCGAAGCTCTTCCAGATCTACGAGGGCACTTCGCAGATCCAGCGCCTCGTGATCGCTCGCGAGATCTTCCTCCCGCGTGGCGACTGAGTTCCCGAGGTTCGCATTTTGCGGCCCGCCGCCGGGGCACCCCTAACCCACCACCCGATGGCGATGCTATCGGGGAAATCGTCACGAGACTGTCACAAGGTCGCATCAGATTCGTGAGGAGTTGCCCACAGGTCGGCCCCACTCGGCCCGGGCCGCTCGTGACGGCACCACAATCGGGCAATCAAGGCCTCCGGACGGCTAATCCAAGCGGGTCACGTCGCTAGACTCCGTGCCTTGCGCGTGGAAGCAGGCACGGGCGCGGTCCGGGTCAGGAGGCGCCGCCGCGCGAAAGCGCGGAGGCTTCTGGTCCAGCGCCTGCTCGCGCTGACAGCAGTCATCGCCGTCGCGGGTGTCGTGCTCGGGTTCGTCTTCGCCGGCTCGCCCGACCGAATTGCCGACGGCGTGACCGTGGCGGGCGTGGATGTCGGCGGGCTCACCGCGGCGCAGGCGACCGCCAAGCTCGAGGCCCAGTCCAGGGCCGTGCAGAACGTACCCGTCGTCTTCACCGCGGGCGGGCACCGCTGGCGCCTCCTCCCGGGCAACCTCGGCGTCGAGGCCGAGTGGCCCGCTGCCGTGAAGCTCGCCGAGCAGCACGGTGACGGCTTCGGTCCTCTCCGCGGTTTCCGTCGGCTCGGCGTGCGGGTCTTCGGCTCCGACGTCACGCCGCCGACGCGCGTCTGGGGTCGCGCGCTCAACTACGAGGTCACGCGCATGAGCCGTGCGGTCGGCAGCCCCCATCGCGACGCAGCGATCGTGCTGCGTGGGCTCCGGCCCACCGTCGTTCCCGGACGGACCGGACGCGGTCTCGACCGCGAGGGTGCCTCGGCCGCGATCGTCCAGGCGCTTGCCGGCTTCGAGCGCGGCAGCCCGGTGACGCTGCCGGTCAGAACCGACCCGCCGAGCGTCTCGGCGACCGACTTGACCCCGGTGCTCGCGCAGGTGCGCACCGCGCTCTCGGGCCGGATCCGGATGACCCTCGGCGGCTCTTCGTGGTGGCTCTGGCCGGGCCAGCTTGCGAGGCTGCTGGCGCTGCCGCACGACGGGGCCAGCTCGCTGGGGATCGGCGGGCCGGCGGCCGACCGCTACTTCCAGCGCCTCGGCCGCGGCATTGGCCGGCCACCTCGCGACGCGACCTGGCGAGGGCTTGCAAGTGGCCGCGTCGTCGTCGTCCCGTCGCGGCCCGGACGCATGATCGACATCCCTGCAACTCGCAGCAGCCTCCTCGCCGCGGCGCTCTCGCCGACCGCGCGGAGCGCGCGCGTGATCGTGACGACGCAAGACGCGAAGCGGACGACGGCCCAGGCCCGGTCGTTGGGGATCACAACCCGGATCAGCAGCTACGAGACGATCTACGGCGGCGACCCGAATCGGATCCACAACGTCCAGCTCGTCGCCCGCCTCATCGACGGCAAGCTGATCGCGCCCGGCGCGACCTTCTCGTTCAACCGCGCGACCGGGGCGCGCACCGCGAGCAAGGGCTTCCTCGAGGCGCCGGTGATCATCAACGGAGAGGTCACCACGGGGCTCGGCGGGGGTGTCTGCCAGGTCTCGACGACGGTCTTCAACGCGGCCTACGAGGCCGGCTTGAACATCACCGAGCGGACGAACCACGCGCTCTACATCAGCCACTACCCGCAGGGCCGCGACGCCACGGTCGACTACCCGGACGTCGACCTGAAGTTCGTCAACGACACCGCGCACTGGATCCAGCTCAGGACGTTCGTCGGCTCGTATTCGCTGGTCGTCGACCTCTACGGGGCGCCGATCCACCGGCGCGTGGTCAGCGCCACCCGCCCGCTCGTCGAGACAGGCCCGCCGCCGGTCAAGCGCGTGCCCGACCCCACGCTCTTCAAGGGCCAGACGGTCGTGCAGGACAGCGGTGAGCCCTCGCGCTCGACCAGCGTGCGCCGGCTCGTCTACCTGCCCTCCGGAAAGCTGCTTTACGACAACACCTGGTACTCGTCCTACCGCGGCGAGGACAAGGTCGTGCTCTACGGGACGAAGGAGCGCCCGGCGCAGCCGAAGAAGAAGGGCCCGAGCGGCCCGAGCGGCCCGAGTGGGCTGACCGGCCCTACCGGCGCTCAGCAGTAGCGATCTCTTCGACCAGCCACGCAGGGACGCGCGTCGGGCGGTGGGTCTGGCCGTCGACGCACGCGTGCAGCGTCCAGCCGTCGGCCAGGGCCCGGCCGTCCCGCTCGACGACGTAGTCGAACCGGAAGCGCGCGCCGCGCAGGTCACCGACCGAGCAGCGGATCCTCAGGTGGTCGTCGAACCGGGCGGGTTCGAGGTACCGCACGTGCACCTCGGTCGTCAGCGCCTCGATCCCCTCGGCGCGCAGCTCGGAGTAGCCGCCACGGAACCGCGCGAGGTAGTCGATCCGCGCGACCTCGAACCAGACCAGGTAGGCGGCGTGGTGGGCGACGCCCTGCGCGTCGGTCTCGGCGAAGCGCACGCGCACCTCGGTATCGAAGCTGAAGTTCACGGGCGCAACTCTCTACGATCGGCGGATGTCGGTGAGCCGGCTGGCAGAGCTGATCCGGTCAAGTCAGCCGTGCGTGGTGCTCACCGGCGCGGGCGTGAGCACCGAGAGCGGGATCCCGGACTTCCGCTCCACGACCGGCCTCTGGGCGAGGTTCGACCCGGTCGAGTACGGCTCGATCGAGGCGTTCCGCCGCGACCCGCGCAAGGTCTGGAGCTTCTACAGATCGCGGGTCGCGATGCTTGTCGAGGCCGAGCCGAATCCGGCGCACACGGCCCTGGCGGAGCTCGAGGAGCTCGGCTTCGTGGAAGCGGTCGTGACTCAGAACATCGACCTCCTGCACGAGCGCGCGGGCAGCCGCGAAGTCGTCGAGGTCCACGGATCGATCCGGACAGCGAGCTGCCCCAGCTGCGGCGCCCGGTACGACCTAGCGCGCGTGCTGGAGCTGCTTGCCGAGGCGGACGCGCCCGCCTGCCCTTCGTGCGGCGACATCCTCAAGCCGGACGTCATCTTCTTCGGCGAGCTCATGCCCGAGGCGACGATCGCCCGGGCTTACGAGCTTGCGCGCCGGGCGCGCTTGCTGCTCGTCGTGGGTTCGGCGCTCGAGGTTTACCCGGTGGCGGGCCTACCGCTGGAGACGTTCGGAACCGAAGGCGAGGTCGCGATCGTCAACCGCGGGCCGACTCCATTCGATCAACAGGCGTCCCTGAAGATCGACGCGAGCGCCGGGGAGATCCTTCCTCGGGTTGTCGACCTGCTCAGGCCGCCGCGCGCTTGAGCGGGCGCTCCTCGAGCACCCGCCGGCAGTCCGCGCACACGGTCCTCTCGACCTCATACGGGACGCCGAGCCGCTGGCCCAGCACGTAGCTGCGAACGGCTCGGTGCGAGTGCGTTCGCTTGCGATGGATTGGGAAGAGTTGCGACATCGTCTTCGGACTCAGCCTAACGGTGGATCCGGAAGCTATGACGCTCAAAAGGGTGACGAAGTTGTGACGAATTCGTGACCGTGACTAAGCTGGCCCAGGTGCGTCATCGGCTCGTCCAAGGACTTGCTTCGATGCCGATCGTGGCCCTCCTCGCAGGTTGCGGAGCATCCGCGCGCCCAATCGTGACCACGGACGCTGCTGCGCCGATCGCGAAGCACTGCAGTCCCGGGTCGACCTCGGTGGGTTCGAACCGCCTGGCGGTCGCGGCGGTGGTCCTGAGGCGCGCGACCGCATACCGGGGCCGCGGCCGCAGGCCCTTCGCAAGGTTCAAGCGCCTGAACCAGAACGGATTCCCGACCGTCTTCCGCGTGCTCGCGGTCGTCCGCCGGAAGGACTGCACGCCCGCCTGGTACCGCGTCCAGCTCCCGATCAAGCCGAACGGCGCCCAGGGCTTCGTGCGGGCCGGCGCCGTCAGGATCGGGTCCGTCCGCACGAGGATCGTCGTCCAGGTGTCCAGGCGCCGGCTGACGCTCTTCCGCGGCGGCCGACCGGTGCTGCACACGACCGTTGCGGTCGGCTCGGGCGCGACGCCCACGCCGACGGGCAGCTACTACGTCAACCAGCGGCTTGTCCCGACCGACCCGGGCGGGCCCTACGGCCCGGGCGCGATCGGGATCTCCGCGTTCTCGACCGTCCTCACGGGCTGGGCGGAGGGCGGGCCGATCGCGATCCACGGCACGAACGAACCGTGGTCGATCGGCCGCGCGGTCTCGAACGGCTGCATCCGCGTCCGGAACCCGATGCTGCGGCGGCTCTACGCGGCGACGCCGGCCGGCACCCCGGTCGTGATCCTGCAGTGAAGCGCAGCGCGGTCGTCGCGGTCCCCGCTCGCCTGGGACAGCGCTCGGCTTCCATCGCGTCCGGCCGATCAAGGCGCTGTCGACGTGCCCGCGTGAACCGGCCGGCTGCCACGAGCTCGACTACGTCGTGACGCGCGTGCGCCCGCGTTGAATACTCTCCTGCAAGCGACGAAAGGCGGACCGAATGGCTCAGAGCAGACCTGACCTCTTCAGCAAGCTGTCCGAGCGCGGCGAGGACGTCGTGGGTCGGATCTCGGATATGCCCGCGGCCCAGCGGATCTTCGACGCAGGCATGCAGCTCAAGGCCCGCGTCGACGACATGCAGAAGAAGATGCGCGGGCTGGACGACCTGGAGCGGCGCGTGAAGGCGCTCGAGAAGAAGGTCGACGAGCTGTCGCGCTCCGCGGGCGGGTCGGCGCGGCGCACCACCGCGAAGCGATCATCGGCGAAGCGAACCACCACGCAGGCGAAGAAGAAGCCTGCGGTCTAACCCGGAACCCGGAGGAGCAGCGCCTTCGGGTCGACCTCGAACCGGACCGGCGTCGTCCCGGGCTGCTCGCCGTCGAGCTCGACGGGTAGCGGCTGCGGCGCGTCCACCTCGACCACCGCGCCGCGCAGCAGCTCCGCCTTCGGATGCGGCAGGTGCCGGCCGCGGTAGGTCTTCGGCAGCGTGACGAGCAGGTCGCGCTTCGTGAGGTCTCCGATCAGCAGCACGTCGAAGAGCCCGTCGTCCGGCTCCGCCTCGGGGCAGATCATCATCCCGCCGCCGAAGAAGCGCCCGTTCGCCACGACGACGTCGTGCATGCGGCCTTCGCGCCGCTCGCCGTCGATCGTGACGAGCACGTCGTCGTTCCGCCAGCGCGCGAAGACCGTGACGGTGGCCCAGAGGTAGGAGACCTTTCCGCCGAGCGCCTTCGACGTCTCGTTCGCGCGCTTGGCGATCGCGCCGCTCATGCCGGCGCTCCCGATGTTCGCGAAGTACGACTGCTCGTCGCCGCCGGCCCAGGCTCGGTAGGACGCGCGGCCGAGGTCGATGGGGCGTGTCTGCCCGTCCCTGGCGACGGCGACGGCGTCCTCGAGCCGGCGTGGGATGCCGTGCGTGCGGACGAAGTCCCCGCCGGTCCCGCGCGGGATCACCGCGAGCTCGACGCCCTCGCGCCCCGCGAGCCCCTGCGCGACCTCGTTGACCGTGCCGTCGCCGCCGACCGCGACGACGAGCGAGGCGTCCTCGTCAGCGGCGCGCGCCGCGAGCTCGGCGAGCTGACCGGGCCGCTCCGAGAGCAGCGCGTCGCCGGTGAGCCCCAGGTTCGCCGCCCGGTGCGCGAGCTCGGGCCAGCGGCGGCCTACCGAGCCGCCCTCGGCGGCCGGGTTGACCAGGAAGACGGTCCTGCTAATGGCTTGCCGTGACGGTGGCGAGCGCGACGCGCGTCATGCGGTCGACCGCGGCGCGGAGGTCGACGTCAGAGATCCGCGCGACTGCCTCGCCGTGAACGGCGTAGTCGCTGATGGTGAGGAGCGCACCCGACTGCACGCCGCGCAAGGCGCCGATCGTGAAGAGCACCGCAGCCTCCATCTCGACCGCGAGCACGCCGCGCTCCGACCAGCGCGTATGCCGGTCGGGGTCGGGGTCGTAGAACGTGTCGCTCGAGACGACCGCGCCAACGCGAACCGGCTGGCCGAGCTCCTTGGCGGCGTGCACGGCTCCGTGGACGAGCTCCCAGTCGGCAGTCGGGGCGTGCGGCTCATCGTCGACGTAGTGCCGTGCCGTCCCGTCTGCGGCCACTGCGGAGACCGCGACGACCAGGTCGCCGAGCTGAAGGTCGTTCTGGAGACCGCCGCAGGTGCCGACCCGGAGGAAGCGCCTGACGCCGAGCTGGATGAGCTCCTCCATCACGATCGCCGCGGACGGGCAGCCCATCCCGGTCGCCTGAACCGAGACCGGCGCGCCGTTGTAGGTGCCGGTGAAGCCGAGCAGGCCTCGCTCCGTGTTTCGCTCGACCGGGTCGTCGAAGTAGTTCTCGGCGATGTACTTCGCGCGAAGCGGGTCGCCTGGGAGCAGGCAGGCCTCCGCGTAGTCGCCTGGGTCGGCGCGGACGTGGATCGGCATCCGGGAGAGCTTAAGGCGTTCGCTGGCGAGGCCGACCAAAGAGGTCGCGGCGGGTTTGCCGACGCGACCGTCAAACGCACCCTGTTGGATGCGGAGTGGCTGCACCTCGGCGGAAGCAGCCGCCTAGAGTTTCTCCGGCTCATGTCCCGGTTGAAGGAGCCCAGGCTCGACGAGATCCTCGCGTTCTGCGCCGAGGACCCGGTCGAGCGCGTGTTTCTCGAGGACGTGGCGCGCCGCGGGCTCGGGCGGTTCGCAGCGGTCGAGCGGCGCGGCCGGCTGCAGGCGCTCTGCCATGCGGGCTCCAACATCGTCCCCTCGGGAAAGGGCTGCGACGCCTTCGCCGAGGTCGCCTCGGCCGGGAACGCGCGAATGGTGATCGGCGAGGAGGGCGCGGTCACGGAGCTCTGGGAAGCTGCGCAGCGGCGGTTGCCGGCTCCGCGTGAGGACCGGCCCGGCCAGCCGGTCTACGTGCTCGACGAGCCGCCGGAGCCCGGCGAAACGGGCCTGCGTCCGTCGACGCAGGGCGACTTCGAGGTGCTGGTGCCGGCCTGCGCGGCCGCGCACGAGGAGGAGATCGGCATCGATCCGCTCGACCGCGACCCGGAGAGCTTCCGCTGGCGGACGCGGATGCAGATCGAGGACGGCCGATCGTGGATCTGGAGGGACGACGGGACGATCCTGTTCAAGGCGGAGGCTTCCGCGTGGACGCCCTCCGCGGTGCAGCTGCAGCAGGTCTGGGTCGATCCGGAGGTTCGCAACCGCGGATACGCGCAGCGCGGCATGCGCGACCTGTGCCGGCTCCTGCTCGAGCGCGTGCCGGTCGTGTGCCTCTTCGTCCGGGCGGAGAACACCCCGGCGATCCGGGTCTACGAGGCGATCGGGATGCAGCGGACGATCTCGTACCGCTCCCTGATCTTCTGAGGGCTGCGCCGGGGCCTATCGAGGCTGCCGGTTTCTTTGGTCCCTTAGCTCGGTTCGCCCGGCCTCCTCCCCGAGGCGAGCGTATCGGCGAAATGCGCACGTGTCTGTCACGGGATCGTGACGAAAGCGTGAGTTCTCGCGGTTGCAACACTGTCCGCGTGACCGAGGACATCCACGCGCGCGTCGAGGAACACATCCGCCGGCACGAGCTGATCCCGCCACGCGGCGAGGTCGTGGCGCTCGTCTCCGGCGGCCCGGACTCGACGGCGCTCTGGCACATCCTCCGCGCGCTCGGGTACCGCGTCGACGCGCTCCACGTGAACCACCACCTGCGCGGTGCCGAGTCCGAGGGGGACGCGCGCTTCTGCCGTGCGCGCCTCGACGCGAAGGTCGTCGACGCGCCTCCGCCCGTGCGTCCGACCGAGGAATCCCTCCGCGACCTCCGCTACTCGTTCGCGACCGACCGCCTGCGCGCGACCGGCCACACCGCCTCCGACCAGGTCGAGACGGTTCTCTACCGCCTCGTGGCGAGCGGCACCGCGAAGGGGATCAAGCCGAAGCGCGAAGACGGCGTCGTCCGGCCGCTCCTTCCGCTCTGGCGCGATGAAACCGTCGCGTACTGCCGCGCGAACGATCTCCATTTCCGCGAGGACAGCTCGAACCCCGACACCAAGCGCGGCCTGATCCGCGACCAGATCCTCCCACTGCTCAGCCGGCTCCACCCCGCCGCCGAGCAGAACCTCCTGCGCCTCGCCGAGCAGCGTCCCTCGAAGCTCGACGAGCTCCTCGCCGACCAGAGCGGCTCGAAGCGGCTCGACCTCGGCGGCGGCCTGACCGCGGTCCGCGAGTACGACCGGGTGTGGCTCGAGCAGAGCCCGGTCGCGCTCGACAGGGCCGTTCGCTGGGGCCCCTGGCGGATTGAATCCGCGCTGCCAGGCCTTAAGGTAAGAAGCTGGCGGCCGGGCGACCGGCTCGCCGGCCGCCGAAAGAAGGTTCAGGACGTGTTCGTCGACGCCAAGATCCCGCGATCCGAGCGCGAAGCGTGGCCTCTCGTCGTGCGCGGACGCGAGGTCGTGGCCGTGCCCGGGATCGTCGATGCGCCCGGAGTAACCGCCACGAAGGAAGGCGAATGAGCCAGACCGAGCTCGAGCGCGCGGTCGGGGAGATCCTGATCGACGAGGACGCGCTCAGCACGCGCGTGGCCGAGCTCGGGACCGAGGTCTCGTCCGACTACCAGGGCCGCGACCTCCTCCTGATCGGCGTGCTGAAGGGCGCGGTCTTCTTCATGGCGGACCTGATGCGCCACATCACGGTGCCGTGCGAGGTCGACTTCATGGCGATCTCGAGCTACGGCGACTCGACCGACTCGTCCGGGATCGTCCGGATCCTCAAGGACCTCGACATCAACATCGAAGGCCGCGACGTGCTGGTCGTGGAGGACATCATCGACTCCGGCCTGACGCTCTCGTACCTGATGCGCAACCTGGAGTCCCGGGAGCCCGAGAGCCTCGAGGTCTGCGCGCTCATGACCAAGCCGGCGCGCCGTGAGATCGACGTCCCCGTGCGCTACATCGGCTTCGAGATCCCGAACCGGTTCGTTGTCGGCTACGGCCTCGACTTCGGAGAGCGCTACCGGAACCTGCCGTACGTCGCGGTTCTCAGCGAGAAGCTCATCCCCGACCCGATTTGATTATTCGCGGTGCGGGAAGATGTGAGATTCATGCCCGCTGGTACCCTTTGCCGATAGAGGGCCCGTGAACCGATTCTTCCGCTCAGCGCTATTCCCGCTCTTCGTGATCGTCCTGCTCGTCTACCTGGCGAGCCAGACGCTGATCCCGCACGGGAAGAGCCAGGAGAAGTTCACGACCTCGCAGTTCATCCAGGCGGCCCAGCGCGGGGACGTCACGAACGTCGTCTTCAACCCGGGCAAGCGCTCGATCAGCGCCAATCTCGTCAGCGAGGACAAGAAGGTCACGGTCCACTACCCGGCCGACCAGTCGGTGCCGCAGATCACCAGGATCCTCGAGGACAAGAACATCAGCTTCGACTCGAAGGGCACCGGCGGCTTCTCGTGGGTCGGGACGCTGATCGGGCTGCTGCCGTTCGTCTTCCTGTTCGCGTTCTGGATCTTCCTTATGAACCAGGTCCAGGGCGGCGGCTCGAAGGTGATGAGCTTCGGCAAGTCACGGGCCAAACGGATGGCGCCCGACTCGCCCAAGATCGGCTTCAAGGACGTGGCCGGAGTGGACGAGGCCGTCGAGGAGCTCCAGGAGATCAAGGAGTTCCTGGAGAACCCGAAGAAGTTCCAGGCCCTCGGCGCGCGGATCCCGAAGGGCGTGCTGCTCTATGGGCCCCCCGGTACCGGTAAAACGCTCCTTGCGCGTGCGGTCGCGGGCGAGGCCGGTGTGCCGTTCTTCTCGATCTCCGGCTCCGACTTCGTCGAGATGTTCGTCGGCGTTGGCGCCTCGCGCGTGCGCGATCTCTTCGAGCAGGCCAAGCAGGCCGCTCCGTGCATCGTGTTCATGGACGAGATCGACGCCGTCGGCCGCCACCGCGGCGCAGGCCTCGGCGGCGGGCACGACGAGCGCGAGCAGACGCTGAACCAGCTCCTCGTCGAGATGGACGGGTTCGAGCTGAAGGACAACATCATCCTGATCGCCGCGACGAACCGGCCGGACATCCTCGACCCGGCGCTGCTGCGCCCGGGCCGCTTCGACCGGCAGATCGTCGTCGACCGGCCCGACCGCGTCGGCCGCCGCAAGATCCTCGAGGTGCACGCGAAGGGCAAGCCGATCGCTTCGGAGATCGACCTCGACACGCTGGCCGCCGGCACTCCGGGCTTCACGGGCGCCGACCTCGCGAATCTCGTCAACGAGGCCGCGCTGCTCGCCGCGCGCCGCGGCAAGAAGACCATCGAGCAGGAGGAGCTCGAGGAAGGGATCATGCGCGTGATCGCCGGCCCGGAGAAGAAGACCCGGCTGCTCTCCGAGGAAGAGCGGAAGATCACGGCCTACCACGAGCTCGGCCACGCGATCGTCGGCCACTTCCTCGAGCACACCGACGACGTCCACAAGATCTCGGTCATCTCCCGCGGCCAGGCGCTGGGCTACACGATCTCGCTGCCGCGGGAGGATCGCTACCTCACGACGAAGACCGCCCTCATGGAGCAGCTGGCCATGACGCTCGGCGGACGGGCCGCGGAGGAGCTCGTCTTCCAGGAGGTCACGACCGGCGCCGCGAACGACCTCGAGAAGGTCACGTCGACGGCCAAGCAGATGATCATGCGCTTCGGGATGAGCGAGAAGCTCGGCCCGCGCGTCCTCGGCCGGAACCACGACATGCCGTTCCTGGGCCGCGAGATGGGCAACGAGCCCGACTACTCCGAGGAGATCGCGCGCGAGATCGACGACGAGATCCGGCGCGTCATCGAGGACGCCCACGGCCGCGCGCGCGAGGTGCTCGAGCAGCATCTCCCCGAGTTGCA